>Ga0265298_10009532_pt1 | contig 11554 bp, 9 predicted proteins | sample AusTroGonzalo_MG_3_FD_193486 | JGI IMG/M metagenome (GOLD analysis project Ga0265298, IMG submission 193486) | Bovine rumen microbial communities from tropical cattle in Woodstock, Queensland, Australia - Gonzalo_01 | ecosystem: Host-associated > Mammals > Digestive system > Stomach > Rumen ...
TCGAGATTACCGGTGAATAGAGTTTCTGGGCATCCCACACCCAGGCCTGCAGACAGACTTTCTGTTCGACACCGCTCTCATGGATGAATACCAGGTCATCTTCTATGAGCACAGGATCCTCCTGACCCGTCTCGCTGGCAGTCAGCTCCACAAAAACGAGGATGCTGTCGTTGCGACGTATCTCCACATCGGACGTCTGCGAACCATTGGCATTATCGAGATAGATGCCGTCAACATTCACCCGATAGCCCGTCTGGTTGCCGCGACGGAGTCGGACACGTTCCATACGGATGCCCGTATCATTCTGATTATACACCCAGAAGGTATAGGTAGACGAAGAGGTACGACTGAAGATGGTGTCCATCTTCAGCGTGTCCTCCGGGAAGGTCAGACGCAGGCCTGTGCTTGTCGAGAATTTATCATCATCCTGACAAGCCACAAGGCAGCATACTATCGCAATAACATAAAAAATCCGTTTCATCGTAATGATAAAACGGATTAATCGTCGGTTTATTGTGTTTTACTTACCAAAATAGCGCTTCAGCAGTCCAGCGAAGCCTGCACCATGACGAGCTTCGTCCTTGGCCATCTCATGAACAGTGTCGTGGATAGCATCGAAACCGGCAGCCTTGGCGTTCTTGGCGATACGGAACTTATCCTCGCAGGCACCAGCCTCTGCGGCAGCACGCTTCTCGAGATTTGTCTTGGTATCCTCCCATACACACTCACCCAGCAGCTCAGCGAAACGAGAAGCGTGGTCAGCCTCCTCAAAAGCATAGCGCTTGAAGGCCTCGGCAATCTCGGGATAACCCTCACGGTCTGCCTGACGGGCCATAGCCAGATACATACCAACCTCGCTGCACTCACCATTAAAGTGGTTGCGCAGGTCATCAATCATCTCCTGTGATACACCCTCGGGCTTGCCGTCGCCAATGCGGTGAACAGTGGCATAGGTGGTCTCACCCTCGTCCTTCAACTCAGAGAACTTAGAAGCCGGAGCCTTACAGATGGGGCACTTCTCAGGTGCTGCATCGCCTTCGTAGATATATCCACAAACGGCGCAAATGAACTTTTTCTTCATAATCGTACTTGTCTTTTTTAGTTAAATAATAAAATGTATAGTTACATTATCTCCGCAAAGATACATATAAAAAATTAATCCCGCAACTATTTTGCAGGATTAATTCTGAATTTAACTTATTTTGTGTTCTTGGCTTTCTTTATGCGATCAATATCAGATACAGTCAATAAGCTCATCTATTGTCAAGAGTTGCTGCTCTCCAGTCGACATATTTTTCAAAGTAAACTTACCTTCAGCCATTTCATTCTCACCAGCAAGGGCGACAAACGGTATCTGCTTGGCATTGGCGTATGACATCTGTTTCTTCATCTTCGCAGCATCAGGGAAGATCTCCGTTCGGATGCCGGCTTCACGTGCCTTTGCCACAGCGGGCAGACAATAGGCTGTCTCCTTTTCACCGAAGTTAATAAAGAGCAACTGCGTACCATTAACCGCATCCGACGGATAGCAGTCGAGGGCATTGAGCACATCGAAAATACGGTCTACACCGAAGGAGATGCCGACACCCGAGATGCCTGGCATACCGAAAATACCCGTGAGGTTGTCGTAACGACCACCGCCAGTGATGGAACCGATCTGAACGTCAAGTGCCTTCACTTCAAAGATAGCACCTGTATAGTAATTCAGGCCACGTGCCAGGGTAAGGTCGAGCTGGATCTCGTTCTTCAATCCTGTCTTCTTCAAAGTATCAAGGATATAACGGGTCTCCTCTACTCCTTTCAGGCCCGTCTCACTCTCAGAAAGCACTTGAGCAATCGTGTTGAGCTTCTCGTCATTGGTTCCTTCGAGAGAGATGATAGGCTGGAGTTTGGCGATCTGCTCCTCAGAGAGACCGTCCTCACGCAGTTCCTGGTTCACGTTGTCAAGACCGATTTTATCGAGTTTATCGATGGCGACAGTGATATCGACTATTTTGTCTGCCGCACCGATGACTTCGGCAATTCCCGTAAGGATCTTGCGGTTATTGATCTTAATTTGTACACGGACACCAAAACGGGTAAATACCGTATCGACAATCTGCATCAGTTCCACCTCATTCAACAAAGAGTCGGAGCCCACGATGTCTCCATCAAACTGCCAGAACTCACGGTAACGGCCCTTCTGCGGACGGTCTGCACGCCAAACCGGCTGCATCTGGTAACGCTTGAACGGCAACTGGAGTTCCTCACGGTGCATCACCACATAACGGGCAAAGGGCACCGTCAGGTCGTAGCGAAGACCTTTCTCACACATCTTTGCTGCTAAATGGAGAGGATTACGCTCTTTTAATTCCTCGTCTGTCACTTTGGCTAGACAGTCACCTGAGTTCAAAACCTTAAAGAGCAGTTTATCGCCCTCTTCACCGTATTTGCCCATCAGCGTGCCGAGGGTTTCCATGGCAGGTGTCTCTATCTGCTGGAAGCCATAGAGCTGATACACCTGTTTGATGGTGTCGAAGATATAGTTACGCTTGGCCATCTCCATCGGAGAGAAGTCGCGCGTGCCTTTTGGTATACTGGGTTTCTGTGCCATTACTTTCTAACGATGGTTTGATCGCGGTCTGGACCGATGGAAATAATTTTAATGGGCGTCTCTAACTGATTCTCTAAGAACGAGATATAGTCTTTGAACTCCTTCGGGAACTGGTCTTCACTCGTAAACTTCGTCATGTCCGTCTTCCAACCAGGCAATTCCTGATAGACAGGCTCAATACCCTCTTCGATATCATAGGGGAAATAGTCGATTTCAACGCCGTTCTGCTTATAAGCCACACAGGCCTTAATGGTATCGAAGCCGTCGAGCACATCACTCTTCATCATGATCAACTGGGTGACACCATTCACCATGATAGAATACTTCAAGGCGACAAGGTCGATCCAACCACAACGACGCTCACGACCGGTCACAGCACCATATTCATGACCGAGGTCACGAATGGTCTTGCCCGTTTCATCGAACAGTTCCGTGGGGAATGGGCCTGCACCGACACGGGTGCAATAAGCCTTCATGATACCATAGACATCACCGATCTTATTCGGGCCGATACCCAAACCTGTGCAGGCACCAGCGCAGATGGTATTGGAAGATGTCACGAACGGATAACTTCCGAAGTCGATGTCGAGCATCGTACCCTGGGCACCCTCGCAGAGTACACTCTTACCACTCTTGAGGATGTTGTTGATCTCATGCTCAGAATCCACGATGGGGAACTGACGGAGATACTCAACGCCTTCAAGCCACTTCTTCTCTACTTCTGTGATGTCGTACTCGAAGTTCAAAGATTTCAGGATGGCCTCATGACGCGCCTTGGCCTTGGCATACTTCTCGGGGAAGTTCTCGAGGATATCACCCACGCGCAGACCATTACGGCTGATTTTATCGGTATAGGTCGGGCCAATACCCTTACCCGTCGTGCCTACCTTATCTTTACCTTTCTGAGCCTCGTAGGCTGCATCGAGCACACGATGAGTCGGCATGATCAGGTGTGCCTTCTTCGAGATGTGCAGACGTGAGTGCAGGTCGTGGCCACTGGCCTCGAGTGCCTTTGCCTCATCCATGAAAAGGTCTGGTGCAAGCACCACGCCATTGCCGATGATATTCACTTTACCACCCTGGAAGATACCCGATGGAATCGAGCGCAGGACATACTTCTGACCTTCAAACTCCAACGTATGGCCGGCATTAGGACCACCCTGGAAACGGGCCACCACATCGTACTTCGGGGTCAGCACATCGACCACCTTACCTTTTCCCTCGTCGCCCCATTGCAAACCCAACAGGACATCAACTTTTCCTTTGTTCATAATCTATCGTTTTACATTTGTCTTCTGTTTCTTCCGTTTTGTAATCTTTGCCTGACAGGTGCTGCACACACCATAGACATAGAGCGTGAAGCCGTCCTTACGGAACCTCTTGGTCTGCATATTCTCCACAGCCACACTGATCTCAGACGACTTGACCTCACTCACTTTCCCGCACATCGTACAGATCTGATGACAATGGCTGGTGTTATCGTAACAGGCCTCATACTTCGTCGTTCCCTGAAAACGGTGACGGATCACAAGGCGCAGTTCCATAAACAAGTTGAGTGTATTGTACATCGTGGCCCGGCTCACGTGGAAATTCATTTCCTTGAGAAGTCTCGCGTTGAGTTCTTCTAACGTGAAATGGCCATTGATGTTATAGATGGCCCGAAGGATGGTATAGCGTTCCAACGTCTTGCGATGATTGTTCATCTCAAGATAGTTGTCCAAGATACGCTCTACAGCGCTGATTACGCTTTCCTTGTTTGAAATGGCCATCGTTAATACTGTCGTTTCCTTGAAAACCGCACAAAGGTACACATTTTCAGAGAGACAGACGATAGTTTATTTATAAAAAATCTAAATTAATCGTTTTTATTGCGCTTTTGGCTAGTCTTTGGTATAGGAGACCAAGTTCTGCGAAGCGTTGCATGCTGCTCATGGCCGCTTTCCTTACTATCATGCTCTCACCTTGAAGGGCAGCTAAAGCCTGATCAATGAATTCATTGATTCCGCGCTCATTTGGTTCCTGTCCGTTCATGAAAAGGCGTGAGAGGATGTGGAAGCCGCAGAGCTGATAGAGTTCCTTGTCGGAAGCAATCCAGGTATAGGCTTTTTCCGGGGCATAAGGCAGATACTGGTAGAGGTTGAAAGCCGCCTGTTCGGCAATCTCCGAATTAGGTGTCTGCTCCATCCAGATATCAATCACCTCAGGCAGCACTACATCAGCAGGCATGATCATCGTAGCTAGAATCTTACACTCCCGTACATTCTCTTTCCACAGAGCGATGGCAAGATCATAGTTTTTACCGAGTTCATCGGCCTTTTCCCGCAGTCGTAACAAGGTGGCACCCCAGTTCAGATGATAGTCAAGTCCCTTCTGACGCATCGACTGAGCCACTGCCCCATCCATCATCTGACGGAACGACTGTTTGATGGCCTTCACTTGATCATTAATCTCCTGATTCATGCGTTTTTAAATCAAAGTTCCGTATTCCGTGCTGTATCTGAGCATCTGATGCGCATAGCTCTCCCCATAATACAACTGCACGTCAACCATCTGACCGTTTTGGTCATAGACAGGCAGCATCATCGGGTTGATAAATCCCTTATAAGGTGCCAGATTCAGACGACGATAGCGGTCTAATACTTCCTGATGCAACTCTGCATCCACCTGAACAGCATAACGTTCCACCAGCTGACGTGCTGCCTCAAAATCTCCCTCGCTCTTAATTCGCTGAATCTCAGCCAACAGACGGGCAAAGAGTTGACGGAGTCCGTCGTAATCAACCACCTCCACATAGGTCTTGCCATCGCGCTTCACGAGCTGCACAGCATCGCCATTTTCAAGACACCAATGGGCAATCAATGCACGATTCCGCATGTGGGCCTCTTCGATCTGGTTGCCCGGCGTGATACGGATGAGCTGAGTCATCAGGCCGTTCATCATATACGTATAATACTGCGATTTGAACGCCTCCATGTCAGGCGTCAGGCCTAACTCCACGAGTTTGGAGTCGGCTATGTAATATAGACCGAAGAGATCTGCCCTCGCCTCTTCAATGGTATTACCGTAGGCTTTCAACGCATCGGGATCTACACCAGCTAAGAGCCTTCCGCTGCCATGTCCCAGACACTCATGCAGATCCGTATGCAAATCATCGCAGACATCCCCGTATTTCCCGATTAAATCTAATGTTTTCTGGTCTATCACGAATTCCTCACGGAACCCATTGCCATGAGCCGCCTTATTATAGGCATCGGTGATATTGCTGATGGTGATGCTCTTTGAGCCATATTCTGCCCGTATCCAGTCTGCATTGGGGAGGTTGATGCCGATAGCCGTGGATGGATACTCATCACCGCCGAGCATGGCCGCACAAATGACATTGGCTGAGACACCCTTAACCACTGGCTTCCTAAACCTCGGATCAACAGGAGAGTGATCCTCAAACCACTGGGCATTATTGCTGATGGTTCGGGTACGCTGGGTGGCCGTTTCATCGATATATTCCACCAGTCCTTCCCACGAGCCTTTCAAGCCCAAAGGATCACCATAGACTTCGATAAAGCCGTTGATAAAATCGATGGATGAATCATGCTCTTTCAGCCATTCAATACAATATTGATTGAAAGTCTGTAAGTCCCCTGATTCATAATAACTTATCAACAATTCAATGACCTTTCTCTGTTGTTCGTTTTCTGCCACACCAGCGGCCTTCCTGAGCCAATAGATGATATGGCAGATGGCATTGGCATAACGACCGTTGGCAGACCATACAACCTCCTTCACTTCCCCGTTCTCCTTTACCAACGTCGAATTCAGTCCAAAGGAAGGCGGTGTGTCCTTTGCCGGTTCGTTTTTCTTCATTTCATCGTAGAAAGCTTCGGCTTCTGCCTGAGTGACGCCCTCATAGAAATGACAAGCCGACGTCTGTATCAAGTCTTCGCCGTCAGCCTTGTTCACCCGTTTGGGAAGTACCTGCGGATCAAACATCACCGGGAAGAGCTCATCGCACATTTCATCGAGTGTCTCCCCTGCCCTGAGCGGCAGTCGGCGAGCGTCCACCTTCTGCAGCTGTTCACGAAGATAGTCTGACGAGAAGCCGGGCATCATCTTCTCGCAGCCATAGTGATGATAGATGCCATTGGAGAACCAGATACGTTTCAGATACACCTCAAGTTCATGAAACTCATCTGTGTCGTGGTTGATATTGTAGTCCGTAAAAACAACCTCCATCATCTTACGAATCCTGAGGTTGTACTTTCCAAACTGATCGAATGTGATATCCCTGCCGTATAGTGTGGCTTTCGAAAGATAATAAATCAGTTCTTTCTGCTTTGGGACAAGTTTTTCAAAGCCCGCCAGTTGATACCTCAGCAGTTGCAGGTCGGCGAACCGCTCATCCCGATAATTGAAATCAGGAACTTCTGCCTCCTGCTTCATGCCGTAGTCTTCTCCTTCTTTACCTTTGGTTTTGCTTTCGCTTTTGTCTTGCGCGTTGGTTTGGGAACCAACATGGAAGGATGCTGCTTGAGGTGCTGCATGCGATAATCCCTCGGAGTGATGCCTACGACTCTGAAGAACGAAGCGTAGAACGACTGACGGTTGGAGAAACCGACCATGTCGCTGACTTCCTCCATACGTAGTTTCTGGTAACGCTTGTCAACGAGGATGGTCATAGCATCTTCGATACGGTACTTGTTGACGAACGATGTGTAGTTCATGTGGAAACGCACATTGACGATAGCTGAAATGTACCGCGTGTTTGTACCCAATTCTTCAGCTAATTTCTTAGCGGAATAATCCTTGTCACGATACTTCTTCTGCATGACGATAATGTTCATTATCTTTTCCTGCATCTCATCCATCATCTTCGGACTCACCAGACTTCTGTAGGCGGCCACCTTTTCTTTTTTCTCAGTAATGTTGTACTTCGCCATTTTCTATACGGATTGTTGATTAATGTGCAAATATAATCAAATATTTTGAATCACGCAACAATTTGCGTAAGTTTTTCAAGATTTTTGTATAAAGTAGAATACTTTTTAAACTTTTTAAATATTACTTTATTTCGCTCCAAATGGGCAGAAAAGCCAAAAATTATCCCAAAAATCCCTAAAAAAGCCCCCTTTTTTGCTAAAAAAGGAATATTATGGCGGATTTGCGAGTTTTTTTTCGTACCTTTGCAAGGTAAAATCATCAAAGATGGCAAAAAAGAAGATATTATTCATCAATCAGGAGATATCTCCGTATGTTCCCGACAACGCATTGTCAATCATGGGCAGAGAACTGCCTAAGACCATTCAGGAGCACAGTCACGAGATCCGTACGTTCATGCCCAAATGGGGCATCATCAATGAGCGTCGCGGACAGCTGCACGAAGTGATACGCCTGTCGGGCATGAATCTGATCATCAACGACACCGACCACCCGCTGATCATCAAGGTTGCCTCGATACAGTCGGCAAAGGTGCAGGTGTATTTCATCGACAACGACGACTACTTCGGCAAGCGCCTGATGGAGAAAGATGAGCAGGGCGAAGACTATGCTGACAATGGTGAACGTGCCATCTTCTTCGCACGTGGTGTGCTGGAAACGGTGAAGAAACTGCGTTGGGTGCCTGATGTCATCCATTGCCAGGGTTGGATGAGTGCGGTCGTTCCTCTCTATGTGAAGACGGCCTATCATGACGAACCCTCGTTTGCTGACGCCAAGGTGGTCACCTCGCTCTTCTCGCAGAAGCTTGACAAGAATCTGGGTGAAGATTTCAAACAGTGTCTGGAGTTCCGTGAGACCACTCAGGAGCTTCTGAAAGGCTATAAGGACAACTTCGACCTGAACGAACTCAGCAGACTCGCCATCGACTATAGTGACGGTATCGTACAATCAGACAGCCTCGTCGACGATGAGCTGCTGGCATATATTAAAGAAAAGAACATTCCCTTCCTCGGCTATTCCGAGAACGTCGCCGAAGCCTGCGAAGACTTCTATGAGTCGCTCTACCCTGCTGAAGAATAAGTTGAGGAGCAACATAACAGACAGAAAGAAAATCAATCATGAAATACAAATTATTTACAGCGATTGCAATATCCGCAATGGCGATAATTTCTTGCAGTAAAGACACAGACACGCTTGGCTCGTCGCTGACGAACAGTTCGGATCAGCTACAGGCAAGTACGATGACTTACAACGCCTACTCCTATTCCGTACTCGTCGACTCCGTGTATGCCCGCAACTACGACACCTACTTCGGGCGTGTGAAAGATCCCGAGACAGGTGCCTACGTCAAGACCGAGTTCATGGCGCAGTTCAACATTCAGGAGAACATCAAATTGCCGACGATCGATGAAATCACATACGAACAGAAAGGAATCGTAGCCGACTCCTGTGAAATCTGGCTTGCATTCGACAAGAGCGCCTGCTATGGCGACACACTCGCCTCCCTGAAGATGAACATCCTCGAGCTCAGCAAGCCTATGAGCGAGACTGTGACCTACTACAGCAATTACGACCCCAGAAAAGAAGGATACATTCGCGAGGACGGTTTGAATAAGAGCATCCTTTTCAGTCAGAACAACCTGACCTACTCGGACAGCATCAGAAGTCTTTCAAACTATTTCGATTACGTGCGTATCTCGCTCTCTGACGAGTATACTGACAAGAACGGTGAGAAGTACAACAACTATGGCACCTACATCCTCCGTAAATATTATGCCCATCCTGAATACTTCAAGAATTCCTACGCCTTCACCAACAACATCTGCCCCGGCTTCTTCTTCGAGCTGGCAGACGGTCTGGGACTGATGGCCAAGTTCTATATGTTGGAGATGCGCGTATTCTACCATTATCAGAAGAATAGTACCAAATACAACAGCTACCTCGCCTTCTCGTCAACGCAAGAGGTTCTCCAAACGACCCAGGTGACAAACGACAAGAAGACGCTTGAACAGCTGGTTTCCGATCAGAACTGCACCTACCTGAAAGCCCCCGCAGGCATCTTCACAGAGGTGACCCTGCCCGTAGATGAGATTACCCAGAGCCACACAGCAGACTCGCTGCTCTCTGTCAGCATGGTCTTCCAGCGCCAGAACAGCGGCATAAGTGGCAAATATCTTATGAAAGCGCCGTCGGACATCATGATGCTGCCTTCGGACAGCCTGGAAGTGTTCTTCAGAAACGACAAGACTTACGACTATAAGAGTTCATTCGTATCGTCGCTTGGCTCCACCAACTCCTACACATTCTCGAACATCGGCAATCTCGTCACGCTGCTTGCCGACAACAAAAAGAAGGGGCTGGCATCTGATCCTGACTGGGCGACCAAACACCCCACCTGGAACAAGGTGCTGCTGGTACCTATCTCTATGACAGCGCTTTCCGGAACTTCTACTTCCACCGTATACGTCGTAGAAAACGAGATGGGACTTGTGAGTACGAAGCTGGTGGGAGGCCCCAACACGCCCATCGAAGTAAAAGTGATCTATGGCCGATTCAAGAATCAATAGTCATGGCCGACGGTTATCTGGAGAAACATCACGACGATTATGAGGCCCGCAAGGCAGCCTGGCTCCGCAAGAAGCGCCATCTGCCTAAGACAGGCCAGAGACAAATAGAGCGACCCGATGATGAGTCGCTCTAATGTTTTCTTACAATGGGGACTGTCCCCTTGTGAGATTAGCCGATAATCTTGAACTTTGCGAATTTCAGCAGCAGCTGTTTGGTGCCCGTATTGCGGAACTCAACGGTTGCCTTGGTATTCTCGCCCGTGCCCTCAATCTTTATCACCGTGCCAATGCCAAAGCGTTGATGCTCAATAGTAGCACCCTCGCGCAAGTTATTCGGATTGGGATCTGTAGCCATCGGACGAGGTGGCACAGCCCGATTGACCGGACGGAAATTGCCTCCCGCAGGCATGCTTGGACGTGATGACTGCAATGGTTTGCCAGCCTGCTGCTGATAGAGCCGTTTGAAGCCTTCACCAAAGGGATCGACGGGTTTCTCAGGCTGACGGGGAGCCACGATGCGAGGCTTGGGATCGGCCTTGAACTGCGTAGCGACAGGCCTCGGATTCTGCATCCACTCAGGACCTTCGCTCTCGAAGCCACGAGGCTTACGGCTGGATGAGCCGAAAAGTGAACTTCCCCCACCCGATTCTGAATGAACATCAAGCAGTTCCTGGTCAATGTCTCGTATGAATCTCGACGGCGTGTCATACTCCATTCTTCCGTATCGGAAACGGTTCTGGGCGCACGTCAGTATGCAATGCTTCTCGGCCCGCGTGATGGCCACATACAACAGCCTGCGCTCTTCTTCGAGCTCCCGCATCGAATTGGTACACATGGGACTCGGGAAGATATTCTCTTCCAAACCCACGACGAACACCGTCGGAAACTCCAAGCCTTTCGCAGAATGTATCGTCATCAGCGTCACCTTGTCGTTCGAGTCGCCCTCATCGCTGTCGAGATCCGTCAACAACGCCACCTCTTGAAGGAAATCGGGCAGATAGATCTCATCACCCATATCCTCCTCACGACGGCTCTCCACGAAGTCCTGCATACCGCTGAGAAACTCTTCAAGATTCTCCTGTCGCGAGATATCCTCGGGATTGCGTCCGCTGTAGATGTCCTTGCTGATGCCTGAGTTCATGATGATGTCGTGACCCAGTGTGTAGGCATCCTCCGTCGCAACACGCCCGATCCAGCCCTCGATGAGTTCACGGAAGGCTTGCAGTTTGGTCATCGTGCCCTTGCTGACGTCCATCGGGAACAATACGGGCTCCTTGATCACCTGCCAGAGGCTCACACCATACATCTGCGCCGTCTGGATAATCTTCGCCACGGTGGTATCGCCAATGCCGCGTGTCGGATAATTGATGATGCGCTTGAAGGCTTCTTCGTCGTTGGGGTTGGCAATCAGCCGGAAGTAGGCAATCACGTCCTTGATCTCTTTGCGCTGGTAGAAGCTCAG
>Ga0265298_10009533_pt1 | contig 11553 bp, 22 predicted proteins | sample AusTroGonzalo_MG_3_FD_193486 | JGI IMG/M metagenome (GOLD analysis project Ga0265298, IMG submission 193486) | Bovine rumen microbial communities from tropical cattle in Woodstock, Queensland, Australia - Gonzalo_01 | ecosystem: Host-associated > Mammals > Digestive system > Stomach > Rumen ...
ACCGCGCAAAATATTCATCTCGCTAAAATCAAATTGGCAATTGTATTTTTTTTCCATTTTACACCACCTTTATTTAACCGCGTTTTTGTTCGCGCGGATGTAGTTAAAAGCGATTTTCAAAATAAGTTCATTTTGCGTCATGCCGCTTAATTGGTTTACTTCGCCGGTTACTTGCAAATAGAAATCATCCTTTCGGCTGCTTTCCGCGGCGGTAATTTCCCAATCGGCCAAAAAGTTATCACCATGTGCAAACGTGCCAAACGGGAACGCTTTCATGTTGATGGCGGTTTGGTTTCCACCGTGCAATATTTGCAAGTTTAGCGGCGTATCAACCGCGGCCGCAAAATTTTCGGGCGTTGTGTTGGCCGAAAGCATCACGCCGGCAACAAAGCCGTGTTCGCCCTGCAACAGTTCGCCAAATACCTTGGCGGGCGTTGTGCTGGGGCTAAAAACGTATTTTCCAGCCACCAGCGGCGCACGAAATTCAATACTTACCGGATAAACTGTAAAATCATTTTTTGAGATCGTGCTAAAAGGAAAAAGGGAATATTTAGTGTTAGCCATTTTCGCCCCCGTCAAAGTTCAAAAATTCATTTTCGTTTATTTCAACGCCGGTCAAAAGCACCGCACCAAAGCACGGTGTTGTGCCGCCCTTTGCCTCCAGCATCGTTGTAAAACGCTGGCCCAAATCAATGAAAATGTTTTTTTGTTCCTCATAATGGTTTTTTGGGCCCTGCAATCCCTCGCGGCCAAATACCAGGTTTGCGGGCACGCGGTTCACATCGCGGGGTGCCGCGCCAAACGGTGACGAAAGCGCGAAATTTTCAAAATTAACGCTTACCGTTGGCCAATCAGATGGAGCAAGCGCGCCGGCATCGTCCCAAAAATATGCGCTAATACCGCACAAAAGAAAATGCCAATTTGCCGTGGTTGTCACGGCATCGCGCACGGAATCGCCGGCGGCAATCTGGAATTTATAAATATAGTCTTTTGCGCGCGCGTTCTTGCACGTTTCAAGGATGTGCCGCACCTGGGCGGCACTCGCGATTGTGCAACCGTTTTTCAAGCCGGTCAAACGCTGGCAAAATGCTTCAACGTATGATTTGAGCATGATGCCCCCCGCGCTTTACTTGATGCTTTGACCAGGGAAAATGTAACCGGTGAAAACAATTTCAATTTCTTCATTTGCCATGGCATACACATCGCCGGGCACGGCGGGATTTGCGGGTGCGCGGTTGTCATATTCAATAGTGAGCGCATCGCCCTCCGGGTAAAGATGCTGCCACGGCCTTTCACCGTAACGCACGCCATCAACATCGCCAGGCGTTGCAATCAACTGCACCGGCACATAATCATTGCTTTGCGCACTGTTATCGCTTTCCGCGGTGAAACGCAACCCAACGCGGTTGATATTGGTAGTAACGCCGCCGCGGGTAACCGTGGAATTTTTAGTGTACTTGATATTGTAACCGGTACAAAGGAACGGGCCCTCATTGGTAAGCGGGATAACCTCTTTGCCGGCGGTGTCTTGATGTGCGATAATCTTGCGCGTAAAATCAAAACGCTTTTTGAAAGCCTGGGTTTGCTTAATTGCCATCAGTTCGGACTTAACGCTTGTTCTTGCATCCATTGTTGTTTATCCTTTTTTATGGTTGAACGTGTTTTATTTTTTCAAACAAAATACAAACATGTGTTTATACTTTGTTTGGAAAAATGCGCGGGGGCAAGTGTCCGCCCCCGCGCTGGGGTAGCCTTTCGCGGCTAATTACTTGACCTGCTTGTAACCGGCCAAAATAACCTTGAACGCGAACAATTCCGGGTCACCAGGATTTGCCGGGAGCAACGCGGACGGAACCGGCAACGTAAAGCGCACGGTGCCGCCAATGTTTACATTGGGCTGCATCGGGATGGATACCGGCAAGTTAATCCAGCTTGCGCAATTCATGCCGCCCGCCTGGCTCATGGCCGTGGCCGTGTTATCGGCACAAAGATTGTCAACCGGTGCCATGATGTGTTGGCCGGCAAATTCACCAATAACTGTGTCATTGCTGCCATAGGTCAACTTAACGCGGGCACTTGCCAACAGTGCTTTCATGGCGGCAACCTCGGCGGGGCTGCACTCGGATCCATCAATCTTGGAAACGCGGAAACCAAGCTGCACAACATCAACCGCCATCGTACTGCCAATCTTCTTGGCCTCGGTGAGGTTGGTAAGAAATTCGGCATTGGCAACGCTCTTGTCAGTGCTGCTAAAGTCAAAAATCGGGTTTGTGCGTTCGCTGGTCACCATGAAACCGGTTTCCATGTCATAGATATACCCCTGGCCGCCAGGGCCAAAAGATACGATACTTGCGGGGGCTGCGGGGTTTACGTTTCCCCAGATTTTCTGAGCCATGTTTTTACCTCTCTTTTTTTTGTTAAATCATTACCTTGTTACCCATGCCGGCCAATTCGGCATCAATGGGTGCATTGAGCGCGGCGGCCTCATCAAAAGCGATTGCCGAAAGCGGGGCCGAAAGCGGGGCCGAAACGGTTGTGGCCGTGCTGGCCGCTGCTGCACTCTTTGCGCTTGCCACCAGGCCAGCGGCACCAACGGACGCGGCACCTATGCCGGCTCCGATCATGGCCTTGTTACGCTTCTTAAACCCCTTGTAAGCGACAAACGCACCCACCGCAACGATGATGGCGTTTTTGCCCATGTCGGGCACGCTTTCGGGCATCTTGGAAACCAGTAACGCGGAACCGATTGCACCGGCACCACCGGCGGCGCATGTCACGATAATATCCTTTTTGGAAACATTGACGGACAATGCACGGCGGGCACGCTTTGCGGCACGCTTTGCGCCAACCGTCACGCGCTTGATTTTAGTTACAACGCGGGTCTTTGTCCCGCCCCTCTTCTTGGCTTTGATAATCTTGGCCATGTTTTCACCTCTCTTTTTAGTTTTTAACAAACTTGTATATTTTAGTTATTCCGTACAGAATCGCAATCCATTTCAATGCCGGCGCAATTCTCGTAAACAAATTCACGCTTTCGGACGGAATAGTAATAACTTCTTTTACAACATCAACTGCGCTACTAATACCGGATGATACTTTAGACGAAACATCACTAATTGCGTTTTTAACGTTTACAAAATCACCGAATGAACCGCCCTTTAGATAGTTGAGAAGTTGCGGCGTTTTCTGGGCCGCGACAAATACCCAATTTTGAAATTTTATAAGCGCGTTTACATCGAAAGCAAAACCACTCTTTGCCCAAATTTCGGCGGCAATCTCGGAGAAAATCGCCTGGCGGTTTACGTTATCCGTATTGTACCAATTAAGGCCCCAATTTTCGCGCATCGCATTTAAGGTCACAAGTAATATTTGTCGAACACAACCGGAATATCCAAAAAATACCTCGTCATTATAGCGCGGCAAATTTTTGTTACCATTATAAAAATCATAAAGGTATTTATATGCGTATTCCGATTCCGTCAACCAATCAGCCATTTTACTTGCTCTTGATTACAGATGCGACAACCAGGCCAACACCGATAACGGCGGCGGCTGTAAAAATATTCTTGGTCATTTCCTGCTGCTGCATGACGGCGGCGGCGGCTACATCCTTGTAAACGCCGGTTTGTTCGGACTTGATAAATGTATTTAAGCCCCAATTGCCGATGGACTTGATGCCGTCCCAAATGCCGCCCCAACTCCATCCCAATTGCTGGCCGTTGGCCGCCTTGATGGCCGCCCAACGCTGTGGGCCATACATCATCATGCCATATTGTTCGTTTGTCATTTTTTCAACCTCTCTTTTTAAATACTCATGATGCCCAGGACGATGGCCGCCAAAATAGCCCATCCAAATGCCTTTTTTGGTTCAGTTCCATATTTTGCAACGGCCTCGGACTTTGGCACAATTTTCATCTCACCGTATTCATTTTGCAATGCCAAAGTTTCGCCGGCATCGTCAATAATTGTCCATTCATTACCGGAGTAAATAACAACATTTCCAACGCGCATAATTACCCCATGAAAGCCAGCGCGGCGGCGGCGGCCAATCCCAAAATAGGCAAGATGCTGGAACCGGTGCCGGCTTCAGTTTTCGGCAAGTTCTGTTTTGTTTGCTCCTGCATCTCTTTGTATTCTTCTTCTATTTGCTTTTCCTGCTCGGCCTTTTTGCGCATCGCCTCGGCATACGCCTCGGCGGCCGCGGCGGCCTGGCTTTGCGCTACTAATCCTTGCTTTTTGCGGCTTTCCTCGGCTCGGGCTTTTATAACACTATCCCACCAGCCCATACCGGCCATAAATTCATTTAGAGCATTTACTTTTGCATCCCAGGCGGTTTGCAATCTGTAATCATTCGGCTTTGGATTGTTGGCCAACCATGCAAAATAAGCTTTTCCGGCGGCCCCTTGTATACTCATTTCGGGATAATTTATAAACGTTTGCCAAAGATAGTTTAAAAAATTTTGTATAGGCAAAAGCCACGTGTTTAGTGTTACTTTGTCGTAAAAATCATCAATGCCATATTTTCTCATACTAGATACAACTGCAATATTGGCATCCAATGGCCCTAATGCTTGTGCAAATTTACGCTCATCAGCATCACTAATTGCACTGTACCCCGTTGTATATTCTAAATCCGGGATATAAAAATTATCGCTTTCTTTGAAAATCTTTTTTTGAGGCATTGCCCCCAGGCAACCGCGCAAAGTGCTGGCCACCATTTCGCATGCCCCCATGCACGCTCCAAAAATGCCGCCGCGGTTGTTTTCGATGCCCTCTAATGTTGCCAACATTGCCATATTGTTTAAACCTCTTTTTTTTCTTAAATATATGTTAAAACCAATCGCAAAGCAATACCGCATTTGTCACTTTGGCCATATATGGGTAAATTCCTATGCAATTTTCGTGGCTTTTATATGTGGCATCTATAAAAACGCCAGGAATTTGGCAAAAAACGTGGTGCAATTGGCCATCTTTCTTGCAAGATGTGGCCACGAAACGAACCGGCACGCCATGCGCGTGCCACCAGGATGCGCACAATACGCTTTTGTCGTCACAATCTCTAGGGCCATAATCCGGCCGCAAGGTGAACGCGGGCCGGCTCACCGTTTCAACGTTGTCGGGATCGGGAACATAGGACAACCGGCACACATGCCGGTAGAAATCCACGAAAGGCACCGACAACCATGCCCCAAGGTCGGCGGCATATTGCTGGGTAATACGGCGCATTTCGGCCCCGGTCAAAAATACACTTTTAAGCGGCTGAACTCTCTTTATCATGGTAATAAATATATAATAAAAGGCAGCCAACCGGCTGCCATGGTTCAATCTTGCTTTTTCAATTCAACGTTGCATTTTGGGCATTTCTTTATAAAAGTCATTAGTATTTGACCGGCGGGAACGCTTAACACATAAAAGCAAATTGGGCATTTATAAAAATCCAGCTTCATTTTTTCCCCCATTTAGCGCACTCCAGCTTTTTGCGGTAACGCTCCCAATATGATTTTATATTTTCTATTCTCTCATATGATTTTTTATTCAATACATGGTCAAAATTTAAAGCCTGGCCGCATATACATGCGCGTGTATAACACCAGCTTTGCGGCGGCTTTTCGTTTGGCGAAAATAAAATAATTGGATCGTATCTATTCCATGTGTAAGCCTCTTTTATATTCCAGCCCCACAACTGCAAATTTGGTTTGTACGATTTAATTTGTTCAAATGTTACACAACCATTTTTTATTATATCGCGCTTTAGTGCCTCGCGATTGCCGTTAAAAATCTTATTAACGTTTATGTATCTATCTAATTTAATCCAGCCGGTAACGGCACAAATTGGAGCTGTTTCGTATAAAAAAATATAATCATCCCATGGGGCCATATCATCAAGTAAATTGTATTTTCGCGGGATGTTCGTGCGGAACTCTATTTTTTTTTCGCCCTCGTAAATCATTGCCGCATATTCGGGATGTATTGATAGTAAAATGTTCATTTTTATACCCCCTTAAAAAGTTTTAATTGTTTTTTTTTCGTTTTCCTCGTTATTTTTTCAAAGAAAAAAAAATGAAAGGTACGACAATTTTTACAAGTAGTAGTAAAAATTCTTTTTTCTTCGGCGGTATTTTCAACCATCATGTCATATCCGCATCTTGTACATTTGATAATAAAAAACATTTATTTACCCCCTTGTAATATCGGGCAATCACCGTTAATTTGATTGATGCAACCAAAATAAAAACAGTTCATTGTATAGCCTTTATTTGTGCGAACCTCGCCCGCAAATTCGCATTTAAATTTTTTTTCACGCGTTAATTTTTTCATATTTTTCCCCCATCAATGAAAATAATTCATTTAAATCATCATCAAAAACATCCGCTTTAACAAATAATATTCCTACATAATCATTATTAGTAAATCTTTTTAAAGTACTATAACTATTTACAATATCTTTAATTTGTTCTGTAAATTTTTCTTCATCAATAAACACATTAATTTTTGATGTTTTTTCATAATCTTTATAAAATTCAACAATCCTTATACAACAAGTCCTTTTCATCGCGTGCCCCCATGGTTGCAAAGTTTTTCAACGGTTGACAAATCCAGGCAAATGCGCGTTACATCGCGCTGGGTAATGATAGCTTTGTATTTAGCCATGTTTTACCCCCTTTTTTTTGGCGGCGGCCTTGACAACCTCGGCCAGCAAGTCGCGCACAAAAGCGCTATCGCTGGCCATGGCAAAAGTGCCTCCCTTGTATTTGGTTTTTGCGGTGTTGAATGCGGCCGCGGATAAGTAGAGCAGTTTCTGTTTTATATCTTTCATTAGTCTATACTCCATGTGTGAAAAACATTATTGAATGGTATTTGATGCAATTGTTGCAACGTTCAATTTCTATGCATTCAAAAAAACCGTTAAACGGCTTTTTTAAATCTATTTCTACTAGAATATCCCACAGTTTTTTTTTGTATATTTTCGCGGCCTCTATCGTGGCCTCGTGTTCGTATGCAATATCAAACATTTTACACCCCCTTTAAAATTCTCTTTTAATTCGTCCGTTTACAAAAAAATGTGGACTTGTCAAAACATTTACACGCGTTTTTATTCCGCGTTCTCGCGACATTTTGCGCGCCATTTTTACCGCATCACCGAAAATTGGAGTTTATTGAAAATCGGGTTCAACTAGTTGATTCCCGCGTTCGTCCTCAACATAAAACCATGGTCTAATAATGTTCATAAATCCACCAGCCTTTTTTAGCGGCAGCAACATCGCCCCGCATAATATAATATAATATTATTTGATAGCATAAGCAAGAAAAATTTTGTTTTCATTGTTCCAGGCTGGAACATTCCGGCCGCCCTCGGCCATCTCGGCCGCTGCTGGCCATCAATCGGCCTACGATTTACGCACACACTCCGCAACGCCGCCCCGCGTACCGTGCCCCACGGCCCCCGCCCCGATGGCGCGGGGCCAACCGCGGCACCAATCGCCCGCCCGCCGGCACGCCAGGCGCATGGCACTCCCGCCGCCCATCCAATTGCCGCGGCCGGTGCCTGCCGTGGCTGCTCCCCTGCTGCCGTTACGTTGTGCGTAAATCGGGCCGCGCTCGCGCGGGCATTTATATATAACTTGTTCGCAATGGCAAACCGTTGCGGGGAGTAACGTTTTTTTGGTGGCCGAACCTCGGGGCCAGGTCGGGCGCGCACGCGTTGGCCGTGTCGGGCCGTTTTCGTTGCGCATCGCATCGCACGGCCACCGCATGCGATGGCGGCCGCGTTGGTTTTTCAAATTGTTGTAACGTGGCCGCCATAGGTCATGGCGCGCCGTTGCGCGCTTGTGATGGAACGGCGGAACGCTGGCACGGTGTTTGCGTTCCTTGGCAGGGCGTGGGATACAGTGCCCCCCAGCCCCCCAAAACCAAAAAAAGATCTTGGGCGGCCGGTTGGCAAATAAAACCGCGTTCCCCGTTTAGGTTTGTGGTATTACTAGCCCCCCCCGCCATTATCATGCTGCCGATTTTACGGCCATTTCGCTGGAGATAGTCCAGGCGCACAAAATGACGGTGTCAACCTGGGTTCATTGTGTCGCCTCGCGGGCCGTTTCCGCCATGTATTTTGCGGCGGGCTTATTCCTCGCGGGCCTAGGGTTCTTGTGTGTGCATCCCGACAACTGACCAGGCAACCAGCCCCGCGGCGGCCGTTACCTCGCCGCGGATGTCAATAAACTACAAAAAAAAACGCATTTTGTGCGGTTTGTGCATGGTTTTGGGCTTGTTTTTGCGGGGGTTATTAGTTATTTTTAGAAACAGTAAAACACCGCGCTTTGATGCGTGTCAAAAAATCGCGGTGCGCTGCAGGTTAGACCGTAACGGATGTATAACAAGCAGCTATTTAATTTTGCCCCCGACAAAACCAGCCGTTGGCAAATCGTTGGGCCGCCTACACTATTGTGTAGGCGGTTCGCGTTTATTCATACCATACTTTTAGTCTATGCAATATTATAGGCTTATTTGTCGATTGTCCGCCGCTGTTCATCGTGAAGTTATACCAATTATCACTTGTTGGATAATTATTATAGTCATTTTCTTTTGAACATATTAGCGTATCTTCAAAGAATAGTTTTACTTCGCTATCGCTAAAGTCTACCGTGTTTTTTTGTGGGAAAGTTGCATCTATACCGTCATGACAATTCCAATATATCCCCGAGCTAGTATAGTTTTCTTGTTGGTTGCCTTGATAGTACGTCCAGCGTTTACCGATCGAATTATTGCACCCGCACCATGTACCGTATTTATTTATACTTCCAGAACTTCTAAAAGTTGCTCGGGCGCATCCCACATAGTTATATTGATAACTTTCGGGTTTTTCGGCGGTGAAAATACATTCCATTTTCTTTATCTTGCCCAAGTTGTCAAAATAAGATATTGTAAAATTAAAATTCCCACTTCCTTTTAGTTCTGTATCGTCATTCTGTTTCGTTATGCCGGTAAACGAAAATTTAAGTCCGTTTGCGTCTGTATGATTTGTCAAAGATAAATTAACAATATCGAGTTCCCAAATTTTTAGTTTATTTTCTCCGTCATTATAAACGCCGCGGCCCTTGTATATGCCGCCCGTGCCGTTGTATATGCCGGGTGACTTGTACGCGCCAGGTTTATAAATAATCGGTTCCATGCGTTACCACCTTAATAAATAGAACCGTCACTGCTGCTATATATGCCAGGTGCATCAATCTCCAATTCAAGCGACACGAACAAATCCTGGCCAACAAAATCTTCCTGCAAATTATAATCATCGCATGAAAATTCACTATTTTGGTATTTAAAGCATAGACGACACAATTTAAGCCAATTGTTTGGCCAATCTGTTACAGTCTTGTATGGCCTCAATCGTCCGTTCATTTCGACCCACTCGCCCCAATTCTTGAAACTTAATTTTGTTGAATCTAGTTCCAACCCTAGATTTCCACTATCTGGATCAATACCAGAAATCCCCTTACGCATCGACAACAAAAAACGGCCGGCAAATTTATCGGGCGAACATTGTAGACCTGGCGCGCCCTCGGGATTAAGTCTAGCGCGCAAAATAATCAAGTCGGCATTGTACGAAAATGCGGCAAAACCGCCTGCAAGGTCGGATGATGTGCAAACGGTTTCTAAAATCTTATCGGGGATTGATGCGGTAAAATTCGCATCCCTATCGTTTCCGGTAAATTGGTAAGCTGCTGCCGTGCCGTCATTACCAAAAGGCAACTTACAATAGATAGAATATTTGCCCGCTACATTAGCCATATTTAACCACCTTTATTGCGCCGCGGCCGCATCGGGCTGGGCTTGTTGTTGCTGGGCGATTTGCGGCGGCTGCTGCGCCGCCTCGCCCTCGTTGAAATCTATTTGAACTCCAAAGCCGTTGGCCAGTTGCATGGCCGCATCTTTTCCGTATTTCTCGGCAGCCACGGCAAAAAATGTCTGTGTCAAATCGGGGTCACTTTTTATAAGGTTTTGCACAAAGTTATTTTTTGCAACCTCGGCCCCCACGGCGTTGTAATTGTTGTTATGCTTTGCCAGCAATTCGGGCAAATACTTTAGGCCCATTTCTATTAACGTATCCATTTTATCGCTACCCCTTGTAGATTGTCCACCGCCCGCGAAATCGTCCGCAAAAGCATCGCGCACGGCCTTTAAATTGTTTATTTGTTCCATTACCGTGGGAACCGGCGCGGCGGGCTTGTTGGCTTGTTTAAGTGCCTCAATTACTACCGCATCGCCAACAGTCTGGCCGCGCTGGGTTTCTAGCATCATCTTAAAAAGCGGCGTGTAGTCCGGAGCCGGCGGCGGTGCCAAAAACTTTTTTACACCCTCAAGAATAGCAAAGCCGGCCGCAACCTTATCGGCGGTCAAGTTCCCCAGCAAATTTCCAAACAAACCGCCGGCCGCATTAGGCTGGGTGGCAATAACCGCGGGCGCGTTTGGAGTACCCACCGCCGCGCCCGCGGCCCCCTCTTCGGTTTTGTCTATGCGTTTAAAAATTTCGTTGCTTATGGTATATACGCGGCTTGTTTCTTGGCGGTTGCCCTCTTTGTCGCGCCAATAATATTTTACGGAATAGTCACCGCCACCGAAATTATCGGCAATATCTTCTTCTTTAATAATGCGTTCAAATACGCCGCAATATTCTTGCTTTACTTTGCCATTTTCGGCCGTTCTTACATACCGGTAAACGCGACATTTAAGGTTGCAAAGCTTTTCACCTCCCGCCGCCTCAATCTCTTCTAAAATATCATCCGAAACGGTCGGCAATTCTTGCGGGTTGTCCGCATCAATATTGTATTTTTTAGCCATTTGGTTACCCCTTTTTTTATTTGGTTATAAAGTAAATACTTGCGGCCGCAATCCCTAAAATTAGCGGCCAATTTGTCGGGTTTTTTACCGTGACCGTCACGGCCTCGCCCGCATCCATAGCGGGCCTCACGGTGTTGTATAATTCCGTGCTGGCATCGCCCTGGATGTAATCGGCCGACAACTTGCGCGCGGCGGTCAATACGCACCCATCGCTTTGTTCTGTTGCGATGTTTCCACCGTGGAACATGATATATTGGCGGCCAGGTACATCAATGGCGATTTTGTTGGCCATCAACTTGGGCGAAAATCTCCAATATATCGGGAACGTGCCCGCCGGTATCATCTTTGCGGCGTTTTCCATGGTGTAAGCGAAAAATTGGCCATCCATATATAAACGGCCAGGCACGTTGCCCGCTTGGGTTGTCTTTTCTCGCTTAATCACCAGGCGCATTTTTTAAAACCTAAAAAATTGTGTCATTGATAAATTGTTCCAATCTATCAATTTTTTCATAAATTTTTTTAAGTTCCTCACGGCGTTTTGGCTTTTCTTTTTTCATTATCTTTTCTAGATAATCTTTATAATGGCCTAGCCCACCGCGCAAAATATTCATCTCGCTAAAATCAAATTGGCAATTGTATTTTTTTTCCATTTTACACCACCTTTATTTAACCGCGTTTTTGTTCGCGCGGATGTAGTTAAAAGCGATTTTCAAAATAAGT
>Ga0265298_10009536_pt1 | contig 11551 bp, 6 predicted proteins | sample AusTroGonzalo_MG_3_FD_193486 | JGI IMG/M metagenome (GOLD analysis project Ga0265298, IMG submission 193486) | Bovine rumen microbial communities from tropical cattle in Woodstock, Queensland, Australia - Gonzalo_01 | ecosystem: Host-associated > Mammals > Digestive system > Stomach > Rumen ...
CCACGCCGACCGTCCGCGTTCAGTCGATTACGCTGCTCGACCCTGAGAGCCGCCTCGCCGTCACGCGCGGACAGTTTGCCGTCTTCGCGCCAGGGAACGTCACGGACGAGATTTCAATCCCCGCTGACGTCTCGTTCCGCCTGCGCGGACGTGGCGACCACATGTCCATGCGCACTACGTTCGGCGAGAGCTGCCGTCTTGCCGGCGACTGGATAAAGCCGCTCTCCGCGGCGTTCTTCGACTTCGAGCGCGCCGAGCGAAGGTCCGAGCGTCTCGACGTGAAGCCTATGGACGGCGGGGGAGTCAGCGTAGCGAACCTGCTCGGCGTCCCGATCATGGGCGGAATCGTGCAGCACGGCGGCATCCGGTACAGGGTCCCGATCCTCGCCCCGGGCGAGCAGGCGACCCTCAGCGGAAAGCCGTTCGGCGCAAAGGGCCCCGTGCCCGCGCCGCCACTGCACGAGACCTTCTTCGGCAACAAGACGAAATTCGGGCGCAGCTGGGGCGACGCCGCGGACCTGCTAAATGGAAACGATCTCATCCCGGACGGCACGTACGCCGTGCAGCTCGAGGGCTCGCCGTTCTTTCCGTCTCCGCTCGCGGGGCACAAGGCATACGAGACTGCGGTGTCGATCGTGGCCGGCGCATTCGCCGCGGACGGAGGAAAGGAGGCGGCGAAATGAAAGTCGAGATCCTGCATGTGACGCGAACCTTCCAGCGCGGATTCAACGCCGTCGACGACCTTTCGTTCTCTTTCTCGTCGGGCGAGGTCGTGGGGTTCGTCGGACCCAACGGCGCTGGCAAGACGACTACGATGCGCATGCTCGCGACCCTCGACGTGCCGGACTCGGGCGACATCCTTATCGACGGGAAGTCCATCCTCGACGACCCCGCGATCGCGCACCGCGCCATCGGATTCATGCCGGACGACCTTCCGGACCGCGCCGACACGACGGTAGAGGAGTACCTCGACTTCTTCGGACGCGCCTACGGGCTCCGCGGGAAGGCGCTTTCGGACGCAGTGGACGCAGTGGCGGACTTCACGGGGCTCTCGTCGTTCCGCGAGAAGACGCTCAAGGAGCTGTCGAAGGGCATGAAGCAGCGCGTCTCCCTTGCGCGCGCGCTCGTGCACGATCCACAGGTGATCGTGATGGACGAGCCGGCCAACGGACTCGACCCGCGAGCGCGCATCGAGCTGCGCGAGCTCGTCCGCGCCCTCGCCGAGAAAGGCAAGGCGCTCCTGATCTCGTCGCACATCCTCAGCGAACTCGAGGAGATGTGCACGACCTCCGTCATAATCGAGCGCGGCAAGCGTCTCTCCACCGACTTCAAGGACGAGACGGCGTGGATACGCCTCAAGTTCAACTCGCAAGGCGGCGAGGACACGCTCGCCAGGCTCCTGGAGATGCCCGGCGTGAAGGAGGCCGAGATCGCCGGATCCGGATTCCGCGTGCGAATCGACGCAGGCGACGATGCCGCCGAGCGCCTCGCAAAAGAGCTGTTCGCAAAGGGACTCGCGCCCATTCACTTCGCTTCCGAGGCGGGACGCCTCGAAGACGTCTTCATGCACGTGACGAAAGGAGCCCTCGCGTGAAAAACCCGTTTTCGATCAACCCAGTCGCGCTGCGCGAACTGCGCCAGCTGGTCCGCTCGCGCGTCGTCACCTGGAGCTTCGCGACATTCCCCCCGATCCTCTTCGGACTTACCATGCTCGCCGTGGCCTCGGAGATGAAGGACTTCGACGCGCAGGAAATCGCAATACGCGACGGAATCGGGGAAAGCCCGCTCGCGATGGCCTCGGTGATAACCGGCATCGTCGCCTGCCTCGGCATCCCCTTCTACGCCGCGATGAAGGCGATCCTCGAGACGAACCGCGGCGGACCCGGCCTCGAGTTCACTACCGCGCTCACTCCGGCGGACATCGTGGGAGGCAGGCTCGTCTCGACCGGGATACTCTCGGCCGCGACCGTCGCGACGGCAATGCCCTTCTTCATCTTCTCGTACTTGCTGCGGGGAATTCCGCTCTGGCAGGTGTTCTTCATTCCCTTCGCCCTGTTCTGCTTCTCGCTCGCGCTATTCTCGCTCGCGCTCGTCATAGCCTGCCGCCCCGTGGCAGTGGCGCAGCGGATCGTTCTGACCGTCATATTGTTCTTCGTGATGACGATCTACATCCCGGTCACCATCTCGTCCATCACCTTCGGCACCTACTCGTCGACGAGGGCCTCGGACCCCATGCCCGTCTGGGCCATCACGCTCGTCATGTGCGTCCTGCTCGCAGCCCTCGTCGTCGCGGTCCGCGCGTACTGCGCGTCGCAGCTCGCGCCGAGGTACGTCGACGCCGACCGTCCGTTCCGCCACGTCATGTTCGCGTTCTTCCTCATTTCCTCCCCGCTCGCCGTTTTCTTCCTGGCGCCGTGGTGCATCACGTGGACCGCCATCGGCGGAACCCTCGCCATCACCTCGTCGCTCAACTCGCGCGAGATGCCGCGCGCAGCCCGCGCCAACGCGCCGCGCGGACTCCTGGGGCGCGTCGTCTCGCTTCCGTTCACTACGGGCGCGGTGCCGGGCATGCTGTTCTCGGCGATCATCATCGCGATCGCGGGCGGAGTGTTCGCCGCCGCGACAAGCGACTACGAAGAGGCTTGCGTCCTCTGGGCGGTCGTCGGGGAGACGACGTTCCCCGCAGTGCTGCTCGGCGCCATACTGCGGAAGAGGAAATGCGAGGAAAAGCGCTTCAGGCTCGTCGCCGGGATCTTCGTCGCGTACATAGTCGCCGTGTCGTGCCTATCGTTCACCGCGGCCGTAGAGGCGATCGACGACGAGCTGGTGTGGATGGTCCCATGCAACTACGCCGGCATAGTCGACAGACCCATGGCGCACCTGGCTCTCTACGGGGTTCTGCTCCTGGTCTCGGCGGCCATCGTCGTCGTGTTGTCCATAGGCGCTCTCCGCGCCTACCGCCGTCCGGAAAGCTGATCGACATTCATTGCCGAACCAAGACGGGCTCGAGGCGGAAACCTGTGACGGCGAGCGGGGCAGGGTCCGCGCACGGAAGTGGCTTGTACTGGAACGTCACGCCCGTGATCGTCGAATCGGCGCCAGGGCCTGCGTTAACCTCGACGGAGACCGTCTCCCAGGAGCCGGGGTCGTTGTCTGCCGTCGAGAATCCCGTCAGCCCGTCATCAGAAAGCGGCGTCGCAAACTTGCCGCGGACCTTCTTCTGCTCTCCGCCGGCCTTGACTGCCACCAGCACCTGGAGGCCTGGACTCGCCGCGTCCTTTCCGTATCGATTCTGAAGCTTGTTGACCTCAAAGACGAAGCGAGACTTCCCGGGCGGCAGCGGAATCGGCTGCTTGAAGGACATCAGCGCGCAGCTCCATGCAGTCGGCCTGTCCCCGTGAATGAGCTTCACCATGCCTCCGTCCAGCTCCGGCGCGATGGCCGCCCCGCTGCGGCTCTTTACGTCCGCAATCTCGTCCGCCGCAATCACCCGCATGCCAGGCGCGGGGCGCTCCGCCGTAATTGCGGCGACGAGCGCCTCGCCTCCGCGCGCGGCGAACGCAAGCCGCTTCACGCGCACGTTCGGACGCGGATTCGTCCATCTCCACACGCGCCGCGCCGCGCCGACGCCCGCCGGTGCCCTGAACGACGTGCGCGCGCCGTCCGCGTACTCGACCGTGAACGCGGGGCTTCCGCTGTAGTTCATGTAGAGGTGCAGGACCTCGTCGTCGACGGTGACGATTGCCGGAGCGGACGCGAGCTTCACCGCGTCGCGGAAGAAGTTCTGGTCGGTGCGGATGAACTCGAACGGCACGCCCTCGACTTCCTTCATGCCCCACCACTTGTCGTCGAGCGCCCGAACGTTCGCGACGCGGCGGAGGTCGAGCTGGCGCGTGCGGTTGGCGTCGACGTGGTAGCCACCCTTCTTCGCGAGGCGCGCAATACGGTATTCGTCCAGCTTCCGCTGCGCCTCCGCCGCGGCCTCGTCCGCACCGAGGTCGGGGAGCCATTCAGAGTCTGCGGACTTCGGATACCGCCGCGCGATCTCCGCGTCGTCCGCGAAGACGAGAAGCTCGGCGTCGCCGTGCTTGAGGTAGAAGGTGAAGTACCCTTCTGCGTCCGCAAGCAGCTTGCGGCGGCGCGAGACGACGGACCCGTCGGCGCGGCGCACGTTGCGCACGGAGACGGCGGACGCGGCGCGCTCGGCCGGACGCCACCTGACGACCTGCGGACCGACCGCACGCGAGGCCAGGTACCACGCGCTCGCCTTGCCTCGCCGCGCCTCGATCGCCTCGATGCGCTCCGCGCCGGGGTTCTCGCACGTCGGGCGAATGCCGCATTTCGCCGCGATCGCCACGAGGCGCGCGCCGAGCTCGGACGCGCTTATGCCGTCAGCCTCGACGAACTCCGCGCCCGGATATTGCGCGCCGTTCGGCTCGCCGTACTCGTCAGACGCCATGCGCTCGCCGACCATGACGAGCTTGCCGCCGGCGGACTGCCAGGCGCGGATGGCGGACGGCGTCTCGGGGTAGACCGACGAGACGCCGGGCGCGACGAGCATCTTGTAGCGCTTCAGCCGCGCGGGGTCGTCCCTCAGCTGCTCCTCGAAGACCACGTCGGGGCAGAGGTGGGAGTACTCGAGCTCTTCCGTCACCTTGGCGAAGAGTCCGATAGACGTCTTGCGCCCGACGTTGCAGATGCGCTCGGTCGGCTTCGAGTAGAGGACCGCGACCTTGCGCGGGACGCCGCGGTCGCGCGGGACGAAGAAGTCGGCGACGTCGAGGGCGTCGCGCTTTGCGAGGCGGATCCCCACGAGCGACTCGGTCGGCACGGCGTAGGGGTTGAGGAAGTTGTACGCCGCGACGCCCTTCGCGACCGGCTCCTCGGCCGCGGCGTTTCCGCCGCGCACCCAGTCGCGCGGACGGCGGCTCCACTTGAACGTGTAGGACGCGTTGTAGCCTCGCGCGAACTGGCAGAGAAGCGCGTTGCGCGCCACCGACTCGGTCGTGCCGATGTACGTCTCGCCGTCGACGATCGGCTTGCCGTCCGCGAGCGCGCGCATCATGTGCGCGACGGAGATTCCGCCGCCGCCCGTCGGCGTGCAGACAAGGTCGCAGATACGGCTGAGGCGGTAGAGGTCGATTCCCCTAGTGCCGCCGGCGGAATTGAGCGGCTGGAGCGTCACGAGCGCGCCGGGCTGTATCTCGTGGACGGCCTTCACGCCCTCGGCGATCAGCGACGCGTACGCCTCGTCGGTGAACTTGAGGAACTCGACGGGATGGTTCCGGCGTCCGGTCTTCGCGAAAACCGACTTCGCGTAGGGTCCGTCGTCGAAGACCGACGGCTCGTTCATGAGCTCGTAGCAGTACGGCTTCGTCGGCAGCTTCGAGTACCGCTCGGCCGTCTCGCGCCACATCTTCATCCAGATCGCGCGGCCCTCGGGATGGTGGATCGAATACGGCACCCAGTGGTTGTCGCCGGCGGTCCACGCCTCGGGAGGAAGCTGGGGGTTGTCCTTCGCGGCGATTCCGCCGTGGCCCCACGGCGCGGGCGTGAGGTCGACGTACATCGGGAGCTGTCCGGCGCTCGCCTCGGCGAAGCGCGGCTCGGCGGGGAAGCATCCCGACATCTTCCACTTCGGCGCCGCGGTCGGGGAGACGAGGTTCATCCACTCGCGTCCGCCCTCGAAGCCGACTGCGTCGACGCCGAGGCGCTGCATGCCCTCGAAGTCGGGTATCTCCTCGTACAGCCAGTTGAGGGAGGCGGGGTAGCCGGAGGTGTGGATGTGGCGCTCTTCCGTCCCGCCGTAGAAGATTGTCGCGGTGAGGTAGCGCGGGCGTCCGTTGACGAGGAACGACCCGTCGGGCGCGACCGAAAGCGACGCCGCGCGCGGGAGACGCTCGGGTTCCGGGATGTCCGCGAAACTCACAAACGGATCGGCCTCCGGCGCGGCGGACGCGGCGAGGAACGCGTGCGCGATAAGTGCGCCGGCGGCCAGGGGGAGCGCCTTCATTGCGCGAGGATCTCGTCGGCGAGCTTCTCGAGCTGCGCGACCGTGTCGTCCGTCATCGACCCCCTCACCGTCACCGTCGTGTCGCAGAAGGAAATCCCCTTTGCGGACGAAAGAAGGTCCTTCATGCCCTTGGCGGCCATCGGACCCCAGGTGCCGTTCTCGATGAGGCCGACCTTGCGGTTCTGGTAGTTGCGGCGGAGGAGATGGCGGATGTACTCCTCCATCTTCGGGAAGACGCCAGTGTTATACGTCGTCGTGGCGAGGACGAGACGTCCGTAGCGGAATCCGTCCTCGATCGTCTCGTACATGTCGTCGCGCGCGAGGTCCGCGCAGGCGACCTTGGGGCAGCCCTTCGCCTTCAGTATCTCGCAGAACTTCTCGACGACGGCCTTGGTGTGTCCGTAGACCGAGGTGTAGGCGACGCAGACGCCGTCCGTCTCGACTCCGTAGGAGCTCCACGTCTGGTACTGCTTGAGGACGTGGGCGATCTCCTCGGGCGTCTGGAGGACGGGCCCGTGGAGCGGGCAGATGCGCGCGATGTCGAGCGTCGCGGCCTTCTTGAGGAGCGCCTGCACCTGCGCGCCGAACTTGCCGACGATGCCGAAGTAGTAGCGGCGGGCCTCGCAGTCCCAGCCCTCGGGGTCGACCTTGTCGTTTGCGCCGAACTTGCCGAATCCGTCGGCGGAGAAGAGCGTCTTCGTCGCGGCGTCGTAGGTTACGATGACTTCGGGCCAGTGGACCATCGGCGCGCCGACGAACGCGAGGGAGCGTCCGCCGAGGTCGAGCGCGTCGCCCTCCTTGACGACGACGCGGCGGTCCGCGAAGTCCGTGCCGAAGTAGTTCTTCATCATTGCGAACGCGGGCATGGAGGAGACGATCTTCGCCGCCGGATACGCCTCGGCGAAGCGCGCGACGTTCGCGGAGTGGTCGGGCTCCATGTGCTGGACGACGAGGTAGTCCACGCGGTCCGTCGCCGCGGCGACGTTCTTCAGCCACTCGTCGCCGAAGCGCGCGTCGACGGTGTCCATGACGGCCACCTTGTCCGATTTCACGACGTATGAGTTGTACGCCATCCCGAGCGGGACTTCGAACTGGCCCTCGAAAAGGTCGACGTCGTGGTCGTTGACGCCGACGTACACAATGTCATCGGTAATCTTCATGATGCCGATATTATACCAAAAATGGCGACGGTCGGTCAGACGTCGCGGCCTTCGCCGCTGCGGCTGGAGGAGAGGAGGAAGAGGAAGAACGGCGCGCCGAAGATTGCGCAGACGACGCCAACGCCTATGCCGGCGGGGAAGGCGCGGCTAACCGCGTGGGCGAAGACGAGGAACGCACCGCCGAAGGCCGCGGAGAGAGGGACGAGAAGCTGCATCCTGGGCCCGAAGACGCGGCGGACGAAGTGCGGGACGACAAGTCCGACGAATCCGACGGCGCCAGCGAGCGACACAGACACAGCCGTCGCGAGCGACACCGCGCCGATCGCGAGAAGCCGCGTCCTGCGCGTGTCCACGCCGAGGCACTCCGCCTCGTCGCGTCCGAGCTCCATCACGTTGAGCTCGCGGCGGATGCGCCAGAGGACGGCGAGGGCGACGGAAAGCGCGACGGCGCCGAGGGCGAGCGAGCGCCACGTGACGCTGTCGAGCGAGCCGTAGAGCCATTTGCTGAGCCGCGCGAACTCCTCGGGCGGGCAGTACGACAGGACGAGCCAGTCGAGCGACCCCGTGAAGCCGCCGACGACGAATCCGGCGACGACTATCGTCGACCCGCTCGAGCGCATCTGCGCGTCCGCGCCGTTCCTGTCGCGCGACCGCGCCGCGAAGTGCGCGACGAGCGCAAGGAGCACAAGCGAGAAGCACGAGCCGAGGAAGCATGAGACTGGCAAAACCCACGCGCCGGCGGCGACGAGCCCGAACTTGACGGCGACGGCGGAGAAGAGAGCCCCTCCGCCGACGATGCCGAGGATGTACGGCTCGGCGAGGGGGTTCCTGAGGACGCCTTGCAGGACCGCCCCCGACACCGATAGCGACGCGCCGACGACGACGGCCGCGAGCACTGCCAGCGCGACGGACATCCGTCAGGCCGTCGCGACCTTGGGGAGCTTTGCGAGGCTCGCGGAGATGTCTTCGTCGGTCGGAACGTAGTCGGACATCGTCCCGTCGTTGAACGCCTGGTAGGCGGTCATGTCGAAGTAGCCGGTTCCGGTGAGGCCGAAGAGGATCGTCTCCTCGCGTCCCTCGGCCTTGCACTTGAGCGCCTCGTCGATCGCCGCGCGGATCGCGTGGCTCGACTCGGGCGCGGGGAGGATTCCCTCGGTGCGCGCGAACTGCTGGGCGGCCGCGAAGACGTCTGTCTGCCTGACGCTCACCGCCTCCATGAGCTTCTGGTCGTAGAGCTCGGAGATTATGGAGCTCATTCCGTGGAAACGGAGTCCGCCTGCGTGGCTCGGCGACGGGATGTAGTCCGCGCCGATCGTGTACATCTTCGCGAGCGGGCAGATCCTGCCCGTGTCGCAGTAGTCGTAGGCGTATTTGCCGCGGGTGAGGGACGGACAGCTCGCCGGCTCGACTGCGACGAAGCGATAGTCGGCCTCGCCGCGCAGCTTCTCGCCCATGAACGGGGCGATGAGTCCGCCGAGGTTCGAGCCGCCGCCGGCGCAGCCGATGATGACGTCCGGCTTCACGCCGATCTTCCTGAACGCGGCGCGCGCCTCGAGTCCGATGATTGACTGGTGCAGGAGCACCTGGTTGAGGACCGATCCGAGCACGTAGCGGTATCCGGGATTCTTGACCGCGGCCTCGACCGCCTCCGAGATCGCGCAGCCGAGCGAACCAGTTGTCCCGGGGTGCTCGGCGTTGATGAGGCGTCCGACCTCGGTCTCCATCGACGGAGAGGGGGTGACGCTCGCGCCGTAGGTGCGCATCACCTCGCGGCGGAACGGCTTCTGCTCGTAGGAGCACTTCACCATGAAGACGCGGCAGTCGAGTCCGAAGAACGCGCACGCCATCGAAAGCGCCGTGCCCCACTGTCCCGCGCCGGTCTCGGTGGTGACGCCCTTGAGGCCCTGCGCCTTCGCGTAGTACGCCTGCGCGACGGCGGAGTTGAGCTTGTGCGATCCGGACGTGTTGTTGCCCTCGAACTTGTAGTAGATCTTCGCAGGGGTGCCGAGTGCCTCCTCGAGGAAGTACGCGCGCACGAGCGGAGAGGGGCGGAACATGCGGTAGAAGTCGCGAATCGGCTTCGGAATCTTGAAGAGCGGGGTGCGGTCGTCCAGCTCCTGGCGGACGAGCTCCTCGCAGAAGACGGGCGAGAGGTCCTGCTCCGTGCAGGGCTTTCCGGTCGAGGGAACGATGAGCGGCGCGGGCTTCTTCGCCATGTCGGCGCGCAGGTTGTACCAGCACTCGGGGAGGTCGCTCTCCTCGAGGTAGGTCTTGTATGGAATCGTTTGCATGGGTGAAAGTATACCAAAAAACCGCGCGTCCGGCGCGGCGAAATTGCAGATGGTGCGACTGACTGGGATCGAACCAGCAACCTTCGGCTTCGGAGGCCAACGCTCTATCCAATTGAGCTACAGTCGCGGAAAGTTGGGATATTATACCATCCTCTCGCTCGGCGCGTCAATGCTGCGACCCGACTTCTATCACGTATTTGAAGAACATCTTCGACGGGAAGACATAGCCGGGGGTTCCGCTGCCGGCGGGCTTCCAGAATCCGTCGCCGAACCTTTCCATGTCTATCAGCGTCGCATCGCGCCAGTCGTTCAGGTCTTCGGTGGCGAGGATGCCGAAGTCGACGTCGCTGCGCCCTTCGGCGAGGTCGCGGGCTTCGACAACCGGGTTCCCTTCCGCATCGCGAACGACCTTGATTATCGGCTCGCCGATTTCGTCCGGACCCATCTCCGGGCTGATGTCGAAGGCGTAGCGAATCCCCTTCGGGATGCCGTTGTGCTTCTGCGCGGGCTCGCCCGGAATGCCCATCTTTTCAGTCCACTCGGCATAGTCCTTTGGCAAACTTGCCGCTTCGGACAAACATGTCGAGAAGTCTCCCGACATCATGGTGTCATACGTCGCCCTCATCCAGTCATCCGAACGGGCCACGCTCGAAATGCGCACTTCGTCGATCATGCCGGGGAAGGCACCCGTGCTGCCGCTGCTTGAATTGCCAATGAAGAGCGTGGTGTTCGCGGTGTCGTTCGTGAGACGGACGGAATAGCTTTTGGAATAGATTGTCGGGTTGCGGTTCAGGCCCTGATAAAAGCGGGTAGTGTCGGCCAAACGGAAATTCTGGTATGTCCATTCCGCCCGCTTCGGACACGTGTAACCGGTTGAAGGATTATCTGTCGTGCCATCTTCCAGATAGACAGTCACAACGGTCTTCCCGTTAGCACCGTAAGTTGTAGTCTTGGTGTTATATGCCCGCCAAATGGTGCTCGAACCCTTTTCCAACATGCAGGTGGTGGAATAGGGTGGGTTTGTGGGGTCAAAACTGTCCTGGTACGACCAGAATTCGACTGTGTAGTCCGCCCTGCCCGATGTCTTGTATCGCTGATCCGTCGTCTGCAGGCAGCCCTTGTGGGAGCTTAACTTGTCGAAGGCGATGGCGTCGCCGACAACTCCAGGCTGTCCAGGAAGAGTCGCGCCTGTCTGGTTTTCCGTCAGCGACGTCCCCCCGTTGACGGAATCTTTCATGGGCAGCGTCGCCTCGCCCATGTGCCATACGCCGACGAAGCCGTTTGACCACACGTCCGCAGGATCGTTCGCAGGCGGCTCGTCGCATCCGTACGCCGCCTTGATCACCGTTGCGGCGTTGAGCGACGGAACCTTCACCCAGACAGTCGACTCGCCACCCAGATTCCACGCTTCGATCTCGTGCGAGAGAAGGTTCCCCTTCGCATCGAAGAACCTAAGGTCGCCACCGTTCGGGAGCGCAAAGTCGGAGTAGCTGAAGCCGTCGATTGCCGGCGAAATCCGGACAAGCGCCGGGAAATCGGTCAACGTCTCTCCGCCACTGTATCCCGCGAAGCTCACGTTGAAACTGTGGGCGAAGGAAGACGGCGCGGGAACGGGAACCTCGGGTTCGAAGCGCTTCTGCACAAGGAGCCCCTGGTATCCGCACGGCACGAGGAAAAATCCGTCGGAGTCGAACACTCCGTTCTCGGGGCAGCCGATTGTCGACTCGTGCCATTCCAGAAGGGGCTTGTCCATGACGGTGAAGTCGGCCATCTGAATTGTCCGGCTCTGCTGCGCGGTAAGGCCCACGTGCACCTTCCCGTCCCAGGTCGACATGCCGTTTGGTTTCGGGGTTTTGCAGTTGGAATAGATGAAAGTAGGCCAGGCCTCCACCTTCGGGTCACGATCGATTTCTGGGTCGAGGATGAAGAAATCGCCGGAATTTGCGACGAGCATCTTGTCTGCGGATATCGGCGTGCAGCAGGAGCTCGTCTTGATGTAGTTGGGACGCTTCGAGTTAGTGCTTATCGTGCTGGACGTGTCCGTCGTGTCGTAGCAGACGGGCCGGTCGCCGGACATGTCGAACCAC
>Ga0265298_10009538_pt1 | contig 11550 bp, 11 predicted proteins | sample AusTroGonzalo_MG_3_FD_193486 | JGI IMG/M metagenome (GOLD analysis project Ga0265298, IMG submission 193486) | Bovine rumen microbial communities from tropical cattle in Woodstock, Queensland, Australia - Gonzalo_01 | ecosystem: Host-associated > Mammals > Digestive system > Stomach > Rumen ...
CTCCCAGTTCTTTATAAGTAGAGGGCAAAATAAACAACCGCCATATGCATAGGCTTGTGCATAGTCACAAAATTTACGAAAACAGGGCTACAAAATGCCTTTGCCAGTTCCCTATAAGTAGAGGGACAAAGAATCTTGACAATTGAATATCCTGCGCAGGAGTGATACACAGCAGTTAACTGTGATTTGGAAACCACAGAGCAAATTTTCAACGAGTACACTAAAAATCACAATTGTCCTGTGTTTATGGAAGCGTTACAATTCGCAAAAGAATGTGATACGCAGATTTGTTTAGAGTTTTAAAAACCGCCTTACACAAGGCGGTTTTCTTATACCCACTCGGAGGTGATAAAAATGACCGCAGCATTCATTCGTGAGGACTGACGTTCGGCGAAAGGAGAATAGAATGGGTGAAAACAACGAGGAAAGAATAGTTATGCTGACCATAAAGGAAGCGGCTGCACTGGTGGAGGGGCTGACAGAATACAGAGTCCGTCAGATGTGCATAAACGATCAGGTGCCGCACATCATGGCAGGCAAGAAATATCTCATCAACAAGGACTTGTTCCTCAGGTATCTGCGTGGGGAGACTGCGTAAATAAATAGTGCGAAAAGGCGCGTTTCTGCTGGACTTTTCTGCCTCGTTGTGGTATGATGTCCTTGGTATCATCCTTTCAGATTAAAAGATCTGTTTTATGTAATATTAAGTATTAAATGTATAAGTATTGAAAATCCGTGCAAGTTATGGTATAAGTCTTGGAAGTGCTCTGTAGAAGCTGATAATGAGCGCAGAAAAAGGATTAAGCCGAAAAAAGGCTGGACTCATAAAAGTCCAGCCTTATATAGTAAATATTTACTTGGCATAATACATAAGAAATTCGACAAAACTTCGTTAAAAATAAACAACGGATTTTGAAGTCGTTTTTATGCCGAAACGGAATCAAAATCGTCTGAAATGATGATTTCAAGGGTTCACTTCCCGTAACATCGGAGTTTTTCAGAAAATATATCTATGAAAATTGAAAAAATTTTTTGGCCCTGAGAATGCAAAAAATCCCCGAAAAATCGGGGATTTTTTGTGAAATATCTATTTTGTAAAATAGACAAAGTGACCCGTACGGGAATTGAACATACCCAGTGAGTTTTTGAACCTTTTAAAAATATTCAAAAAACGTAGATATATCGTCATTTAAGGCAATTATTTGCGTTTTGAATTATCGTGCTATTTCATGCTTTTTTGAGATAATAATGAACAAATAAAGAACAAGAAAACGCAGTATACCTTTCCGTTATTATTACTATTTGCGAAGACAGCTCCCGTTATGGAGCTGTTCGTCCTTTAAATATATATTGTTTCCACGAAGGCTTCGTGGTGTTACGGTTCAAGTCAGGTGTGACGATCAGCATCGAAATGTGAATATATAGAGCGACCCCCGCGTCACTGGTGATTCAGTGGAGCGGGGCTGTTTTTATTCTTCCTCGACCATAACGGTCATTCTGTGATCTTTTGTGCCTTATGGTAGTTTACTTCGTCAATGATTTTCTGCTGTTCCATAGCATACCTCCCTTAAAATCAATGTGACAGTTTTGTCAAAAAATGAAAGCTATGTGAAAATTAGCACTCTCCCCTTGACAGTGCTAATTGGGCAGTGCTATAATATAGTCAGAACAAAGGAACAGAGAAGCACCAAAGGATCCGGGTGCTGAACCCTCCGTCCCCTTGCTCGAAGCAATGGAAACAATGTGACGAGTAAAAAGGAGGACTGACCTATGTTGTATCCAAGCATTTTCGGTGAAAACTTATTCGATGATTTCTTCAGATTCCCTGACTTCGGCAGAGACGTGGAGAAGAAGCTGTACGGCAAGCACGCTGCGCAGGTTATGAAGACTGATGTCCATGAGCATGACGACCACTATGAGATCGTGATCGATCTGCCGGGCTTCAAGAAAGATCAGATCAATCTTGAGCTGCAGAACGGTTATCTGACTGTCAGTGCCGCAAAGGGACTGGATAAGGATGAAAAGGCCAAGAAAGGCAAGATGATCCGTCAGGAGCGTTATGCAGGCGCAATGCAGAGGAGCTTCTACATCGGAGACACTGTTACAGAAGCTGATGTCAAGGCAAAGTTTGAGGACGGTGTTCTGAACATCTGCGTTCCGAAGGCGGAGCCTAAGAAGCTGGAGAATCACAAATATATCGCTATTGAGGGATAATACCTCGCAAAGTTATGATCCCGTAATAATGCTCCCCGGAGCTGTTCGTTATGAGCAGTTCCGGGGAGTTTTTGTGCCTGATGGCTATGTGGGCGTAACACATTGACTTCTTCAGGAATGGGATGTATAATATAAGCAGGAGACAATCAAAGTAATATATGAATGGAAAGGGATAAGATAGATGTTGAAAAACTTGTTTAAGGATCGTGAGAACACCGAAAATATCATTGTAAAAGCTCCAAATAAGGCGCTTTTAGAGTCCATATATCAGTACAACGACAAGATCGACAGTTTCGAGAAAAACATCAAAAGAGCAGCGCTTCTCTTTGTCATCATCATGGCAGTGATATGGATCGGCGGGGATATTGCCGGAATGAACTCAAATCTTGTGCTGATGTTTGGACTGCTGACTATTTTCGGGTATCCGCTGATATTGGTGTTTGGTGCTATATGGGTGAGCAGACCATCACTGAAAAGGAAATCTGAGGAAATGGCGATGCTGGCAGGCAGTGATATGGATGTGCCTGATGATGCAGTTGAAATTGAAATGCTATTTCCACAGAAAGTTTCGGATGACTTTTCGCAAAAGAAGAATCTGCTTTTTGATAACAGCCTGCACCTTGTCTACGCAGACGCTGAAGCATTCTATTTTGTGGATGTGACCGGAACTGCAAAAATTCCTTATTCGTTGATTGAACCGTGGGTAGATTCCGAGAACAATGCTAGGATCCGGCATTGGATCCAGAACAGCAAGCCGTCTGCTTATGCGAAAGAGGGTGTAAAAAAGAAAGGAAGACTGATCTCGCTGATACCTTTTGTGGGGAGTTTTATCCCGGATCATTATTTGATTCCATATAAATATACGGTTCTTCACACAAGCAGCGATGATTACCTGGTTTGTATCCCAAGATATGAAATGGAGAAAATTCAAAGTCTATCATCTTTATAAATAGCATTACAATATGTACAGGGGCAGGAAAACCTGCCCTGTTTTTTATAACTTTTTCAACGTTCCCTTATAGCTGTCTTTGCCGATCTGTACAGTCACGGCAGCCCAATCAAAAGCAGCACGCATTCGCCTATATATCGCCGTTTCAGGCGATGAATAAAACGAATTTTCCACAGTTTTTCCACGCTTGAATTGACCCGAACTTGCATATATTTTTCAACAGTATTATTTTAATTTAAGATCAAAATCATTATTTTACTATGTAATGCAAAATATAAAATTTCAATTTCTAAAAACATAGTCAGAGGGTTCGAATCCCTCTCTGTCCGCTCTTTTAAAGAAGTCTGTATTTCGATGAAACACCGAAATACAGGCTTTTCTCTTACCTGTAAAAACCAGTTTAAACTGCAATTTTGCAGTCGCGTGTGAAGAAAAAACAGGCATTTTTCACACGAATTCACACGAAGAAAAGGCGATATAATGTTATGAAAGAAAGCCAGCTCCATACGGAGCTGGTCTTTTTATAATTTCATATTTGATGTTGCTAATGGTATGTATAGTTTACCAGTTTTCATATCGTTTTCCTGTATGAAGTGCTGCCATTCTATGCATTTCCTCGTCGGTCAGTTCGAAGTCAAATACGCTGATGTTTTCAAGGATATGATCGGGGTTCTGTGAACCAGGTATCGTAATATATCCTGCCTGCAAATGCCAGCGAAGGATTATCTGAGCTGAAGTCTTTCCATGAGCTTCGGCGATCTCCATGATAGTTTCATTTCCGAACAAATCTTGTGTATGACCTCTGCCGCCGAAGGGATACCATGATTCGACTACAGTCCCATACTTTGATACATATTCTTTGAATTCTGTATTCTGATAGAACGGGTGGTTCTCATTCTGTACCACCGCAGGCTTGATATTCTCACCTGCAGTAACACGCTCGTATTCTTCCGGAGTATAATAATTGGAAATACCGATACTGCGGAGCTTTCCGTCTCTTACGCCCTGACACAGAGCCTTATAGACCTCCGTATCATTGCTGCCGGACTGATGTATCAGCATAAGGTCGATGTAATCAACGTTTAGTCTTTTAAGCGAATCGTCTATAGACTGATATGCCCTCTCATAATTGGAGGGCATAACTTTTGTTGTTATGAAAACATCTTCACGTTTGACTATACCTTCGGATACAGCTCTTTTAAGACCGTTGCCGACGCCTGTTTCGTTGCCGTAATACTGAGCCGTGTCGATAAGACGATAACCGTCTTTCAAAGCTATATAGACCGATTCTTCAACTGTTTCATCGTTCTGCGTCCAGGTGCCGAGCCCGAGTATCGGCATTTCATAGCCGCTGTTCAGCAATACGGTCCTGCTGTCAAAATCAAATTCTGTTTTCATATTTTTCTGTTCAAGTATCTTTTTTCTCATCAGAACAATATCAAAGGTACTCCATATACCGTCGTTATCAAGATCATAATGTTTATCTGTCAAGTCATTTTCTGTTGGTTTCCCCAGGATAAAATCGCTGAGATCGCGTATATCCTGCACTGTATATATGACCTTTGTGGGGGCGAGCTGAAAAGAAACAGTTACTCCGCCGCTTCCAAGTGCATCGGTCAATCCGGTTGTATCCTTGATATGACCAATCTTAGTGTAGGTGTATGATGTGTCAAAGCTCTTGTAGAAAACAACAAGGCAGTTATCACCATAAAGCATAATATCACCTGCGGTTATCCTGCTTACTTTTTCGGGAGCTGACGGTAATTTCGAATCAAGATAATAATACTTCTCATTGCCGTTAAGTTCTGACATATCAAGCGTTATGGGGAGAAGTTCCGTCAATGCTGTAACGGTATCATTTTTTTCAAGCACGATTTGAAACTCTTTATCTCCGACAGAAATGTTCATCATAGGCTCAGATTCTTTCGCTGTCTGTTCTTTAAATTCCGTAGCAGTGGCTGTTATGGAACTTCCTGTGTTTGTTGGTAAGGCTTCTTCATATGCTCCGCAGCCGCTGAACATAAGCACTATAACAGAAAAAAGAAATGATGTAAACAATCTATTTTTCATCATATATACTCCTTATCACTTTCGCTGGACTTCCGACTGCTATCATATTTTCGGGAATATCTTTTGTCACCACCGAACCTGCACCGATGACAGCATTATCTCCGATCGTAACTCCCGGAAGAACTGTTGAGTTAGAGCCTATCCACACATTTTTGCCGATATGTATAGGCTTTCTATGTCTACTATCCCACCCTTGACGATCTGCTTGCCGAGATGCAGTCGGAACTGTCGGCGGAATACATCGAACGTATCAAGGACTTCAGGCTGCCTGATGAGCTTGACAAGGTGAACCGTGAGTTCTTCCTTTATTCCGAAGAAAAAGGACTTGCCTACGAAAAGATCACCTGTGCAGGCAGCGAATCCTATCAGTATATCCGCAGCGGTATGATAAAAGAAGTAAGCAAGGCAGGCTGGAGCAGTTCAAAGAAGTTCAAAGCTCTGCCTGAATATGAACAAGTCATGCTTATGAATTTTGTCAACAACTCGGTTCTCAGCATTTACAGGCAGTGGATAGACGATGGGAAACAGCAGTCTGTCGAGGAGATAATTGAGCTTACGAACAGGCTGGTGCTTGGCGGCGTGAAAGGATTTTTCAAATGAACGATAAGGAAATGCTGAAAAAGCTCTATGAAGATATGTACACCGCTATGGTCGCAAAGAACGAATCTGAACTTCTGCGAGTTCACGATGATTCCTTTGTTCTTGTTCATATGACAGGTATGACACAGGATAAAAAAGCTTATATCCGTGCTATCATGGACGGTACTCTGAACTACTATTCTGCTCAGACGGAGGATCTACAGATAGATGTCCGCGACGATACGGCGGCAATTACCGGTAAATCCAGAGTTACTGCTGCCGTGTTCGGTGGTGGTAAGCATACATGGAGATTGAAACTATCCTTCAGTGCAAGAAAGATAGATCATGAATGGAAACTCACTAGGTCGGAAGCGGCAACTTACTGATTGCACAGGAGGAATTGTTATGGAATACGAAAAAGGATATGTATATGAACTTATGGACAAAGGCGGTCCGACAAAGGTGACCGAGCCGTACTTCAAGGAAGCTGTCGACGAGATGATGAGAGCAAGAACGCTTTGTGCCAAGGCAAATGCTGCTCTTCCAGATGATCCGACCTATGTGCAGTATCTTGAGGAGCTTTTCGGACGCAAGCTCAATGATGTACGGATACTTACGCCGTTCACCTGCGATTTCGGCAACCGTGTGACATTCGGCAAGGGCGTATTTATAAACCATTCCGCTATCCTATCAGCTTCGGGCGGAATAGAATTTGAGGACGGCGTTATGGCGGCACCGGGGCTGAAAATCGCAACGATCAATCATGATATGTATGACCGTCACACTACATATACCTACGGAAAGGTCACTATAAAAAAGAACGCATGGCTCGGTCTAGGCTGTACGATCTGTCCGGGCGTGACCATCGGCAAGTATGCCGTTGTTGCTGCGGGAGCAGTTGTAACGAAGGACGTTCCTGACTACGCAGTTGTGGGCGGCGTTCCTGCGAAGGTCATCAAGATGCTAGATCCAGACCAGATGAAGGATTAAAGAGGTCTGTTAATAAGTTTCAAATCCTTAGTAGTAATAGTTTCAGTAGACCTTAGTTCAGAGCAATATCCAAAATCTATTTCACACGACTTTGTTAAGATATTAAAATTCTTATTTGAGTTGCTGCAAAATGGATATGATGATAAAGGTAACAACAGATTAGTTCCTGTCTTATTTATAGATAATGCAGGGATCGTACCTGAGGAATTTAAGATTCATCAGCTTTCTCTGAATGACAAGATCTGTATCGACGACTACGATCAAGCTCAGCGCATATTTGGAGAGATTGACTATCACATAGTGAAAAATGTCGAGCGAAATCCTGACGCTGTAATGCAATACATGAAGAATTCCATAGCTGAGGCAAAAGAAATGTTAATAACACTTCCTCGCAAAAGTCAGAGCAGCTCGGCATTAATGTTCCTTTCAACAGCTTTGATGCTGAAGAAAGGAAACCTATTTACGGACGATGACGTACAGGCTATGCTGAATTGGCTCGGTTCTGAGGCTAAGGAAAAGACATCCATGAGTCGAAGTATTTGTAAGGCAGTAGGTGCTACATTCAGTTCGGCAATATGTAGCGGAAGGCTTCCGATTGCAAAACAGTACGGACCACCTTTCTGGACTGCTGACAGTGCGTTTGTTGCAGTGGACGATTCAATAAACGTAACTAAGGATACAATGAACGACGATATCTTTACAGACATACCAGTCGGATGGAATACAGCTCTTCAGCATCTACAGGACGAGGACGTCCTCTTTAAGGACAAGGAGTCAAAGGGAGGACAAAAAACTTGGACTGTCGAAACTGAAGACGGTATAAGGAAACCGAGGCGATTTTATTCGTTTTCGAGGGATATACTTACTTCAGAGGCTAACAGGATAGTTGATGAGAAAGTAGCTTCTGATCTGTTTCAAATATTGGAGAAGCCTATTGATAACTTCTTCCCCTTCATAAAACACCCTCGGTTTGATATGTATGCTGGGCAGGTAATTACAGATTATAAACACGGTACTCCGTTTATTGATGTTACAGGTTCTGTAGGTTCAGGTAAAACTACGTGGTTAATGATGCAAGCGTTGCAGCGAGCAGAAGCTGATGACCTTGTAATTGTGATGGATCCAACAAATTCATTCTGCCGGGAAGAACTTATCGCCCATGGAATTCCTGCTGAAAAAATCGATAGATTGTTCTCGTTTTGGGATATGTCAACACAAGGGTGGCCTGTAAATATTCTTGACTTTCCAATCTATGACCTCCTGTGGATAAGTATTCGTAAATGGCAGAGAGACACAGGTACTTCTAATACTGAGTTAGCAAGAATCCTCGGTATCAGTCAGCGTACTTTAAGCGATTACGATAAATCTGCACGTACTATGACGTTGGAAAAGTTGACTAAGTTCCTTGACAGCATAGGAGGAGTTATCAAGATTGTATATTAAAATATCAGTTACTTACTGATTACAGTGGAGGTGAGAAAAATGGAAAAGGCAAATGAAATAATTAATTCGATGCTTGAGCAGCTTGTTACGCTGCAAACAATATTGGATGGTAGAGACGATGGGGTGAAAGATAAACCCGTCGAAATGTTATCTATTCCAGAGTGTGCAGCTTTGGTTGAAGGAATATCAACGCATATGGTTCGTCAGCTCGTTCTTCAGGGTAAAATAAAGGCTGTCCGCACGGGCACCGGAAAGCGTAGTAAATATCTGGTGAATAAAGCAGATTTCCTACACTATTTCCAAAAATAATGATGTTTATAACGACTCGCCATAAGGCGAGTCGTATCTGCATACCTTGACAATACTTGTATATTGAGCTAAAATGGGTATTGGGAAGGTATGCTGTGATAATACCGAGGAGGTATATTATGGCAAATATACAGAAGCGCGGCGACAGTTACTCTATCAGAGTGAGCTGTGGCTACGACAGCAAAGGCAAGCAGGTTATCCAGTCCATGACTTGGAAGCCTGAGCCGAAAATGACAGCAAAGCAGATTGAAAAGGAGTTGAACCGTCAGGCAGTCATGTTTGAAGAAGTCTGTAACAAAGGCTATCAGAGCAAGGCTATCAAGTTTGAGGTATTCGCAGAAGAGTGGTTTGAGGAGTACGCAAAGCCGAATCTCCGCAATACTACATATGAGCGTATGCTCCAACTCCGCAAGAGGGTGTACTCTGCTATCGGTCACCTGAGAATGGATAAGATCAATCCGAGACAGATTCAGGCATTCGTGAACTCGCTCTCAAAGGATGGTGCAAACGAGCGTACCGGTCAACCTCTTGCACCGAAAACAATCAGGCATAACCTCAGTTTTGTGTCTGATGTGTTCTCTTACGCTGTGAAAATGGGCGTAGTCAGCGACAATCCCTGTTCAAAGGTAACGCTTCCTAAGAATGAGCAGCCCGAGAAGAAGATATATACGCCCGAACAGGTGCAGAAATTTCTTTCTCTGCTGAACGATGAGCCCCTGAAGTACCGCACATTCTTCAACCTGATGATCTACAGCGGTTTTCGCCGTGGCGAAATGCTTGGCTTAGAATGGAAGGACATTGACTTCGAGAACAACATCATCAGCGTCCGCAGAACGAGCAATTATACTGCGAAGAAAGGCGTTTATACTGACACTACAAAAACTCGTAAGTCGCAGAGAACGCTCAAATTCCCGCAGGAGATCATGGATATGCTGAAAGAGTACAAGGCAGAACAGGACGAGCAGGCGCTTAAATTCGGAGACAAGTGGGTTGAGACCGACAGGCTCTATACTAAATGGAATGGTGAACCTATGCAGAACGGCACACCTTATTTCTGGCTTGGTGAGTTCTGCGAGAAGCATGATCTTCCATTCTACGGCTTGCACAGTTTCAGACACCTGTTCGCATCGCTCCTTGTCAACCAGGGTGTGGACATCGTGACGGTCTCGGGGGCGTTGGGACACTCGACGGTTTCTACAACGAGCAACATTTATTGTCATATGTTGGAAGAATCCAGAGCAAAAGTCTCAGATGCGGTGAGCTCGGCACTCAATTTTCGTACAAATAAAAATGAGCCAAAAGGCACATGACCTCTGGCTCAAAAATCCGCAATTCATGAATAATGAACAGATAAAGAACAAAGCGGATTTTCGTGAAAAAGAAAAACTCGGAAACAACGTATTTACGCTGTTTCCGAGACTTGCAAAAATGTGTCTTTTACAAAATAGATATTTTTTTCAAGTCAAATTTTTTGAGATTTCTGAGGTTGGTGTGTCATAACCTCACGGGATTTCAAGTTTTAACTCAAAATTGAAATCTGGTTTTTAAAGCAAGCACCTTGAAAAATCAAGGCGCTTTTTATTTGGTTTTATCGCTCTCCAACCTTTCAACAAATTCCACAGACCAATAACTTGAACTGTCTCAAAATTTGCGCCAGTTCATTTTTGGCTGAGTTTTAATAATTTCCAAAAAATAATAGGCTTTTCTTTAACTGGAAGTAAAGTTCTTACTTCTGGTTAATTCCATATTATAGAAGAATAAGGTATAATATGTTCATGACATCTTAAACATCCCGAGCTCTTATTCAATATCTTCCCATAGGCTCAAAATTAGTTGCCATCCAAACTGTTCAGGAAATCCTGGACGATAGCAGCGCACTCATCAGGCTTGTCCTCATACAGGAAATGACCGCCGGGGAGATATCGGATCTCGCAGTTCCCGAGCTTTTCAACAAACGGCTCCAGCTCTTTGCTGCGGTTTTCGGTGATCTGTTCGAGGTATTTCTTGCAGGCATAGGCTTCGCGGTCTGTCTCGTTGCCGGTAAAGTCCTCAGAATTTTCTGCAATGAGATCTTCCTTGAATTCGCTTGCATCGAAGTAGGCCTGCACTTCCTCAGCGGTGCGGAAGCCGTCGCGGAAAGACAGGTACATCTTCGGGACATCGTTCGGCGAGAGAGACTCCCAAGTGGAGTTTTTGTTGATGTCAATATACTCACTTTCGGAGTAAAATGCGTCGGCAGCAAGCGTTGACACATACATGATGTCATAGGCACGCTGCTCATCAGTTGAGAGCGTTGGATCCTTTGGGATGAATGCGTGAAATGCCACATCGCCTACTCCGAGATTGGCGAGGTAGTAGAACATATCCTTACCCCCATGAGACTGCGGATCAGTGATCGGTGTCGGATATGTTCCGTCCAGATTGACCAGTGCCTCAATCTCGTCAGGGTAATTGCTCACCCAGTAGGATGCGTACAGGCTGCCGAGAGAATGCGGCATGAGGACATACGGCTTTTCCACACCGGCATTTTCGAGCGCTGTGCGGTAGTTTTCCACGACCATTTCAACGGTCATGGCTTTTTTTGTGTCATCGCTGCCGTCATAGCCCGGACGTGAGAGGTAGATAAACTCGTTATCCTCCTGAAAATTCTCCGCAAATTCCTTCATAGAGAAACGATAGCAGGGACCTGCGCCCGAAAGCATGATGATACGATGCTTTCCGTCAGCATTGCCTGTCTTTTGCACGTTGAGGGAATAGTCCCCGACGGATGCCAGTTCGCAGAATCCTTTTTCCTGTAGGAACGACCTGTTTTTCGAGATCATTATGCGGTGGTAGATGAACAGTCCCACCACCAACAGGATCAGCAAGATCAGCAGTACGACCAGCACTTTTGCAATGCCCTTTAAAAATTTCTTTATAATTTTCATTTTTATTCCTATTTTCTGATGCTATTTTGCATCAGCCTTTCATATATTATTGCTATCTTTAAGATAGCA
>Ga0265298_10009539_pt1 | contig 11550 bp, 13 predicted proteins | sample AusTroGonzalo_MG_3_FD_193486 | JGI IMG/M metagenome (GOLD analysis project Ga0265298, IMG submission 193486) | Bovine rumen microbial communities from tropical cattle in Woodstock, Queensland, Australia - Gonzalo_01 | ecosystem: Host-associated > Mammals > Digestive system > Stomach > Rumen ...
AACTCATCGATCACGCATTTGAAGCTGTCCCACTTATCGGCGTCGGCCCGCAGATTTCGCCGGATCACATAGACGCAGCCGGACAGCAGGAACTCCTTCAGCGTCCGCTTCTGCGCCTCGTTCAGATCGGCTCGGTCGTCCGCCACGGAGTCGATGCGGTTTTCCACGGCATAGCTGATAAATGCCTCCGAAAGTGCGCCGTCCACCAGAATCGCGCTGTACTTCTCATTCTCCCGCACGAACTGACACAGCGGCGTCTTGCACAGAATGTCCGTACCCATCACGTGCTCGTGGATGTTGGAAATGCTGCTCAGCATGTCCGCGAAGATGTCGTTGACCACGAAGGGGATGGATTCATAGCGGCGGTAGAAGGTGCTCCGTCCGATGTTGGCGAGACGGCAGATATCGCTGACGGTGATCTCTGCGTACTTTTCGCGCTTCAGCGCTGCGAGAAATGCGTCCTTGATGAGCCCCTCCGTCACGGCGATCTTTTTTTCCGCATGATTATCCATGTGTTCACCACCTGCATTTCATTTTACAGGATATGATACGATTATTCCAATACCGTTTTGTAATGATACAAATCGCCAAAAAATGTATCGCATCGAGGACAAGATACCGATATACTTTAGTGCGGCAAATGAATAGTGTGCGCATTTGGGAGAAACCGTTGCAATTACGGTACGGTCCCGCCACTGTGAATCCGAGATGATCGGATGAGTCAGATCGCCCGTGCGCATGCCGGAAACCCTGGTTGACGATGGATCGAGTAAGGGCGAAAAACACCCTTCTCTTTTTCTGCGCTTTTGCAGCATGGAGAAGGGGTTTTACTGAAACGCCCTGCCGGATCCGGCAGGGCGTTTGCAATCTCTTTGAAGGAAGGAATGCCAATGGAAATCGTGATGAAACCGATCGGGGAGGTCGTTTCCGTCGGGGAAGCAAAACAGGAGACGGAGCGGTTTTCCGACCGGCAGGAAGTGATTGAGATCTACCCGGAATTCGTGGAGGGTCTGACGGACATCGTGCCGGGAAAGAAGCTGCAGGTCCTCTTCTACTTCCACAAGTCCGAGGGTTATAACTGCATTGCATTTTCCCACTTTGAGAAACGGATGACGGGTCTGTTCAACACCCGCTGCCCCATGCGCCCCAACGGTATCGGCGTGACGGTGGTGGATGTGCTGGCTGTCGACGGCGGCAGGCTCACAGTAGATGGTGCGGACATGCTGGAGGGTACCCCAATTCTGGACATCAAGCCCTGGAACATGGGCCCCGATCCGGGCCATTTGTACGGCAGAAAACCGTAAATTATATCCCCCCGGGGAGCTTGCGCGTCGAAATATGTCCGTGTATGATGGGCAAGTCATTATCCCATAAACCTACTGGAAATACCAATTATTAACAATACAGAAAGGAAATGACAAAATGAAAAGAACCATCGCCATTCTTCTGGCCGCCATCCTGATGATCGGCATCCTCGCCGGCTGCGGCGGCAGCAAGACCGAGACCCCTGCTGCCACCGAGGCGCCTGTCGCGACGGAAGCTCCGAAGGCTACCGAGGCCCCGAAGGCCACCGAAGCCCCCAAGGCTACTGAGGCCCCTGCCCCCACGGAGGCGCCCGCCCCCGCCGGTCCCCGCACCGTCACCGACGTGCTGGGCCGCAGCGTGGAGATCCCCGGCGAGGTGAATGAGATCGTCGGCCTCGGCAGCGCAGCCCGCTTCATCGTTTACGCCGGCGCTGCGGAGAAGGTCGTCGGCCTCTCCGAGCTGGAGATCAAGGGCGACCCCGGCATGCCCTTTGCCTATGCCGCGCACAAGTATTTCGCCAACTGCACCGCTGTTTCCTCCGGCGGCAGCGGGGACACCGTCTATACCGAGGAGCTGGTGGTCCTGGACCCCGAGGTTATCATCATGCAGACGAGCGAGGCGGCCAAGGCCGACGAGCTGCAGACCCAGCTTGAGATCCCGGTCATTGCGATCACCGCCAATGGCTTCACGGACAAGAAGTTCCAGGATTCCCTGATGGTGATAGGCGAGGTGGCCGGCACCGCAGAGCATGCAGAGACGGTCTGCAAAGCCATCCAGGGCTGGATCGACGATATGAACGCCCGCACCAAGGACATCCCCGAGGAGGACAAGCCGGCCGTCTACAACGGCGGTATGGGCTTCCGCGGCCCCCACGGCTTTGAGGGCACTTCCGCGAAGTATCCGCCCTTCATGGCCATCAACGCCAAGAACGTCGCCGACGAGACCGGCGAAAAGGGCGCTTTCCTGGTGGATCTGGAGCAGGTCACCGTCTGGGATCCGGACATCATTTTCCTGAACCCCAGCAATATGTATTTGGTGAATGAGGACTACGCCACCAACAAGGCCTTCTATGACAACCTCCGGGCCGTGAAGGAGGGCAAGCTCTACTCCCAGGTCAACTTCAACTACTTCTCCACCAACATGGAGCTCGCCATCGCCGACGCTTACTATGCCGGCACCATCATCTATCCCGAACAGTTTGCCGATGTGGACTTCAACGCCAAGGCGGAGGAGATCTTCAACACCATGATCGGCATGGACTACCTCAAGGTGCTGGATGACAACGGCATCGGTTTCGGACAGATGACGATCGGTGAGTAAACATGCCGGAACAACAGCTTGAAACTGAATACAGCAAATACATTCGCTTCAAGCGCCTGTTTCTGGTTCTGATGGTCATCCTCACGCTGGCAATCGCTCTTGTGGCGATTGCCAGCGGTTCTTCCGGGCTGACGATTAAGCAGGTGGCGATGACGCTGTTGGGGCACGGCACCGCGAAGGAAAAGGTCGTGGTGTTCAACCTGCGCCTGCCCAGAGTGGTGACGGCTATCGTTGCGGGCATCGGACTGGCGGCGGTGGGCTGCGTGATGCAGAGCATTCTGCGCAACCCGCTGGCCTCGTCCTCCACCCTCGGCGTGTCCCAGGGCGCGGCCTTCGGCGCAGCCTTCGCCATCATCGCTTTGGACGCGGGGATGCAGAGCCAGACGCTGGACGGCGTGGCGATCTCCAACCCCTACATCACGTCGATCTGCGCCTTTGTGGGCTCCATGCTCTCGACCTTCGTGGTGCTGGGGTTGAGCCGCATCAAGAAGATCACACCCCAGACCATGATTCTCTCCGGCGTGGCGCTGAGCTCGCTTTTTTCCGGCGGCACGACGCTGCTGCAATACTTTGCCGACGATGTGAAGGTGGCCGCCGTGGTGTTTTGGACCTTCGGCAGCCTGGGTAGCACCTCCTGGCGGGAGATCATCATTATGTCCATCGTCGTGGCAGGCGCGCTGATCTTCTTTCTCTGGAACCGCTGGAACTACAACGCCCTGCAAAGCGGCGAGAGCACGGCCAAGGGCCTGGGTGTCAACACCGACCGCCTGCTGCTCAGCAGCATGGTGGTGAGCTCACTGACGGCCTCGGTCATCGTCTCCTATATCGGCATCATCAACTTCATCGGCCTCATCGCGCCGCATCTGATGCGCCGGGTGGTCGGCAGCGATTACCGCTATCTGCTGCCCGCCAGCGCCCTGATGGGCTCTGTGCTGCTGCTGCTCAGCGATACGGTGGCGCGGCTGATCGTGCAGCCCGTGGTGCTGCCCATCGGCGCCATCACCTCCTTCCTGGGCGCTCCGCTCTTCCTCTATCTGATCTTCAAGGGAGGGAAGCGGAGATGATCGAAGTCAAGGATCTGTGCTTTGCCTATCCGGGCACCAGGAACATCCTGAGCGACGTGTCTTTCTCTCTGGAGGCCGGCCACTGCCTGGCGCTGCTGGGCAACAATGGCGCGGGTAAATCCACGCTGCTGAAGTGCTTCAACCGCATCCATGAGCCGCAGAAGGGCACGATTGAGGTGGACGGCGTCAGCGTCCATGCCATGAAGCGCGTGGAGATCGCCCGCACCATGGCCTATGTGGCGCAGCAGACGGACGCGGGCCAGCTCACGGTGTTCGACTCCGTGCTGCTGGGCCGCAAGCCCTACATCAAGATGAACCCCACGGAGGAGGACCTCGAAATAACCCGCAGCGTCATCCGCCGCATGGACCTGGAGCGTTACGCCCTGCGCTATACCGACGAGCTCTCCGGCGGCGAGCTGCAAAAGGTCGTGCTGGCCAGGGCCCTGGCCCAGCAGCCGAAGATCCTGCTGTTGGACGAGCCCACCAGCAATCTCGACCTGCATAACCAGCATGAGGTCATGCGAATCGCCGCGGAGATCGCCCGGGACGACGGGCTGACCGTCATCGTGGTCATCCACGACCTGAACCTGGCGCTGCGCTACTGCGACCGCTTCCTCTTCATCCACAAGGGCGGCGTCTATTGCTACGGCGACGAGCAGCTGGTAACGGCAGAGCTTTTGTCCGACGTCTATCAGGTCGAGGCCCAGGTGCTGGAGGTCCACGGGAGAAAGCTTGTATATGTTGAGTGAATGCGATGGACGTTTTGAAAGAATTAAAAGAGAAATGGACGCTGCAAAACTATGATTCTGCCGTGCAGCAGCGCATCTGGGACCGCCGGGCGGAGCACTTCGGCGCCCATCCGCTGCCCGTTTGGGAAAAGGATGCGTTTTTGCAGCGCATGGCGGAGGAAATGCCGCTGGATGGCAGCAAGTGCACGCTGGATGTGGGCTGCGGCGCCGGAGGCTACTCCATCCGGCTGGCAGAGCGCGTCGGCGAGGCCGTGGGCGTGGACGTATCGCCCAACATGATCGCTGCGGCGGAAGCCAGGGCAGGGGAGCTTGGCGTCACGAACTGCCGCTTTTCCACCGTCGACTGGGCTGCGGCGGACATCGACGCTATGGGCTTTCGCGGCGCCTTCGACGTGGCCTTTGCCCACATGACCCCGGCTGTCTGCGATTTCGCCACGCTGGACAAGCTCAACGCCTGCACGAAGACCCTCTGCATGCTGGAAAAGCCCACCCGCCGGACCAACGCGATCCAGGACGCCTGCTATGCCGCCGTGGGCCTGCCCGGCGAGCGTTCGCTGGACACGGACCTGGTGAACATCTTCAGCTACGCCTGGTACAAGGGCTATGAGCCGAAGCTGTACTACGTGACCGAGACCTGGGATATGCCCCAGAGCGCATCGGAGTTCCTGGCCTGGTGTACTGACCGGGCGCGGCTGAAAAAGCCGCTGACGGAGGCGGACGAGGCTGCGATCCGGGAGCTGATCGCAGCCCATACGGACGAAAAAGGACAGGTGCACGAGCACACGGTCACCACAAGAGTGACGGTGCTCTGGCACATCAAGTAAATAAACGAAGGGAGATTTGAAAATGGCAATCGACAAGAATGCATGGGATCGCTGCGCGGCTTTCCACGGCCATGTCTGCGGCGGACTCGCCATCGGTTATCAGGCGGCGCGCCTGGCCACAGAGCTGCTGAACATCGGCTTTTCTGACGACGAGGAGATCGTCTGTGTCACGGAGAATGACGCCTGCGGCGTGGACGCCATCCAGGTGCTGCTGGGCTGCAGCGTCGGCAAGGGCAATCTGTTGTTCCACATGCGGGGCAAGCAGGCTTTCTCCTTCTACGACCGTAAGAACGGGAAATCCGTGCGCCTGGTGCTGAAGGACAAGCCGGAGCATATCACGCGGGAGCAGTCCATGGAGTATTTCCTGTCCCAAGAGCCGAAGGACCTGTTTGCCGTCAAGGAAGCGCGGCCCATCCCGGAGCCGGCGAGGATTTTCAAATCCTACCGCTGCGCATGCTGCGGGGAGATGACCGGTGAGAACTGGGTGCGTCTGGTGGACGGCGAGTACCGTTGCCTGGACTGCATCAAGACCTACGACCGCTTCAACGTGTAAGCCGATATGAGACGGTGCGTACTTGCTTTGCTCGTTCTGGCACTGCTCCTGGGCCTCGCGGCCTGTGGGAGCAGCGCCGGCGGCAGCACGCCATCAGAACCGACGGCAGCGCCGGAGACCGCCGCGCCGACACCCACCGAAGCGCCCGCAACGCCGGCGCCCACGGCGGCTCCGACCGCCGAGCCCACGCCGGAGCCCACCCCGGAACCGACACCGGAGCCCACGGAGACCCCGGATTGGGAAAGCCTGGGCGGCACGGTCTATGAGACGAAGGCCGGAGGCTACGCCGGCTATGTCCATGTCAGCGTGGTGCTGGACGCGGAGGGGAGGATCCTCGACGTCACCGTGGGTCAGCACAACGAATCCGAGGGCTACGGCGAGAAGGCCATCGACGTGATCCCCGGCCTTATAGTGGAGCGGCAGAGCCTGGGCGTGGACGCGGTCAGCGGCGCCACGTTCACCAGCGAGGCCATCATCAAGGCCACTGCCAAGGCGATCACCGCGGCGGGGCTGGACCCCGCCGATTACGGCTTCGCGCCCTGAGGCGACGCCATGCTGTTTCTGATCGCGCTCGCCGTCGCTGTCCTTTTCACGGCGGCTTTATCAAAAGCGCTACGGAAGGCCCCGCTGCCTTTTTATATCGCGGCTGCGCTGCTCTCCGCCGGGGCCGTCATTGTCTCGCGGCTGGACGTGGAAAGCGAGTTCCTGATGAAATGGGTGTTCCCGCTGTTCACCAAAGGGGCCATGGCGGCGGGCTTCTGGGCCCTCGTCATGTGGGCGGGCGCCTTGCCCCGGGAAAGCCGGATCACGAAGCGGCTTCTCTCCGTGCGGGGCGAGCTCTCCATCTTCGCGGCGGTGCTCACCTTGTCCCACGCCGTGCTGCGTGCCATACTCTACCTTCGACAGCTCCTGCGTCCGAAGTATTCTCCCGACGCGGTCTTTGCCGCAACCTGTGCCATCGTGCTGGCGCTGCTGGTGATCATGCTCCCGCTAACGGTGCTCTCCTTCCGTCGGGTACGCAAAAGGATGGCGCCCGACCGATGGAAGCGCATCCAGCGCCTTGCCTACGGCTTCTACGGGCTGATTTACGCCCATGTGCTGGTGCTCTATCTCCCGCCGGCGCTGCGGGGCCTTCGGAGCTACGCCCTCACTGTGGCGGTCTACACGGTCGTCTGGCTGGCATACATGACCTGCCGGCTCCTGAATAGGAAAAATGCCCGACGCGGGACGGATTGACCGTCCCGCGCCGTTTCTTCATTGCCCTGTGCGCCGGGTTTGTGGTATCATTGGATCAGAAAACGATTTGGGAGATGACTGCGATGAACGAAGAGTGCCTGATCTGCGCGTCGCCTTTGGTGTATCTGGAGGCCGACGAGCCGATGGAGTGCGCGATCTGCCATAAGAAGGAGCCCAGCAAGACCCGCTGCGTCCGGGGCCACTATATCTGCAGCGACTGCCACATCGCCGGGCTGGACGCCATCCTTGGCGTGTGCAAGGGCGAAACGTCCAGGAACCCGATCGAGATTCTCAAGAAGATGATGGCGCTGCCCTTCTGCCACATGCACGGGCCGGAGCATCACGTGATGGTGGGCGCAGCGCTGCTGACGGCGTATCACAACGCCGGCGGGGAGCTCGACTTAGACGCGGCGCTCATGGAGATGCTGCGCCGGGGAAAGCAGGTCCCCGGCGGGTCCTGCGGTTTCTGGGGCGCCTGCGGCGCAGGCATCAGTTCCGGGATGTTCGTGTCGATCATTACAAAGGCAACGCCGCTCACGACCGATTCGTGGGGCTTATCGAACCTTATGACCTCCAAAGCACTCGGCGCCATCGGGGAGATCGGCGGTCCCCGCTGCTGCAAGCGGGATTCCTACCTCTCGATCCTGGCGGCCGTTGACTTTGTAAGGGAGCACTTTGGCGTGGAGATGGAAAAGCCGGAGGTCGTCTGCACCCACAGCGCGAAGAACAACCAGTGCATCGGGAAGCGCTGTCCTTTTGCGAGGACGAACCACGAAGACGAAGGAGGTCGAAAGATATGAAAGATACTGTTGCGGCAAACTGCGCCATGTGTCCTTTTCGGGAGCCGGAACGGCTTTGCAGGAGCGAAGACGGCAAGGCGCCGTCCGGCTGCGCCACTGCGCTTTATCCGGCGCAGAAGGAAAGCGCCTGTGCAGAGATGGAGGCGAACCCGGAGCTGATGCGCTTCGCAAAGGAGGCCGCCTTGCAGGAAGCGGCGTGCTACGCCCCCTCGCCCTATGACCCGGATGCGCGCCAGCCAGTGAAACCTCGGATCATGGAGATCATCGAGTTCGCCCAGCGCATGGGCTACCGTCGGCTGGGCCTGGCCTTCTGCCTGGGGCTGCGCACGGAGGCCCGCGCCCTGTGCGAGATTTTGGAATCCCACGGCTTCGAGGTCGTGTCCGTCTGCTGCAAGGTCGGGCGGGTCGATAAGAGCTTCATGGGTCTCGGCGAGGAGGAGAAGATCTTTCCCGGATTGGAGCCCATGTGCAACCCCATCACCCAGGCCAAGATCCTCAACGCCGAGCAGTGCGAGTTCAACCTGATGCTGGGCCTCTGCGTGGGCCATGATTCGCTGTTTCTGAAGTACATCGAGGGGCCGGTCACTGTGGTGGCGGTCAAGGACCGCCTGCTGGGACACGCGCCGCTGAACGCCCTGTATTCCGGATACTACCGTTATCTGAAGAAATGATATTGACATATGTCGGAAATGATACTATAATCATTTCCGACATATGTCAGAATCGAGGTGCTATCATGCCGAGAAGACAGCGCTGCCGGTGCATCGGCGGCTATCCGGATTACTGGGCCTTTGCCCCGGAGGGGGCGGCTGCGGGGGAGCCGCTGGTAATGACGCTGGATGAGTTCGAGACGATCCGGCTGCTGGACAGGGAAGGACTGACCCAGGAGAGTGCGCCGAGCGCATGGGCGTCGCACGCACCACCGTCACCGCCATTTACGACGGCGCCCGGCGGAAGCTGGCGGAGGCACTCATTGACGGCAAATGTCTCCGACTGGGGGGCGGGAGCTACCGCATCAGCCCCCAGGGCACCGAACATATTTCACAGAAAGGAACGGACAGTATGAGAATCGCAGTATGTTATGAGAACGGCCAGGTGTTCCAGCACTTCGGCCACACGGAGCAGTTCAAGCTCTACGATGTGGAGGGCGGCAGGATCGTCGGCGAGCAGATCGTCGATACCAACGGCAGCGGCCACGGCGCCCTGGCGGGCTTTCTGAAGGCCGCCCAGGCCGACGCCCTCATCTGCGGCGGCATCGGCGGCGGGGCGCAGATGGCGCTGGCGGAGGCCGGGATCAAGCTGTATGCCGGCGTGACCGGCAGCGCGGACGCGGCGGCAAAGGCCCTGGCCGACGGAACGCTGGCCTACGACCCCGACGCAAAGTGCGACCACCACGACCACCACGGCGAGGGTCACAACTGCGGCCACCACCACGAAGAAGGCCACGGCTGCGGCGGGCACCATCACCATGGGGACGAGGGCTGCGGTCACCACCACGGCGAGGGCCATCAGTGCGGCCACGAGCGCGGCGAGGCGCTGGACTGCGGCCATACCCCCGGGGACGAGGGCTGCCGGAAGCACCACGGCGCGTAAGGACAGACCATGCACATCACGGTACTGTCAGACAACAACGGAACGGAAAGCCTTGCCGGCGAGTGGGGCTTAAGCATCCTGATCGAGCACGGCGCCCTGCGCATCCTTCTGGACGCCGGGTCCTCCGACCTCTTCCTGAAAAACGCGGCGGCGCTGGGCAAGGACCTGCAAAACCTCGACTTCGCGGTGCTCTCCCACGCCCACTACGACCACGCGGACGGCTTCGTGCCCCTGCTCCGGGAAAACCCGGCGCTGAAGGTCTATGTCCGCCAAAGCGTCCTGAACGACTGCTATGCCCAGAAGGAAAACGGCATGGAATATATCGGCGTGGCCCCGGCGCTCATCGACGAGTTCGAACGCCGGCTGGTGCGCGTGGACGGGGACTGCGAGATCGCGAAGGGCGTCTGGCTCATCCCCCACAAGGCCCCGCACCGCGCGCAGATCGGTATGCGGGAGCGGATGTATATCAAGAGCTGCTGCATCCTCATCCCGGACGATTTCTCCCATGAGCAGAGCCTGGTGTTCGAGACGCAGCGGGGCCTTTGCATCTTCAACAGCTGCTCCCACGCCGGCGCGTCGGAGATCATCGGGGAGGTCTGCGATACCTTCCCGGGCAAAAAAGTCTATGCCTATGTGGGCGGCTTCCACCTGTACAAGAAGACCCCGAAGGAGGTGGAGGCCTTCGCCGCACGTTTAGCCGAGTGCGGTGTCGAGCGCATCCTCACCGGCCACTGCACCGGCGACGAAGCCTTTGCCATCCTGAAATCGCGCCTGGGCGAGCGCATCACCCAGTTCCGCGTCGGATTGGAGACGGACATCTGACCGGGGAATGAAACTACCATGAGTTGAGGAGAATCACTTATTATCACAATGGCAGAAATCACACTGACGCTTTTGACACCGGAGGACCGGGAACAGTTCATCCGCGACAACCAGCGCGCCTTCCAATACGGCGCGATGGAGGAATTCGGATGCCGCGACGATCACTTCGAGGAGGACGGCGAGATCATCTCGCGGAAAACCATTGAGGAGAGCATCGACGGCGGCGTGGCCTACCGCATCCGGGAGGACGGAAAATGCGTCGGCGGCGTCGTGCTGAAGATCGACGGGGAGACGCAGCACAATCATCTGGACCTGCTCTTCGTCACGCCGGATGCCCACAGCAAGGGCATCGGCTTCGCCGCCTGGCAGGCCGTCGAGCGGCTCTATCCGGAGACAAAGGTATGGGAGACCTGCACACCGTACTTCGAGACACGGAACATCCACTTCTACGTGAACAAATGCGGCTTTCATATCGTGGAGTTCTTCAACGCAAAGCACCCCGACCCGCATGACCCGGAGACGGGCGAGGAGAATGATTACGGCGACGCCGGCAATGGGGACGGCCTGTTCCGCTTCGAAAAGCGGATGCCCGCCGGAAATGCTTGAGGAGGCAAAAAAATGGCGCACGCTCAGATTTCGAGCGTGCGCCGTCTTACATATCGGGGACCGTGTCGAAGAAGGCAACGGCGGCGTCCGTGGCGCCGTCGGCCCTTCGGAAGAGATACAGTGGAAGGAAGCAGTCTTCGTCGGTCAGCGGAACGGAGACCAGGTAATCTCTGTGCAGATTACCCATGCTCTGCATCATCAGGCAGACAGCCCCTGTCTGGCGCATGGTGATCCCGAGGGTTTCGAGATTCTTCACATAGATGAACTGCGCCGGGTTGACCCCGTGGCGGACCAGAAGCTGATACATGGCGGCCTCATGCCTGGGGCGGCCTACATCCAGGTCCAGCAGCGCGAACCGCTCGCCCGCCAGCTCCCGCAGGGAGAGGATCGGCCGTCCGGCGAGAGGATGCTCCGCCGGCAGCACGGCGCAGAGGCGCTCGTCGGCGAGCTTCCGGTATTCCACCTCGGGCCGCGCCTGGAGCGGGAAGCCGGTACAGACGTCCGCCTTGCCCTGGAGCAGCAGCTTCATCCCTTCGATGGGGTCGCAGATGTTCAGCTCCACCTGGACATTCGGGTATCGCTGGTTGAACACCAGAATCATCGGCTCGATGAAGGCCGCGTCCCAGTAAAAGGGCGAGCAGACGCGCACCTGTCCGCTGAAGCCGGAGGAGAGGGCCC
>Ga0265298_10009540_pt1 | contig 11549 bp, 9 predicted proteins | sample AusTroGonzalo_MG_3_FD_193486 | JGI IMG/M metagenome (GOLD analysis project Ga0265298, IMG submission 193486) | Bovine rumen microbial communities from tropical cattle in Woodstock, Queensland, Australia - Gonzalo_01 | ecosystem: Host-associated > Mammals > Digestive system > Stomach > Rumen ...
CACCATGTTCGAGATGCTGGGTAACTGGTCTTTTGGCGACTATTTCAAGCAAGAGGCGATTGATTTTGCCTGGGAGTATATCGTCGATGTACTGAAAATCGACCCGAGCAATCTGTATGCAACCGTTTTCGAGGGTTCGCCCGAAGAAGGCCTGGCACGTGATGACGAGGCCGCTTCCATCTGGGCCAAGCACCTGCCTGCCGATCATATTCTGAACGGCAACAAGCACGACAACTTCTGGGAGATGGGTGATACCGGTCCCTGCGGTCCGTGCTCCGAGATTCATGTGGACAGCCGCAGCGCGGAGGAACGCGCCAAAGTACCGGGACGCGAGCTGGTCAACAAAGACCATCCGCAGGTGATTGAAATCTGGAATATCGTCTTCATGCAATACAACCGCAAGGCGGACGGCAGTCTGGAACCGCTGGCCAAGAAAGTTATTGACACCGGCATGGGCTTCGAGCGTCTCGTGCGCACCATTCAGGGCAAGACCTCAAACTACGACACCGATGTCTTCCAGCCGATGCTCCAAAAGATTGGAGCCATCTGCGGTTGCGAGTACGGCAAGGACGAGAAGACGGACATCGCCATGCGCGTCATCGCCGACCACATCCGCACCATCGCGTTCGCCATCACGGACGGTCAGTTGCCGTCGAACGAGAAAGCGGGTTATGTCATCCGCCGTATTCTCCGCCGCGCCGTGCGTTACGGTTATACGTTCCTCAACATGCGCAGCGCTTTCCTCTACCAGCTCGTTCCGCAACTCATTGACGACCTCGGTGAGGCATACCCCGAACTGGTGGCACAGCAGAACCAGATTGTACCGGTTATCAAGTCCGAAGAGGAAGCTTTCCTCCGCACGCTGGACAAAGGTATATCGCTGCTGGACAAACTGATGGACGAGGCCCGCAAGGCAGGCAAGACGGAGATCAGCGGTGTTGAGGTCTTTACCCTCAAGGACACCTACGGTTTCCCGCTGGACCTCACGGAGCTTATCCTTCGCGAGAACGGCTTCACCACCAATGAGGAGGAGTACAACAAGGCACTGGAACATCAGAAGAGCATGGGTCGCGAGGCTAACAAACAGGACCTTGGCGACTGGACGGTACTGGCGGAAGGCGAGACCGAGTTCGTCGGTTATGACAATCTGAGTTGCGAGACGCAGATACTCCGTTACCGCAAGGTGAGTCAGAAAGGCAAGGACTTCTATCAGGTCGTACTTTCCAAGACTCCGTTCTATGCAGAGATGGGTGGCGAAGTCGGAGACACCGGCACGCTCGGTGATGTGCGCATCATCGACACCAAACGCGAGAACAACCTGCCCGTACATATTCTAACCGAACTGCCCGCCAATCTCGGCGAGGTATTGACAGCCACTGTGGACGCCGAGCGCCGTCAGGCGATTATGTGCAACCACTCGGCAACGCATATCCTGCACTACGCCCTGCGCGAGGTGCTCGGCAAGCATGTTGAGCAGAAAGGTTCGCTGGTTACGCCGGACAGCCTGCGTTTCGACTTCAGCCATTTCCAGAAAGTGACGCCGGAAGAGTTGCGTCAGGTGGAGATGCTGGCCAATAAGATCATCCGTCAGGACCTGCCGCTCGAAGAGAGCCGCCACACGCCGATAGCCGAAGCGAAAGCGATGGGCGCCATGGCGCTCTTCGGCGAGAAATACGGAGATGACGTGCGTGTCATCAAGTACGGTCCGTCGGTAGAGCTCTGTGGCGGTTGCCACGTGCAGAGCACCGGCCGCATCGGTTCGGTTCGTATCCTTCTGGAAACGAGTATCGCCGCCGGTGTACGCCGTATAGAGGCTGTCACCGCCGCCAAAGCAGACGAACTCTATTACACCGCCCAGGATATGCTCACCGGTCTCAAAGCGCTCTTTAACAACGCGCCGGACCTCGCCGGTGCCATCCGCAAGTCCATTGACGAGAACGCCGGACTCAAGAAGCAGATTGAGCAGTTCATGACGGAGAAGATTGAGCATTTCCGCGACGACCTGATCAATCGCGCCGAGGACTTCGGTGAAATCAAGCTGGTGCGTTTGCAGGGCGAAGCGAATCCGGAGATGTTGCGCGGAGTGATGCCTTTGCTGCGCGGCAAGTTCACGGATGTCAAGTTCGCTGTGGTGGCTGCCACCCAATATGACAGCAAACCGACCATCGCCGTTTTCCTCAGCCAGCCGCTGGTGGACGAAGGCAAAAACGCCGGAGCGATGATCAAATCGGCCGCCAAGCACATACAGGGTGGCGGAGGCGGTCAGCCGTGGATGGCGACAGCCGGAGGTCGTGATATCAACGGCCTCAACGCCGCCATGGACGAGTTGCTCGCCGCCCTCAAGTAGGCAAATCAGACTGGCGAGACACTAACGAGAGAGAATCGGATCGAGAGCAATACGAGAGCAATACGAGAGCAACACGAGAGCAACACGAGAATGATGCGACCACCTACATCATATTTGCCGGAAAATATCCGCAGTGTCATACGATTCACCGTCATCGGAACAACCGGCATGTTCATACAGACCGGCATATTCATGCTGGCGTTGTGGGCGCTGAAGAATCCGGACAAAGGAGAGGTGCTTTATTACGTGGCGTTCGCCATCGGGTACGCCGTGGAGGTCATCCCCAATTACCTGTTCTTGAACTGGTATGCGTTCGGCACGAAACCGAGCCTGAAGAACGCCGGCGGCTTTGCCATCGCCCGTGTGGTGAACCTCGTCGTGCAGTTAGGCTTGTTGCCGTTAGTCTTGATGTGGCTGCCCGGATGGCGTGACGACCTCATCAGTTATGTGGTCATCTTCATCGGAGGATGTATCAACTATCTCATTTGCCGTATTTTCTTTAAAAAGAAGAAGAAAGAATGAAAATCTACAGAGCGAATATCATCTATACCCCTACGCCGGGTAAGTTGGAGATTATTCCGCACGGATATATCGTCGTGCGCTCCAACGGATTAGTGGAAGGCATTTACACCGAGTTGCCGGAGAACATGGACTGGCGGCGCCAAGTGATGGATTTCGGGGACAAGCTTCTTATCCCTGCTTTCAATGACCTGCACGTCCATGCGCCGCAGTACCGTAACATGGGTCTGGCGCTGGACCTCGAACTGCTGCCTTGGCTCAACACCTACACCTTCCCGGAAGAGACCAAGTACGCCAATCCGGATTATGCGCGCCGGCTGTACCGTCGGTTCGTACATGAGCTGTGGATGCAGGGAACGATGCGCAGTGCCGTCTTCGGCACCATTCATCCGGAGGCGACACGTATTCTGGCGGACTTGTTCATCCAGGCGGGAATGGGTGCTTATGTCGGCCTGGTGGGCATGAACCGCAACAGTCCCGATACGCTGCAAAACACCACCGCCGAGTTGATAGACGGTATGCGTATGCTCAAAGCGCATCTGGACGAGCACAGCGAGGACAAGCTCGTGCAGCCGATTATCACCCCGCGTTTCGTCCCTTCATGTTCGGATAAGATGCTCCGCGCCTTGGGGGATTATGCAGCAGAAACAGGTCTGCCCGTTCAGTCACACCTCAGCGAGAACCGCTCGGAAATCAATTGGGTGAAAGAGCTGGAGCCGGACACCACCTGTTACGGCGACGCGTATAACAAATACGGTCTGTTCGGCCAGACGCCTACGCTCATGGCGCATTGCTGCTACACGGACGGCGAAGAGATGGAACTCATGCGCAAGAACGGCGTCTATGTCGTGCATTGCCCGATGTCCAACAGCAACCTCTCGTCCGGCATGGCGCCTATCCGTAAGTTCCTCAATGCAGGCATCAACGTGGCGCTCGGTACGGATGTGTCCGCCGGACATCACATGTCAATGCTGCGCGTCATGCAGTACACCATCCAAGTCAGCAAACTCAATTATGCGCAGACGCGCGGCGAAATGCCGTTCCTCAGCCTCAGCGAGGTATTCTATCTCGCCACCAAAGGAGGCGGCTCGTTCTTCGGCAAAGTGGGTTCGTTTGAACCGGGATATGAGTTTGACGCCCTGCTCATTGATGACAAGTACCTCAATTACGATAATTACACGCTCGAGCAGCGTCTGGAGCGATATATCTACCTGGGTGACGACCGCGATATCAAACGTCGCTTCTGCCGTGGTGTGGAACTGACGGAACCGGTCATGTAAATCATAAATCTTAAATTTGAAATCCTAAATTTGAGATTACTTCATCCCATAGAAAACCTGCCTCTCATGGACTATCTGGCCTTGGAGGCGGAGATGGTAAATACCGTTACCGAACCGGTTTTCTTCACATGGGTGGTACCGCCGACGGTTATCTACGGCCGCCATCAGCAGGCGGAGGTGGAGGTTAACGAAGCCTACTGCCGCGAGCATGGCGTCGCCGTGGTGCAGCGTCAGAGCGGAGGCGGGTGCGTCTATGCGGACGAAGGCAACCTGATGATTTCCTATATATCGCCTTCCACCCACTCGCAGGACGAATACGCCTTTTATATGCAGCGTCTCGCCGAGACCTTGCAGACATTAGGATACGACGCGGTGACGACGCAGCACAACGACATCCTCGTCGGTGAACACAAAGTGGCGGGAACGGCGTGCTACACCACCCCGACGGGCACGGTGGTACACGCCTGCATGCTGTACGACGTGAATCTGGAGGCGCTTCAGCAGGCCATTACCCCTTCCGCGGAGAAATTAGCCAAGCACGCCGTCGCCTCCGTCCGGCAACGGGTGGTCAACCTCCGCGCCGTCAGGGATCTCGGACCCATGACCGATTTCCGCCAAGCCTTTGAGGCACAACTAATGAACACACATTAACCACTATACAACCATGAAAATACAATTCCTAGGCGCCGCACGCGAAGTGACGGGCAGCAAACACCTTATTACGACCGATTCGGGTCACACGATTCTACTCGACTGTGGCATGTACCAGGGTAAAGGTATGGAGACCGATGCCGACAACCGCGACCTGGGTTTCGACCCCAAGACGCTGGACTGCGTAGTGCTCAGCCATGCGCACATCGACCACTCGGGTCTCATCCCCTATATCGTCAAAATGGGTTTCAAAGGAGATATCTATTGTACGCCAGCTACGCGTGACTTGTGCGCGCTCATGCTCGCGGACACCGCGTTTATACAGGAACAGGACGTGCGCATGTATAACAAGAAGATAGACAAGCAGCACCCGCACAAGGAGAAAGGCAAGAAATACTTCATCGAACCTCTCTACAACCAGCAGGACGTCAGCAGAGCGATGAAGCATTTCGTCACCTACGGCTACGACCGCCGGTTCCGCCTGTTCGACGATGTGCTGCTCACCTTCACCAACTCCGGTCACATGCTCGGCTCCGCCATCTGCTCGCTGGAGATATACGAGAATGACGAAAGCCAACAGTCGGCCAAACGATGGAAGCGCCTGACCTACACCGGTGATATCGGACGGGCACACAGCCATATACTTCCTTCGCCCATGCTCTTCCCGCAATGCGACTACCTCATCTGCGAATCAACCTACGGAGACCGTTTGCACGAGGATGAGATGGCGACCGAAGAAGAGCTGCTCGGCGTAGTGGAGGACACCTGCGTTTATCGCAAGGGCCAGTTACTGATACCCTCTTTCTCCGTCGGCCGTACACAGGAAATCGTTTATGTGCTCAACCAACTCTACAACGACGGACGTCTGCCGCAGATACCCGTATATGTCGATTCGCCGATGAGCACCAACGCGACGCAGATTTTCCGCATGTACCCGGACGAGCTGTCCGATGAAGTGCGCGACACCATGCAGTTCGATCCAGACCCCTTCGGCTTCAACACGCTCCGTTATATCACCGATATCCATGAGTCCAAAGCGCTGAACCACAAGGAAGAACCCTGCATCATCATCTCCGCCAGCGGCATGTTGGAGGCCGGACGTATCAAGCACCACGTAGCGAACCACATATCCGACCCGCGATGCACCATCCTCATCGTCGGCTATTGCGAACCCACCACGTTAGGTGCGCGTATCCAGCAACCGGGTCTGCAGTGGATTTCCATTTTCGGCCTTGACCGGCGCATCAAGGCGCAGATAACCAAGATTGAAGGTTTCTCCGGACACGGAGACTATCGCGAGATGACCGATTACCTGACCCGCAGCCTTGCAACCCAACAGGTGAAAAACGTCTTCGTGGTTCACGGTGATTTGGCGTCAGCCGAGGCGTACCAAGGCCATCTGCATGACGCCGGTTTCAACAACGTCACTATTCCCGAGAAGGGCGAAACGGTTGAATTATAGCAAAAAAATCGCCAAATATTTGCATATATCAAAAAAAAGCAGTACCTTTGCAGCCGATTTTTGCGGCGGGTAGTAGTTCAGCCCGGTTAGAATGCCTGCTTTGGGAGCAGGAGGTCGTGAGTTCGAATCTCGCCTACCCGACGAGTCGGGAGTCAGAAATGACTCCCTTTTTTAATAAATCCGAATACTGAAAGCGGATAGTTGTAATCATGTACAAAGCCGTATTTATCGACATAGACGACACGCTCCTCGACTACATCCCTTGTTGTCGGGAGGCCTTTGATGCGGCACTGGGTGCCATACATGAACAAACAGCAAATGAATCGGACGGTCTGTTCGACCTGTTCTTCGCCATCAGCGGACGTCTTTTCTCCGAGGCCAAGCGCGGACTGCACACGATAGCCGAAGTTATGGAGCTGTACCCGGCGGAGTTCATTGAGAAATCCGGTTTGGCGGAAGGTTTATCAGCAGACGCACAACTGCGAATGACAGAGGAGTTCAAGCACGCTTTCCGTGCCGCATGGGGCAACACGCACACGCTGGTGCCGGACGCCAAAGAGACGCTGGAGGCCTTGCAGGCACAAGGATGCCGGCTGTTCGCCGCCAGCAATAGTTTCGGTCATCTGCAGCGCAGTCGCTTGCAACACGCAGGTATTCTGCATCTTTTCGAAGATACCTATATATCCATGGATATCGGCTATGACAAGCCGGACGTCCGTTTCTACGAAGAGGCGTTGAGGCGCTGCCGATTGCAGCCTCACGAGGTGCTTATGGTCGGCGACAGCATGACTACGGACATCCTCGGTGCACAAGCGGCCGGACTGGATACCGTCTTCTTCGACCGGCGAGAGGAAGCCACCGACGACACCCGACGCCGCTTCACCACCATTACCGCACTTTCCCAACTGGCACCGCTGCTTGCCGACAAATAGCCATGATTTTGCCAACTTTACTTTGCAAAATGCAGAAATTTGGTGCTTTTACCTTACTTTTGTTTGCACAATCTATTATTTTGTAGTAATTTTGCACGCACTTTTTGTATGCAAAACAAAAATACACATAATTAACAAATTTATTAACTTAAAATTCATTACACGTATGAAAAAATTCTTTTCAATCGTAGCTGCAGCCGTTATTGCGCTGAGCTTCGCTTCTTGCAACCCGAACGAGGGTGGTGTACAAAGCAAGAGCCTTAAGATTACGGTAAGTGAGGTTGCATTCAGCACAGCGTACATCAAAGCTGTTCCGGCTGATGAGAAGGCTTACTACTATTTCTCGTACGCACCGACGGAGTTTATTAAGAATTACACCGTCGACACGATTGTTGCCAACCTCAACGCAAAGTATGCCGCCTACCTCAACCAAGGTTACGGTCTGGATGTTTTTGTGCAGGGAGGCTTGCTTTTCCAAGGTGAAACAAGTGGTCAGTTGACCAAATTGACTCCGGCTACCAACTACGCAGTCTTCGGTTGTGTTCTCGAAGTTGAAGAGGGCGAGGATGGTAAAAAATTCGTTGCTCCGGACGGATGGTCTATTGTTTACTTCAAGACTACAGAGAAGAAAGAAGGCGATGTTGATCCGATTCAGTATGACACGAACAGCGACTTCAATCAGGACTTTGACACGTACAGCGTCAATGGCCAGTATGTAGCCCAGTATGGTGTTGCTATCGTTTCTGCCAAGAGCGCTACTGCAAGTGCAGCTCTCTACGTAAACCTCGAGAAGACCGCTCAAAGCCTGCCGACCGGTGTTTATCCGATTAACGACACCGAAGATCCGATGACTGTAACCGCCAGCGAAGGTTTGGATGATGAAGGATACCTGACTCCGTCTTATATTTGCACGCTGAATGCAAAAGGCCAGGCAGAGAAAGCATGGTTCATCATTAGCGGTAACGTAACTATCAACGCAGACGGTTCTATCGTTATTGATGGTAAGAACTCGTATGGCAAGTCGGTTAAATCGACGCTGAAAGCTCCGGCTGCTGCTGGTGCTCCTGCTTACGAGAAAACTATCTTGAACGCTACTCAGAAGTTCGAGGAGTTCACCACAAACACCAACATCGCCCTCTAATCCAACATGAAGAAGTTATTTATTGCCTTCACGGCAGCCATCATGGCATTCAGCCTGGCTTCCTGCGATAAGATGGGTAAGAACACCCCGGACGGTCCTACGCCCGGTGGTGATTCGACCCAGACTCCCACCTCCAATGTGACGTTCAACATTGAGATTACAGACATTACCAGCGCAGGTGCTACGGTTACGGTTACTCCTTCAGACAACAACGCTTATTACTATTTCGATGTAGTAAGCACGGCATGGTTGGCAGAGTACAAGATGACCGTAGAGGACTACGCTGAGGATGACATGCGTTATTATCCGGAGTACGAGTACACCTTCGATGAGATTGCATCCCAAGGTAAGGACAGCTATAAGTACATCACGCTGACACCGGAGACCGAGTACATTGCGTATGCCTATACGTTCAGCAAGGACTGGAAGGTAACCAGCGCTGTTGCCACCAAGAAATTCACCACGCAGAAGTATCAGGCGACCTCTACGGTTAACATCCCGAGTGATGCCACCGCAGTAATCGAGGACTTTTGTGATTACATGAACTTGTTCTTCGTGTACATTGACCTGGACGAAACCGGCAACTCCTACCTGTCGTTCGCTTTCGAAGCAGAGAGCGCAGAAGGCACCTTCACCGAGGCTGACATTGACAGCTACTATGGCGGTGCTGTTGTACTGGACGAGAAGAACGAAGAGTACTGCATGATGGTTTACACCAATGTAACCGGCAAGTACAATGTTGACGGCACCTACTCGTTCCAGGGTACAGTGGACGGCGGCAACAACGTTCATTACGTCTTCGACGTCACTTGTACGGAAGATGAAGGTTACGAGGCTCCCGCAAAGGTTCAGGCTCGCCGTACACCCAAGCACGCCAAAGCCGCCAAAATGAGAAAATAACCTCCTTTTGGTACACAAAAAAAGCGGTAATCCCCACGGACTACCGCTTTTTTTGTGTGCAGATAGAGAGGGAGTCATGCAAAAAAATGACGCATAATAGATTTTTTTAGGACTAAATCTTGCAAATTTGGAAAATTTGTAGTAAATTTGCACCCGAATTAGATTGCAATAGTATGTGCATATGAGAAATATAGCTTTTATCATCAATCCTGTATCGGGTTCAAAAGAGACACAGAACGCCAAGCGCAAGTTGCCGAAACTGATTATGCAGACACTGGACAAAGAACAGTGGCTGCCGAATATATCCTTCACGGAATATGCCGGCCATGCAGTCGAACTGGCACACCAGTATGCCCGCATGGGCTTCGACGCCGTGGTGGCAGTCGGCGGTGACGGAACGGTCAATGAGGTGGCACGCGGCATCCGCGGCACACACACGGCGCTGGGTATCATCCCCATGGGTAGCGGTAACGGCTTTGCACGCCATCTGAACATCCCCATCCGTCCGCAACGTGCGCTGGAGATGCTTAACCACTCGGAGCCTATCAGCGTCGATTATGGTCTGGCCAACGGCAAGCTGTTTGTCAGCACCTGCGGTACCGGGTTCGATGCGCTGATAGCAGACCATTTCTCGGGCAGCAACAAACGCGGGTTCGCTACCTATCTGCAGAACGTGCTGCATGATATTTTCAGCTACGAGCCGCAGACCTACCACATCGTGGGTGACGGTCTGGACGTGACGCACAAGGCCTTCCTCATCACTTTCGCCAACGCCAACCAGTGGGGCTACGAGGCGATGATTGCGCCCAAGGCCAGCATGCAGGACGGCAAGATGGATATCATGCTGATGTCCAGCCACGCCATCCTCGGCAGCGCCAGTCTCGCCCTGCGTCTGTTCACAGGCAGTATTGATGACAGCCATTTCATGGACACGCTGCGGGCACGGGAGATAACCCTGGAGCGCGAGAGTGCAGCGCCATTCCATATTGACGGCGACCCGGTGGAGATGGAGAAAGATATTCATATCCAAATAGTAGAGGACGGACTGAAAGTGATGGTTGAAAAACGATTCTAACGGAATAACGGGATCATTAAAGAAACTATGGAACTGAAGATTATCAACCGAAGTGGAAATCCGCTGCCGAAATACGAGAGTGCACAGGCGGCAGGAATGGATATACGATGCAACATCGCAGAGGCAGTGACGCTGCAGCCGATGGAGCGTAAGTTGATACCGACCGGTCTGTTCATCGAACTGCCGGCCGGGTACGAGGCACAGATACGTCCGCGTAGCGGACTGGCTCTCAAACGCGGATTGACGGTACTCAACACCCCGGGTACGATTGATGCCGACTACCGCGGCGAAGTGGGCGTGATTCTGATTAACCTCAGCGGCGAGGCGCAGACCATCGAACCCGGCGAACGTATATGCCAGATGGTCATCGCCAAACATGAGACACCAGAGGTGGTGGAAGTGAAGGAACTGAGCGACACCGAGCGCGGCGCCGGTGGATTTGGACACAGCGGGCGAAAATGATGAAAAGAATAATGAATAAGGACCGTTTCACTAAAAGAGTAAAGACTAAATGGCTACTTCTCATAGCATTTTTGTCTTTATTCCTTACTCCTTATTCCCTACTCTATGCCCAAGAACTGACCACCGAGCAGGAGCAGCAGTTCACCTACTATTGGTATGCCGCCAAGCATGCCATCGTGGAGGAGCGGTACGAAGACGCATACACGCTGTTGGAGTTCTGCCGCATGATGAAGCCGAACGACGGTCAGACGCTGTCATTCTTAGGTATCCTGTACAGCGGTACGGGGCAGACCGAACTGGCACTGGAGACCTTCCGTCAGGCGTTTGAAGCCGACCCAGCCGACCAGTGGTACCGCTACTGCAACATGCTGATCAAAAAGCCGGACAGAAACTCCATCAAGATATTCCAAGCGGTGCTGGAGAAAGCACACGCGGCGCAGAAAGCACGAGGGAACGGCAAGACGGAAGAGGACCTGCTGCTCACCATGCGCAAGTTCTACATTGACTCCGAGCAGTGGAAGAAAGCGATGGCCATTCAGGACGAGATAGATGCACGCCAAGGCAAGACGGAGGACAACGCATACTACCGCGCACAGTTGTATCGTCTGTCCGGCAACCCCAAGAAAGCCATCCGGACCGTAGTCGATTATCTGGAGAACGACCCGACCAACAGCACGATGCTGCATTTTCATATCGGTCTGTTGGAGCAGACCAAGGCATCCAATGAGGCTTTATGCACGGCGTACGAGAAACTCCTTGCCGTCGAACCCGGTAACAGCA
>Ga0265298_10009542_pt1 | contig 11541 bp, 8 predicted proteins | sample AusTroGonzalo_MG_3_FD_193486 | JGI IMG/M metagenome (GOLD analysis project Ga0265298, IMG submission 193486) | Bovine rumen microbial communities from tropical cattle in Woodstock, Queensland, Australia - Gonzalo_01 | ecosystem: Host-associated > Mammals > Digestive system > Stomach > Rumen ...
AGCCGTTGTCGCGCAGGTTGCAGGCCTGACCAGGTCCCTGAACACCGTAACCGATCACGGCGATCGTCTCATTCTTCAATACTTCACGTGCTTTCTCCAAAGAGAACTCCTTGCTGGTGACTACTGTTTCCATCACGCCACCGAAATTCATTTCTGCCATAATATTCTGATGTTATTTTAAAAAATCGCGTGCAAAGTTAATCATTTGTTGTCAAATCGCCAAATTATATCCCATCTTTTATCAAAAAATGAGGTTTTTTCTGACTTTTCCAATCTCCCAGGCTTTTCCAAAAAAAAAGTGCTCACAGAGGGTTGGCCTTCAGTGAGCACTTTTTTATAATCCAGCGGAATCAGTTCACGTCGTGGCCGCCGTCGTTGTCGTTCGGGCCGCCACCGCCATTATCGCCAAAGCCTGGATGCTGGCCGTGAGAAAGGGAATCTCGTACTTGCTCATATCGCTGTTGATTAATGCTTCTTCTGTGCAAGGCTGCTGTTTCACAGCCTTCGGAGGGCAAAGATACGGATTTTTTTCTGAACGAGCAAAAGTTTAGTCTACTTTTTCGCTGTTATCGTTTGGCGGTATGGGGTTTTTGTCGTAACTTTGCAGCGCAATCAACCATTTCACAGATCGACAACTGACAAATAACTTATTATTGATATGAAGAAATTATTGTTTATAGCCATGTTGGCCGGACTGGCAATGACCGCATCGGCCCAGCAGAACCAACGGTCGGCGACCGATGGACAAGTGAAGTACCCGTGGCAGAACCCACAGCTGCCGACGGCTGAACGTGTGGAAAACCTCATCTCGATGCTCACCCCGGAGGAGAAGGTCGGACTGATGATGAACAAGTCGGTATCCGTCGACCGCCTGGGCATCCCCTCCTACAACTGGTGGAGCGAGGCCTGCCACGGCGTGCGGCAGGGCGGATACACCGTGTTCCCCCAGCCCATCGGCATGGCTGCAGCCTTCAGCGAGAAGCTGGTCTTCGACGTGTTCTCGGCCGTGAGCGACGAGGCCCGCGCCAACTGGAACCGCACCGACCACAGCGACCCTAAGTTGTTCAACGTGCCCATGGGCGTGGTCTACTACCCCGGCAATCCCGAGCTCACCTTCTGGTGCCCGAACGTGAACATCTTCCGTGACCCGCGCTGGGGACGCGGCCAGGAGACCTGCGGCGAGGATCCCTACATGAACGCCGTGCTCGGCGTGCAGACCGTGCTCGGCATGCAGGGCAACGACAAGCGATACTTCAAGACCCACGCCTGTGCCAAGCACTACGCCGTGCACAGCGGGCCCGAGCCCCTGCGCCACTCGATGAACGTGGAGCCGTCGAACCGTGACCTCTGGGAGACCTACCTCCCGGCCTTCAAGGCACTGGTGAAGAAGGCCGACGTGCGGGAGGTGATGTGCGCCTACCAGCGCTTCGAGGGCGTGCCCTGCTGCACCAGCGACCGCCTGCTGATCGACATCCTGCGCAACAAATGGGGCTACGACGGCATCGTGCTCACCGACTGCGACGCCATCAATAACTTCTTCAACCGCGGGCAGCACGAGACACATAAGGACCCGCTCTCAGCCTCTGTCGACGCCGTGCTCAACGGTACCGACCTCGAGTGCGGCAAGGTGTTCATGGTGCTCACCGAGGCCCTGGAGAAGGGACAAATCAGGGAGGAGGTGCTCAACCATCATCTGCGCAAGACGCTCACCGGCCGCTTCGAGCTCGGCATGTTTGACCCAGCCGATATGCTGCCCTGGGCGAACCTCGGCCCAGAGGTGATCAGCAGCGAGCAGTTCGACGCCCTCGCCACACAGGCCGCCCGCGAGTCGATGGTGCTGCTGCACAATGGACAATGGAAAATGGATAATGGAGACATGAAACCCGTGCTGCCACTCTCGAAGAGCATCAAGACGCTCGCCGTCGTCGGTCCTAACGCCGACGATGCCGCCCTGCTCAACGGCAACTACGGAGGCACGCCCACCGAGGCCCACACCCACACGCTGCTCGACGGCATCCGCGCCGCCCTGCCCGGCACGAAGATCATCTACCACAAGGCCTGCGAACTGAACGATGAGTACGCGACCGTCCACCACCTACAGGACTTCAACGACGGCAAGGGCGTGAAGGTGGAGTTCTGGAACAACCGCGAACTCGAGGGCGAACCCGCCAAGACCGACTACTACAACGAGCTGAACTTCTCCACCTTCGGCGCCTGGGGCTTTGCACAGGGCGTGAGCCGCGACTCGCTCTCCGTGCGCGTCAGCGGACAGTACAAGGCGACCTTCACCGGCGAGATGAAGTACACGCTGACCACCGACAACGGCTATATATTAAAGGTGAACGGCGAGGTGGTCGAGGAAGGCAAGCCCGGCGTCCGCCGCTTCTTCGGATTCGGACGCAAGCCTGAATACAAGTCGTTCCCCGTAGAACAGGGCAAAACCTACGACGTGGAGATCGAATACCGTCACGGCAATGGACAGTTCGCCATGCTCCGCGGTGACATCTGCGAGCGCATTCTCGCCGACTTCACCGACCTGGCCAAGGAGGTGAGCGCTGCCGACGCCATCATCGTCATCGGAGGCATCTCGGCACAGATGGAGGGCGAAGGCGGCGACAAGCAGGACATCGAACTGCCGAAGGTGCAGCAGATGCTCGTACGCGCCATGCACTCCACGGGCAAGCCCGTCGTCTTCGTCAACTGTTCCGGCTCGGCCATCGCCTTCGGCAGCGTCGAGGGACAGTACGATGCCCTGCTGCAGGCCTGGTATCCCGGTCAAGGCGGATCGAAGGCACTCGCAGAGGTGCTCTTCGGCGACTACAACCCCGGCGGCAAGCTGCCCGTGACGTTCTACCGTTCGAACGACGACCTGCCCGACTTCCTCGACTACTCGATGAAGAACCGCACCTACCGTTACTTCACCGGACAGCCGCAGTACGCCTTTGGCTATGGTCTCTCCTATACGACCTTCAAGGTTGGCAAGGCCAAGATGGAAAAGGAAAAAGTGAAAGCGAAGAAAGAGAATTTGGCTACCGCCCTCCCCTATACCCTTAAACTGACCGTTCCCGTCACCAATACGGGTAAGTGCGAAGGCACCGAGACCGTACAGGTTTACGTGAAGGCCCTCGACGATGCGGGCGCTCCCATCAAGGCGCTGAAGGGATTCCAGAAGCTGTCGCTGAAGCCCGGTGATACCCAGAAGGCCACCATCACCCTCGACGGCGAGGCCTTCGAATACTACAACGAGATGATCGACGAGATCTCGGTGAAGCCCGGCCGTTACCAGATTCTCTACGGCACCTCCTCGCTCGACAAGGACCTGCAGTCGTTCGACTTCACAGTCGAATAGTTTTTGACCACGAATTACACGAATTTCACGAATTATTTTCGGCAGATGAGTATTACACCATCAAAGCGCAGCTAAAATTCGTGAAATTCGTGTAATTCGTGGTCTTTAAATAATCTTTGGTTCAAGAATTTCCTGTCCCCGACAGAAACGGTGTACGATCTGGCGGTCGTCACCCAGATAGATGTACCGCTCCAGCCGTTCCAGTAGCGAATAGTGGTCGTGGTTCAGGTCGCTGTCGTCGATGACCAGCGCATCGAACTCATAGCCGGGCTCGAAGCTGCCCACTCGTCCGAAGAAGCTGCCCGCCGACTTGGTGGCGAGCCAGAAGGCCTCGGAGAGCGTGAGGAACTTGCGGTCGTGGTTCTGCTGATAGTGCATCTTGCTCACCTGTATCGCATAGACCATCATGCGGAAGATACTCAGGTCGTGGCCACCGCTGATGTCGCTGCCAAGACCCACGCGCAGTCCCTCGTCGAGGAACCGCCGTACAGGCGCCATGCCAGAGGCCACGTTGAAGTTCGACGTCGGACAGTGGGCCACCGTCACGCCGCGGCGCTTCATCAGCTCCAGCTCCTCGCCGTCAGTCCATACGCAATGGGCCATTACGGTGGGTGTCTGTCCGAAGAGACCGTAGCGGTCGTAGGCATCGCCGTAGCAGGAACTCTCCGGCTCCAGCTCGGCCACCCAGGCGATCTCATCCCTATTCTCCGAGAGGTGCGACTGCACGGGCAACCGGTACTTCGCTGCCAGCTCGCCGCAGGCACGTAGCATCGCAGGCGTACACGTCGGCACGAAGCGGGGGGTGATGATCGGCCGGACAAGAGCCTCTTCATTCTTCATTCCTAATTCTTCATGGATGATCGCCTCGTAGCCCCGTACCATTTCCTCTACGGGCTCCGTGAGTCCTTCAGGACAGTGACGGTCCATAGCCACCTTGCCCACCAGTGCCCCCATGCCTGCCTCCTGGAAAAGGTGCATCAGCAGACGGGTACTCTCCGTATGGGTCGTAGCAAAGACGCAGGAGCGCATGGTGCCGAAGCGCCACAGGTCGCGCACGAAACGGCGGTACATCCGTTCGGCATAGCCCGTGTCGGCATATTTCATCTCCTCCGGGAAGGTGTAGTTCTCGAGCCACGGCAGCAGTTCCAAGTCCATGGCGAGACCCTGGTTGCGATACTGCGGGGCGTGCACGTGCAGGTCGTTCATGGCAGGTATCAGCAGGCGGTCGCCAAGGTCTATGACCTCTCCTGTCTCCTGACTCCTGTCTCCTAACTCCTGTCTCCCGACCCCTACCACACGCCCTTCGTCGTCTACGGTCACGCAGCCGTTCTCCAGCACTTCAAAACGGCCTGGCTCTTTCGTATATAGGATATGTGTCTTGTAGATCTTCATAGTTTAGTAGCCGAGGGGGTCGCCGACGAGGATGACGGTATGCTTGCCTCGGGGAGAGTTGCGGAGGAAGTGTACGTAGTTGCAGATGCTCTCGGGCGAGTTGCAGTTGTGGCAGACACCGTCGGTCTGGCAGGGCGTCTTGATGTCGAAGCGGGCGGCGTTGATGGGCGACGCGGTACTGCGGGCACGGGCGAGGGCGGCCTCTATGGTCTGGGCCACCTTGTTGATGCCGATGATGAAGATGACCTTCTTCGGTCCCCAGGTGATGGCGGCCACACGGTTGCCGTTGCCGTCGATATTGACGATGACACCGTCTTCCGAGATGGCATTGGCGCTTGACAGGTAGACATCGGTGGTGAAGGCACGGACGTACATCTGCACCTTCGCCTCGTCGCCTTCGACAAGGTCGCGGTCGAGCACGTCGTAACAGCCTTTGGCACGGAGGGCGTCAGGGATGCCGATGTCGCGGATGGACATCGAGCCGCCCCAGGTGACGCTGCTGCCGGCGGGGATGAGTTCCAACACTTTGCTGACGGCCTCTTCAGCGGTCGGGCAGTAAAATGCCTGCATGTTGCGGCGGGCGAGATTCTTGATCATCCGCTCTGCCAGGCGGGAGTTACGTAATTCAGAAGGTGTCATATCGTTTCGATGTTGGTAAAGATGACTTTGCTGCGGCAGACCTCGACGGGACCGTCGGGAGAGTCCTTGGTGATACGGACACAGTAATCTACTGTATCCTGACTCCCGACTCCTGACTCCTGTCTCCCGACTCCCGTCTCCTTAAAGAACGACAGCCTGTCTCCGGCATGTGCCTCGGCCACGTAGGCAATCTCAAAACGACGGATGCTGTGAGTCCGGAACCAGTCGAGGGGCCAGAGGTCGAGGATGTGCTCGATATACTTCACAGAGTTGATGTGGCCGTTGATGTCGACATCGTTGTAATAGGTGTCGATGGTACGGACGAACTCGGCATCGTCGGACATCTTTACACGTCCGCCCTTGTCGATGGGACACTCCTTGTCCTTGACGATCCAGTTGTTGATGGCACCATTGTCGATGGCGAAGATGTCGGTAGGCTGACGCGTCTCGGTGTCGATCATCGCCCAGATACTGCGACCGTAGCCATAGACCTTCCCTTCCTCACCGACGACGCGGAAGTTACGGGAGGTGAAGTAGCGCATGGCCGATTCGACCCACGTCTCGACATTGAACTTCGTGTACTGCACGGGCATCTCGTCTATCTCGATGGCGAGTCGCGAAAGCACCCACGAGCGGTTGATAGTCAACAGATATTTCATGCCGAAGCCACGAGCCGAGGAGTGAAAGTCGGCGGCGTTGAGCATGTGGTTGCCGAGATGGCCCATGAAGAGGTGCTGCGAGAAGTCGCAGTGGAAGGGCTCGGCAAGAAATTCGTAAGTTCCGATTTTATTCACTTTGAACTTTGAGATTTGAACTTTGAACTTTATGATTACTCAAGAGCGATGATTAGCGGAGGAGGACTTTGCGACCACCATTAATATATAATCCGGGGCGTGAGGGTTTCGAGGGGAGGCGGAGGCCTTGGAGGGTGTACCAGTCGTCACGCTCTCCCACCCGATCATTCAGAAAAGGGACGATGGCGGAGGGGTCATCGACGAAGGCCTTGAGTTCGTAAAGGGCAGGCAGGGCACGATGGGAATCGTTATCCCACAGGCCACGATTCAGCCAGCCGTAAAGGATGGACTTATTGGGGCCATTGCCGTTCTCCTCCGGGAACCACCAATAGAGGCCATTCACATTGGGATGGTTCTTCAGCTCGGCGATAAGGTCACGAACGAAGGCCAGCTGTCCTTCTGGAGTGTCTGGCCAGGTGGTGAAAGAGTTCCAGTTAAGGCCTGTCGAAGGTTTCCATTGATAATAATAGGCCGTCTCAACAATCTGCACCGGCTTCTCTGGATAGTTCTCTGCCAACAGTTTGAGTGTCGTTGAGAGTGTCTCCAAGTTCTTGTGCCAGAAGGGATAGTAAGAGAGTCCGACGATGTCGTAGTCCACATCGGCTATCCGCTTACAGAAATCTTTCACAGACTCTGGCGTACCCGTACGCTCTGTGTGGATGATGACCTTCGCATCAGGACAAACCTCGCGGCATGCCTTCGTTGCCTGCTTCAGCAGAGCGATGAAGCGGTTCCAGTTTGCTACCGGAGAATCACCGTAGCAACGGTTGTCGTTGGTGCCCTTCTTACCCCATAGCATACCGTAGGAAATCTCATTGCCCGTCTGGATGAAGTCAGGTGCGGCTCCGGCTTCCACGAGTTTCGTCAGGCAGTCTTTGGTATATTCATAAAGTTTGCTTTGGAGCTGTTCGTCGTTCAGCGACTGCCACTCTACGGGAGTCCATTGCTTGCTGGGGTCTGCCCACACGTCACTGTAATGGAAATCGAGCATAAAGGCGAAGCCTGCCTCCTTGATGCGCTTGCCGAGCCTGACGACGTAATCCAGATCCTGACAGATGGCAGGGTCATTATTGTCGAGACTGGGCGTAGGATTGACGAACAGACGCACGCGCAGGGCATTCCATCCGACGGCCTCACTCTTCAGGTATTGTAACACGTCGTCGATCTTCTTGCCGTCCGCATCATAATACGGCACTTCATATTTCTCATACTGGGGCAACAAGGAGATGTCGCCGCCGACGTAGCGTTGGGCGTTGATTTCGAGGAAGGAGGAAGGAGGAAAGAGGAAGGAGAATGCCAACACCGCTACCCTCGCCCATCTGTTTCTAAATGTAATCATCTATAAACTATAAACTTTAAACTATAAACAAAAGAACTAAACTTCTTTCTCTCTTTGTTCCAAGAACTCGCTGACCTGCTCCTGCATGCCACGGGTGACGGCGATACGTCCGGAACGGGTGTACTGCAGCACACAGCCGAACGTGTCGAGGGCGCGGTAGAGCGAGATGATGTCCTCGGTGATGCCGTGCTTCATGACAATCGTGTAGGTGGGGTTCACCTCGATGATATGGGCATCGAAACGGCGGACGGTACGGGAGATCTCGGGATTGGCCAAAACCTTCTCCGTGGCGAGCTTGTAGAGTCCAGACTCACGGATGAAGAGCTGATCGTCGGTGAAGTAGTTCGCCTTCACCACGTCGATTTTCTTCTCTATCTGACGGACGATCTTGATGATCTGATCCTCGTTGCTCCAGACGGTGATGGTGTACTTATGCACGCCGGGGATGCTCGAGGCCGACACATTGAGGCTCTCGATGTTCACCTGACGGCGGGTGAAGACGGCCGTGACCTGGTTCAGAATACCCGCCACGTTCTCGGAATACACCAGCAAAGTATAAAGTTTCTTCTCTTCCATAATCTTTTTCTTTTAGTTTATAGTTTATGGTTTATAGTTTATAGATGATTACCCTGCAAGCCTTTCTGCCTATAGAACATATCAACTATAAACTATAAACTTTAAACTATAAACAGTTCTATACTCATATTTCCAGCATCATTTTATCGATATCCATTCCCGGGGGCGTCATGGGCAGCACGTTGTCTTCTTCGCGGATGGTACATTCGAGGATGAAAGGTCCGTCGGTGGTGAGCATCCGCATGACGGCATCAGCAAGATCCTTGCGGTCAGTGACTGCCTGATAAGGGATGCCATAACCCTGGGCGATGGGTCCGTAGTCGGGATTCATCATCTTCGTGAATGACTTGCGGCGCAGCCAGAACATATCCTGCCACTGGCGCACGTTGCCGAGGTAGTGGTTGTTCATGACGATCATCTTCACGGGAGCCTTCTGTTCCATAATGGTGCCGAGTTCCTCGATACACATCTGGAAACCGCCGTCACCCATGAAACAGCAGACGGTGCGCTCTGGGGCAGCGAAGGTGGCGCCGATGGCGGCTGGCATACCGTAGCCCATCGTGCCGAGACCACCGCTGGTGCAGATGCTGCGCCTGTGGTGATACTTGAAGTAACGCGTCGCAAAGAGCTGATTCTGACCGACATCTGTCACGAGGACAGCATCGTCAGGAGCCTGAATGGCCACCGCATGAACGACCTCACCCATCAGCAACGGACCCTCCTTCGGATGGATGGCTGGCTCGATGACTTTCTCACGTTCCTTCTCGTTGAGCGGCTTGAAAGAGTCGCGCCACTCCTGATGACTGTTCTTGTTCAGCAAGGCCGTGATAGCAGGCAACGATTCCTTACAGTCGGCAATCACCGCCACGTCGGTCTTCACGTTCTTGTCGATCTCGCTGTGGTCGATATCGAGGTGGATGATCTTCGCCTGCTTGGCGTAGGTCTTCAGGTTACCCGTCACACGGTCGGAGAAGCGCATGCCGATGGCGATGAGCACGTCGCACTCCTGCTCCTTCATGTTCACGGCGTAGTTGCCGTGCATGCCCAGCATACCGGCGTTCAGCGGATGGTTGGAGGGCAAGGCGGAGAGTCCGAGCATCGTACGGCCTGCGGGGATATCGGCTTTCTCGAGGAAGGCCTTCAGCTCGCTCTGGGCATTACCCAGTTCCACACCCTGTCCCACGAGTGCCAATGGCTTCTTGGCATTGTTGATGAGCTCTGCAGCCTGGCGCACAGCCTCGGCATCGAGCTTGGGATAAGGCACGTAAGAACGGATGAAGCGGACCTTCTGCGGATTGTAGTCGATCTCCTCCACCTGGGCGTTCTTGGCAAAGTCGAGCACAACAGGACCGGGACGTCCCGTACGGGCGATGTAGAAGGCACGGCTGACGGCCCACGACACGTCTTCGGCGTGACGGATCTGATAACTCCACTTCGAGATGGGTTGCGACACACCCACAAGGTCCACCTCCTGGAAAGCATCGGTACCGAGGGCCGATATGGGCACCTGTCCGGCGATGACAACAATCGGTGTGGAGTCGAGCATCGCATCGGCAATACCCGTGAGTGTGTTCGTCACACCTGGACCGCTGGTCACCAGCGCCACACCCACCTCACCGGATACACGGGCATAGCCCTCGGCAGCGTGGGTGGCACCTTGCTCATGTCGTACGAGGATATGGTCGAAACATTTCTTCTCGCCTCGTGTGTAGTCGAAGAGCGCGTCGTAGACGGGCATGATGCTGCCGCCGGGATAGCCGAAGATGGTCTTCACGCCCTCGGCCTGCAGCGCCCGCATCAGCGCCTTCGATCCTGTAATTCTATCTTTCATACATATTAACTTTTTTAAGACAGACTAATATACAAACATATTTTAAGACAGAAGTACATAAGAGCATATTATTGGACTTATAGAATTATCTGTTAAATTAAATCTGTTCGTATGTTAGTATGTCTTTTTGTTACTCTGTCAAAATGCGGACACCACCCTTGTCGGCAGAGGCGACGCTCTGGGCGTAGGCTCGGAGGGCCTTGGAGACCACACGGTTGCGCTTCAGGGGCTGCTGGGGACGGGCGGCAAGTTCTTCGTCGGAGAGCTTCACGTTGATGGAACGGCTGGGGATGTCGATCACTATGATGTCGCCGTCCTTGATCTTTCCGATGTTTCCCCCGTTGGCAGCCTCGGGAGAGATATGACCGATGCTCAAACCAGATGTGCCGCCAGAGAAACGGCCGTCGGTAATCAGCGCACACTCCTTGCCGAGGTGCATCGACTTGATATAGCTCGTTGGATAGAGCATCTCCTGCATACCTGGACCGCCCTTTGGACCCTCGTGGGTAATGACCACGCAGTCGCCACTCTTCACCTTACCGCCGAGGATACCCTCACACGCGTCTTCCTGAGAGTCGAAGCAGACGGCAGGTCCCTCGAAGTGCCAGAGGCTTTCGTCCACGCCGGCAGTCTTCACCACACAGCCGTCCTGGGCGATATTGCCGAATAACACGGCCATGCCACCATCTTTCGTATAGGCATGTTCGATATCGCGGATACAACCCTCGGCACGGTCGGTATCGAGCGTATCCCACTGTGCATCCTGAGAACCCATCACGGTAGAGAAACGTCCACCCGGAGCACTGCGATAGATGCGCTCTGCCTCGGGATCAATGGTCTCACCGGTGATGCTGTATTTTTGGATGTCTTCGCCCAGCGTTGCGCCATTGACACGCTTGCAGTCGAGACGGAGCAGTCCGCCCTTGGCCAGTTCGCCCAGGATGCCCAGAATACCACCAGCGCGGTTCTCTTCCTGAATGGAGTATTTCTGCCAGTTGGGTGCGAGTTTACAGAGGAAGGGCACCTTGCGCGACAGGCCGTCAATATCCTTCATATTGAAGTCTACCTCCGCCTCCTGTGCTACGGCCAGCAGGTGCAGTACTGTATTCGTTGAAGCACCCATCGCAATGTCGAGCGTCATGGCGTTCAGGAAAGCATCACGTGTAGCAATGCTACGGGGCAAAACGCTATCGTCACCCTCCACATAATATTTCAGCGTGTTCTTCACAATGAGCTGTGCGGCATCACGGAACAGCTGGATGCGGTTCTTGTGAGTAGCAAGAATACTGCCATTGCCGGGCAACGACAGGCCGATAGCCTCCGTCAGCGAGTTCATTGAATTGGCCGTGAACATACCCGAGCAGGCACCACAGCCCGGACAGGCACACTGTTCAATCTCTGCCAGTTCCTCGTCGCTCACCGTCGGGTCACCACCCTTCACCATTGCCGTAATCAGGTCGGCATTCTCGCCGCGCCATTTACCTGCCTCCATCGGACCACCCGAACAGAACACCGTCGGGATGTTCAGTCGCATGGATGCCATCAGCATGCCCGGTGTCACCTTATCACAGTTGGAGATGCAGATCATCGCGTCGGCCTTGTGGGCATTGACCATATATTC
>Ga0265298_10009543_pt1 | contig 11540 bp, 9 predicted proteins | sample AusTroGonzalo_MG_3_FD_193486 | JGI IMG/M metagenome (GOLD analysis project Ga0265298, IMG submission 193486) | Bovine rumen microbial communities from tropical cattle in Woodstock, Queensland, Australia - Gonzalo_01 | ecosystem: Host-associated > Mammals > Digestive system > Stomach > Rumen ...
TACACGCCCGTCGTCCAACTGTCGCCTGGCATATCCATATGGATGGCCACGTCAGGGCGCGTGGTGTCGTCCATAATGTGTGTGATGTGGTTATAGTAGGCCTTTGTCTCCCAACTGGCCTTGCGAAAGAGGTGCTTATACGACAGCGACGTTATTACCCCCTCAGCCTTTGCTACGTCCATGTTCAGCGCGGGATAGCCCACATCGGTAGCACGGTCAAAGATGAAGGTCGCCTCCAGCATATCCTTTTCAGCTAATCGTAAGCCTGCATTCGTAAAGACGTTTACCTTCTGGAACTGAGAGAATGACAGTTCTTCACCACCGCCCACCTTGTAGTTGTCGGCATGACGATAAAAAGTTCCCACATTGAGATACGTCCTGTGACTGCTCAGTGCAGCATCAGCACCATACACCTGCACGTGGCCGTTCCACTCATGACCTGCTGAGACGCTGGCATGAAAGGGATCATTGTCGAATCCAGCCTTGCGCAGTTTCAGGTCGAGACTACCACCGATGTTTCCTGTGGCTTGCGGATTGCCGTCGAGACCGCTGTTCAGGCTGATGCTCTGCAGATTGCCACTCTCTACATAGCTGGTCACGGGGTCCATTTTGTCCGTGCAGGCATAGAAAATCTTCATGCCGTCGATGGTTGTCGAGAGACGCTCCGTCTGCATATTGTTCACCACCGGTTCCCAAGCATATGAGCCTCGACGTACGAGGCTCACATTTCGCAGTTCACTCAGGTGTTCGTCGATACTGGCCACCTGTCCCTTCACCGAGCGTTTCCGTCCTCGCTTGGCTTCTGAAACGATGACCACCTCATCAAGGTTCTGTGCCTTTGGGGTGGTCAGCGTATCGGACAATAATATGGATGATAGCAAAACTGTTTCTAGCATAATCTTAGGTGAAAAAGAATAATCAGCAACCTTACTTAGATTGTTAACTCCCAATAGAGGGAACTGAATCCGTCTGCCAGATCGTCGCCACCAGCCACAATATTACCTTGAGCATCTTTGATGGCAAGGTGGATGCGCCAGCGCCCCGTCATTGTTAGGTTCACCGTGCCCAGATAACTGCCATCTCCCTGCTTAGTCAATGCGACATTGTTGGGCGATGAATGGTTTCCCATGTCAGGCATACGTGGGTCGATCTCGATGGTGAACTGCTCCTCAGCGATTCCATAAGGAGTCGTAGCGGGTGTGTTCTTCTTTGATATGTAAGCTCTGATAGCATTACTTCCCGTTTTCAAATCGGTGGGGTTCACCAAGGAAAGATAATAGGTGTTCTCGCCCACCTTGAACGACTTCAACCATTGCTGATTCTCAGGCAAGGCATCAACGGTGATGGTAGTAGCTTCAAATCTTCCTTTCTTCTTCAGTACCTCTACATCAAAGGCAAGTGTCCACGAGCCCGCCTCGCTAGTATTCATGACAAATGACACCCATCCATGCTTTACTGCAACCAAATTAAGGTCGAAGGTTCCTACCTCACCAGATATGGGCGTACTGTGATACATATTCATTTTGCTCATGAACATGAGTGGAGTGAGGTTGGTGATATCCAAGAATTTGATGTAATTGCCTGATGATACTTTTGTTGCCACGAAATAGAGGTCATTATAACCAGTATGCAGTGTACCTGTACGAGAATAGCCTTTTATCTTATATTGACCGTCAACTACTAATTCAATACCTTCTATCGGCTTTACCGTTTCTAGGAAATTATACACCTGTAGTGCCTCCTCGGCTGAACAGCAGTCAACATCACTTTCATCAATCGTAATACCAGGAATCTCAATAGCTTGAGCGCCAAAATCATCATTCGAGTTGCAGGAAGCCATTCCCATTAGGATGACAACTGCCAAAAACAATCTAGATACCTTTTTCATATTCTTACTTTTTATTTAATTAATGATGGTGCAATTGAGTGTGATCATCTTCGCACGAGATTTATCGAGTGCAAAGGTAGTGGGTTTCTACAAGACGCACAATCGCCTTTTCGTGGCATTTCGCATACCATACATTTGGCATAAGTGGGTGTCAGCAATAAAAAAGGGCTGTCATCGTGATAGCCCTACCACAAATTGGGTCATGGCGCCGACACCATATTGGAGCGCATCCTCGTCAAGATCAAACTTGTCGTTGTGATGCTGGGCGGTACTACCCACTTCTGGACTATTCACACCAACGAGCGTAAATACTGTGGGAGCCAACTGACTATAGAGTGCAAAGGTCTCTGAACCATACCATACATACTGTGGATCGTCAGTCGTGTGACCAGGAAAGAGTGCCTCAATCTGCTCTTGCGCATATGTTGTATAGCTTGTATCGTTGACAACAGGAGGCAAATCAACCTTCATTCGTTCGGTATATCTGATAGTGCAGCCGTGGGCAGCAGCTACATGTTCCGAAACATCTTTCACTATGTTTAATGCATGATTGCCCGCCTCATTGTCAAAGAAACGTAGCGAACCACCTATGAAAACTTCATTGGGGATTACATTGTACACCTTACCTCCCTCCAGTTGTGTCACGCCCAATGTTACCAGTTTCTCCAAATCGCGCTGGTTGTTCCATGCGATGGAAATAGATGTCAGTACATTGGCAGCTGCAAATACGGGATTGATGGATTTATCAGGACGAGACACATGACCGCCGCGTCCCACAATATGGTAAGCCAATGTTGCCATACCGGCCATGATAGGACCTGTCTTGACAAACACCTTTCCACTGGGAACGTTTGAAGCAACATGATTGCCGTAGATGACATCGAACTGTATGCCATCACGCTTGAGAGCAGCTATCATGGGGCGGATGCCAGAGTTGCTTTCTTCACCCTCTTCGAAGATAAACACAAAACGTCCCTTCAGTTGGTTGCGTAGATTACTCAGTATGCGTGCAGTTCCCAAGATAATGGCCATGTGTCCATCGTGACCGCATCCCTGAATAACGCCTTTGTTCAGACTTATCCATTTCTTCTGCTTGCCACCTCCGTTGACAGGGCTCTCGTCGATAGGCAATCCGTCGATGTCGGTACGTAGTCCGATGGTCTTTCCTTTGCGTCCGGTATCAAGGATTGCGTAGAAGCCTGTGCTGCCAGGTACGTCATGAATATCAAAGCCTCCCAACTGTTGTAGTTCTGTTTTCAGCCGTTTGACGGTCTCCACTTCCTGACCGCTCAATTCCGGATGTTGGTGGAAATGCCGACGGATGTCGCGAATATAGGCATCCTGTTGAGCCACCTGACGAAGGACCTCAGAAACTCCTACACTCCCTTTACCCCAAAGGGCAAAGGGAGTCGTAGAGAGAATTCCGATGAACAATAGTATCTGCAATCTGTTCATAACGAGTATCAGTTACTGATTAATAGCCAGGATTCTGATCAATGCCTAATTCCTCATTGTTAGAACCGAAGGGAATTGGGAAACGGTAGAAGTGACCGTTGATATTCTGATACTTTGACTTCAGGAAGCGGTGGATGCGAGCAAAGAAAGTGTTCACTGTGCTTCCATCCTTACCGATAGCACCTACCGTTGCATAGGAATCATCGAAATGCTGGAAGTCCTTTACTGTCAGTACAGTGCTGATAAGGTTGCGCCAACGAGTCAGGTTCTGCCAGTGGCGCTGCTCGTAAACGAACTCATACTCCCATTCGTTTTGGATGTCGCTAAGTGTTGGAGCTGTAATGTTATGTGCCTTGTCACCGAAGCCACGCTGACGAATCTGGTTCAGTGGTGTAGCAGCTTCTGTATTGCGACCCAGTTGTACGAGAGCCTCAGCCTTGTTGAGCAAAACTTCAGCATAGCGTAGTTCGATACGATCGACATAGTTGAACTGTATACTTGTGTATACGCTGGAGCTAGTGCTACGATCTACACCTTTTCCATAAACAGGGAGGGTAACAGGTGGCAGATAGGTGTGAAGACTACCATCACGTGGATCGGTAATGTTGGTCACGATGCTGAACTCCTTACGTGGGTCGTCGTTAGGCCAATTGTTGAAGGTGTGGATAGGCTGGATGTGAACGATTTCTGTTTTCTCCTGGAAAGGATAGGTCCAAGCACAGTGGTCCTGATGGTTGCCTTGCTGGTCAATACCATCACCCTCGTGGTAGATAGTGAAAATCTGCTCAGGACCCTTGCTCTCGTTGGCAATACCAAAGAGGTCCTTGAATTGTGGCTGCAGAGAGTAAACACCCAACTGAGAAACCTTGTTGGCATATTCGACGACCTTTTCCAGACGTTCGGTATTCCAAGGCTTCTGGGCGGGGTCAATACGTGAATTCTTAATAGCTTCTACTTCTGATAATGTCAGAGGATTGCTGGCCCACTGCAGATACACACGGCTCAGCAGAGCGTAGGCAGCACCCTTTGATGGGTTGTATTTAGCGGTTGGCGTAGTAGGCAGTGCCTCGGCAGCCTCTGTCAGGTCTTTCACAATCTGTGTGTAGACAGCATCGATGCTCTGACGCTGGGTGCTGACATCGGCAGTGGTCAGACGAAGGGGTACTTCACCCCACAGCACAACGAGCCATGAATAGAACAATCCACGTGAGAACTTTGCACGGGCAATAGGCTCTGCCTTCTGAGCATCTGTCAGTGATTTCGATGCCTCAGTCTTTTCTATGGCGTCGTTGACGATACCGATTCCCTTATAAAGAGCATTAAACGTTTTCTTGGCATACGAACTGGTCTTGTCATACTTCAATTCAACCATCTTTGTCACGTCGTCTTCCTCGTTGCCAAGATATGATGTTCCTAACTCGGTAGGTGTGTCGACCATTGAGGTGAATGTCGAGCTGAGGGTTTGGTACGGACGATAGGCACCGTTGATCAGTGCATACACGTCATCCTGTGTCTTAATAACGTCTTCTTCGCCGATGACATCGTTTGTAGCGTCATCGTTACTGCTGCATGATGTGAAGCCCAATGTGAGGGATGCAGCAAACAGTGTTGAATAGAAAATGTTCTTTTTCATGCTAACAATCTCCTTTTCTTTTAATGAATACTATAAGTTATTTGTGTTGTTAAAAATTAATTTCGGCACTTACCGAGAGGGTACGGCTCTTGGGATAGGCTCCTTGGTCGATACCTGTCTCCAGTTCGGGGTCATAGCCCTTGTATTGGGTAATGGTGAACAGGTTCTGAGCGCTAACAGACAGGTGTATGCTTTTGGCTATACGACGTAGGGGCAATGTATAGCCGATACTTACGTTCTGTAGTTTTAAATAGCTGGCGTCCTCCACATATCGACTATCCAAATAGCTTGTAGCCCATGAGCCACTGATGGCCGGCACGTCGGTGTGGGTGTTGTTGGGTGTCCAACTGTCTTTGACATATGCCAACGCATTGTAACTGCCCAACGGCGTGTCCAGAGAGCGTCGCAGCAGATTGACATTCTTCGCTCCATGTGAACCTTTGAACAAAAGTGAAGCGTCCCAACGCTTCCATTTTAAGGCTGTAGAGAAGCCGTAGAAGAAGTCTGGTTGGTGACTGCCTAAGATTGTCTGCTCACCCAGTATCACCTTGCCGTTTTGCTCATTGACACCAAGGAACTCATATCCGTAGAACGAACCTACGGGTTCTCCTTCGCGAAGGATGCTTTCACGCAGTTCACCACTGTAGAGCGACTTGACGTCTGATGACATCTTGACCAATTCATTGTGGTTGTGGGTGATATTACCATTGACGGTCCATTGCAGATCGTGACGCTGCAGCAAGATGGCATCCACGCTTAGTTCGATGCCACGATTGACAACGTTGCCGGCATTCATCAGTTGTGAGGTGATACCAGTCGATGAGTTGACGGGCAGGTAAAGCAGTAGGTCGTTAGTCTTCTTGTAATAATAATCAACGACGATATTCAGCGCATGATGGAAGAGACCTATGTCAGCACCAACGTTGTAGCTGACCGTTGTTTCCCATTTCAGGTTCGAGTTGCCCAAATTGCTCTTTGAGTAGGCAGTCTGACCTCCATAACTGCTGGCAGTATAACTGGCAGCATATTCATAGTCGCCAATCTCCTGATTACCTACGCTACCAACGCTGAAACGGAGCTTTAGTGTCGGGATTTGAGACTTGAGAGTAGAGAAGAATGGCTCGTGGTCAATATTCCACGACAAGCCCAATGAAGGGAAGTAGCCCCAGCGATTGTTTTTCGAGAAACGGCTTGAACGATCTGCACGAAAGGTGGCGGTGACGTTATAGCGTTCGAACAATGTGTAGTTGACACGTGCTATGAGTGACTGAAGGGTAGCTTTTGTCTGACCTGAACTGGGCGTATAGACGTGTGACCCGTCTCCCAGATTGTTATATCCAAGATCCTCATTCGTATAGCGCGATGTAGTACTCAGATTGAAATTGGTTTGCGTACTCTGGATGGTGTATCCAACCAATGCACTCACGTAGTGGCTATTGCCCAGTTGGCGCTCGTAGTCGAGTGTCAATTCTCCTTGTGTTACTTGATTCTGCTTATGACCAATAGAGCCGACTCCGCCTTCGTTCAAGCCCAATGCTGTATAGGATGGCGCGAAATAGTTCTGTGTGATGTCGGTCAGATTGGCACCAACAGCTACCTTGGCCGTCAACCCCTCAGTGATGAAGTAACGTAGTGAGGCATTGAGCAGGGCATAGTTGGTCAGCGTCTCAGCAGTAGTATTCTCCAAGTCGGACACAGGGTTGGCTGATTTTCCGTTCAATTTGAAATAAGCATTCTCATAGGGATTATTGTAGTTGTAACCTCCATCGGCTGCATAAACAGATACTACAGGGGGCATGAACAAGGCGTATGTGAGTGAGTTGGTAATACCTGCTGAGTAGGGTGACGAGAAGTAGTTGACGGGCTGGGTGGTGCTCAGCGCATGCTGCTTCGTCTTGCCTACGGTAGATGATAGGGATACCTGAAACTTCTCAGACAACTGATGGTCGATGTTTGCCCGTAGGTTGTAACGCTGGAAATCGGAGTTGAGCACGATGCCTTGCTGATCAGTATAGTTACCTGAAATTAAGAAACGAGTTTTTTCGCTCCCGCTGCTGATGCTGAGTTCATGAATCTGGCTGACACCAGTACGTAACACCTCACTTTGCCAGTCGGTACCAGCACCCAGTTGTGTAATCTGTTCGTCAGTATAACCACCTCGGTTGCCGAAATAATCCTTCTCCATACGAGCCCATTCAGTAGCATCGAGCATCTCGAGCTTCTTGGAAGGACTACTGAACGATACGGTGGACTTATAGCGTACCAGTGTCTCCTGACGATTGCCTTTCTTGGTCGTTACGATGACTACACCATTGGCACCGCGTGAGCCGTAGATAGCTGTTGCTGAAACATCTTTCAGTACCTCAATGCGTTCAATGTCGCCAGGATTGATGAACGATAGTGGGTCGAGCGTACTTTCCAGATTTCCAATGCCTGTCTTCTGGGAACTGGCATCAACCTGATAGATGAACCCATCAATGACATACAACGGATTGTTGCTGGCATTTACGGAGTTACCGCCACGAATGCGAATATTAGAGCCTGCACCTGGCTGTCCGTTCTGCGTCACATCAACACCTGTCACAATGCCCCCCAAAGCGACATCGAGTGTGGGAGCTGGGGATATCTCAATCTGAGCAGCGTTGATGGATGCCACACTACCTGTCAGTTGTGTGCGTTTCTGTGTGCCGTAACCTACCACAACAACCTCGTTGAGCTTCTGAGAGTCTTCGTGCAGACGAAGGTGCAATACCGAATCGCGTTCGCCAATTATTACTCGCAGACTTTCATAACCAACATAGCTGACGTTGATATCCGAGGGATATGATATGATATCCAAATTGAAACGTCCATCGACATCCGTTACAGCTCCAACCTTATTATTATACATAATTGAAGCACCAATGATTGCTTCGCCCGTTCCGGCGTCGGTTACCCTACCATGAATGGGGGTAGCCGACGCCACATGATCAAACACAATGGCTAAAGCAAAAATTGTTAATCGTATTGTCTGAAAACTCTTCATACCTTCTTGTATTATTAATGTTTCATGCTGCAATGATGCGATTGAGCGAAAACAGAGCCAAACTCGTTTGGGCTCTGCCGAGCGTGAGCATCTTCGCACGAGATTTATCGAGTGCAAAGGTACGGCGAAAATAAAAGATGCGAAATACCACCAGCGTGGCATTTCGCATCGCAAAAAAATGGTATATTGACGATATACGGCTTATTTCACGGCGTCTTGCACCACTAATCCTGCCAACATAAAGCCGAAAATGGCGGTGATATGGGCGATAGTGCCGTTACCTTTGTCATCAGGATCGATGTCTTTCTGATTCTCCAAGAGTTCGTAAGAATAAAGAAATTGGAACTTACGCTTAGGATACTGACCATCGCGCTTGAAACGCTTACGAAGCGCGCGTGCCAAGGGATCGCCCTGCACTTTCCAGAACTCAGCAGTCTTAATACGTGTAGCGTCGAGTTTCAAGGCTGCCCCCATCGACGAGAAGAACTGAGCCTGGGTGTTCGTAGCCATGAGGATGAGCAATGCTTTGTCCTTCAGCGAGTCGATGGCATCGATGATATAGTCGTAGCTGTCCAGCTCGAAACTCTCTGCTGTCTCTGCCGTGAAGATCTGCTGTAGGGCAGTAATCTCTGCCGAGGGGTTGATGCTGAGCAGACGCTCCTTCAGGGCATCGACCTTCACCTGACCAACAGTCTTAGTGGTGGCCATCAGCTGGCGGTTGATATTGGTGATACACACGCGGTCGGAGTCGACAATCGTCAACTTCCTGATGCCACTGCGCACCAAACTCTCAGCACACCAAGAACCGACGCCGCCTACACCAAAAATGATCACCCGTTTCTCAGCAATGCGGCTCATCGCCTCATCGCCTAACAGAAGTTCCGCCCTGCGGAATATTGCTTGTTCTATCGCCATGTTTTATATTTTGGCTGCAAAGGTAATAATTATCCGACAAATAGTGACTGCTTGGCACAGAAAAAGCGATGCGTCAAGCACAGAAACCTTAACCGACAACAGTTTCGAACGGACGCATCGCGGGAAAACCGGTTTATTAATGATCAATTTTTCAATTCTCAATTCTTACAGATGTATCTCTTTGTCAACCACCTTTCCATTCAATATCTTGAACGAGTTCAGTTTCGGTTCTCCGTCAAGTAGTGAGAGAATGGCATAGCGGATGGTAGGGTCGTTGGCCAGGCGCAGGTCTTCTTGTGAGGGACGTGAGGGCGAGGCGGGATGACTGTGCCAATTGGCAAGTATCTTTAAGCCTTTTTCGCGGGCATAGCGTAGGGCGGCAAACTGGTCCTTGGGGGCAAAAGAGAAATGCTCAGATGAGTGGTCGATATTCTCCATCCAGTAGTTCTCGGTGACCTCGTCGCCTGTCCCCAGAAGATAGCCGCACGATTCATCGGGCGCATCTTTCCGTGCCTGGGCTATCAGTTCCTCAATTATCTCTTTACTTATATACATATTTCCCTTTAATGTTTTTTGAGGTCACAAGCGGCCTGTTCATAATCTATCAGGTGGTCAATGGTGGGATTCGAACCACAGATGGCACACGAGTCACGATGCTTTACAGGCACTGTTCGGAACTGCATGGTCTTGGCGTCGAACGTCAGCAAACGGTTGGTCAGCAATTCGCCAATACCTGTAAAATATTTCAGTGTCTCTGCTGCCTGAATGGTACCCAACATACCTGCAATGGCACCCAATACACCAGCCTGTGAACACGTCGGTACTGCGCCTGCGGGAGGCGGTTCCTTGAACATACAGCGGTAGCAGGCCGTACCGGGCAGATGCGTAAACGTTTGTCCGTTGAATCGCAGGATGCCACCGTGTGAGAATGGCTTGCCTGCCATCACACATGCATCATTGATGAGGAACTTCACAGGGAAATTGTCGGTACCGTCCACAATGAAGTCGTATTCCTTGATGATATCTAGCGCGTTCGATGAGTCGAGAAACTCATAATAGGTATCCACCTGCACATCAGGGTTGATAGCCTTGATCTTTTCCTCGGCACTCTTTACCTTCGGAACACCCACATCTTTGGTGAAATGAATCACCTGACGCTGCAAGTTGCTCAAGTCGACGACATCTGCATCCACGATACCGATACGTCCGATGCCTGCAGCTGCCAGATAGAGACTCACAGGAGCTCCCAGTCCGCCTGCGCCCACCACGAGCACGCGCGCGTTCATGATTTTTTCTTGACCCTCGACACCCACATCCTGCAATAGGATATGTCGCGAGTATCGCTGTATCTGTTCTTCAGTAAAGTCAATCATCGTGCGCCTCCTCCCATGAAATATAAGAAATCGACCTTATCGCCCTCTTTAAGCTGAATCTTATCCCAGTCGTTGGCATCGGCAAACTCCTCGTTCACCTGTATGCTGACCATCTCAGGCTGCTGTACGTTGTTTTGCTGAATCAGTTCACTCACGTTGAGTGGCAGGTTTACTTCCTGCGCGTCTCCATTTACATAAATCTTTGCCATAATCTTGTCGGTTTAAAAAATTACGCTGCAAAGGTACGGCGAAAACTATAATTGGAAAATCGCGTAAGAGTGGTAAATTGCATACCATACCATTGGTATTTTGTATGTTGTGGTTGCCCTGTATTAGTGTTTCAGCAAACATTGACAGCCGAGTAGCACGTCCTGCCATGTTGCTTCGAAATTGCCTGTGTACCAAGGGTCGGCAACATCGCCGGGGCGGTTGGTGAAGTCCATCAGCATGTGAATTTTTCCCTCTGGGTCGCCTCCACAGATGCGCTCCATGTTGCGGATGTTCCAGGTGTCCATGCCGATGAGCAGGTCGAAACGCTGATAGTCGGCGCGAGTCATCTGACGGGCTGTCTTTCCCTTACATGATATATTATGCTCTGCCAGTTTCCTCTTGGCAGGCGGATAGACCTCATTGCCAATCTCCTCTGTAGAGGTGGCTGCCGATTCAATATAGTATTGATCCTGCAAGCCCGCCTTGGCCACCAAGTCTTTCATGACAAACTCCGCCATCGGACTGCGACAGATATTTCCGTGACAAACAAATAGTATCTTTTTCATCTTTTCTTTGCTGTTTATTTCGTGCAAAGGTACAAAGAAAAAATGAAACCATTGAAATCTCATTATCTTTTCAGTGGTTTCTTGTCAGGAAACCATTGGTTTCTCATCATCAAATCAGTGGTTTGTCATCGAGAAACCACTGAAAAGTCAACGAGAAACCACTGAGATCTCAGCATCGTTCCAATGGAACGTCAACGACAACTCAATGGAATGTCGATGACAAGCCATTGAAACGCTCCCAGCGTTCTCTGGATTCTCTCCGAGTGAATACGTCAAGCGATCTGAGCAAACACGTCATTTTCTCAAAATGACCTAACACCTAACTCAAATGCCCTGAAACATCGATGTACAAAGGCTTTCGCCCACGGTAGGTGTTCCCTGAACACCTACCTAACACCTACCTAACACCTAACCAACACCTACCTTAAACCTACCTCTCACATTTTATTTGCAAGCCAAAAGTTAGGTTTGTAGT
>Ga0265298_10009545_pt1 | contig 11540 bp, 13 predicted proteins | sample AusTroGonzalo_MG_3_FD_193486 | JGI IMG/M metagenome (GOLD analysis project Ga0265298, IMG submission 193486) | Bovine rumen microbial communities from tropical cattle in Woodstock, Queensland, Australia - Gonzalo_01 | ecosystem: Host-associated > Mammals > Digestive system > Stomach > Rumen ...
TGGTGGGGCGAGTAAATGAGCAGAAGAAAAAACAACCATAATAATAACATCCAGAACAAGAGAGATAATACAACTCCAAACCCTATAGCGGTATGGCTTTCTGATGGAGAAAGTTTGGCTTGCAGTGGCTATACGAATCTTTCAGACAATCCTGAAATAATGACGGCTTGCCACAAGATAGCAGAGTTGATAGCTTCTCTGACAATCCATCTTATGTCCAATACCGAAAGGGGCGATCAGAGAATAATTAACGAGCTATCACGCAAGATTGATATTGAGCCTGAAATGCACATGACAAGAAGCACTTGGATGCACGGCATCGTTATGAACTTACTTCTCTATGGCAAGGGCAATAGCATTGTTGTACCGCATACTTACGGCGGCATCTTGCAGAACCTTGAGCCAATAGGAGCAGACAGAGTAAGCTTTGATCCCATCGGTTATAGAGATTACAAGGTATTGATTGATGGAAAGGCCAAGAGCCCAGATAATCTACTGCATTTTGTATTCAATACAGATAAGCACTACATGTGGAAGGGCAAAGGATTAACTGTTTGCCTTAAAGATTTGGCTGATAATCTTAAGCAGGCCAGTAAGACAGAGAAAGCTTTCATGGAATCCAAGTGGAAACCTAGCGTTATCGTTAAGGTTGATGCCCTTACTGAAGAGTTTTCAAACCCATCAGGAAGGCAAAAGCTTCTTGACAGCTATGTTAAGAGCGCAAATGTTGGCGAACCCTGGCTGATACCTGCGCAGCAGTTTGATGTTGAACAGGTCAAGCCATTATCACTTGCTGATCTGGCGATATCAGACAATGTAGAACTTGATAAAAGGACAGTGGCGGCACTTCTTGGTGTACCGCCTTTTTTATTGGGCATTGGCGAATACAACAAAGATGCCTGGAACAATTTTATCTTAAACACGATAAAGCCAATCTGTATATCAATACAGCAGGAACTTACCAAGAAGCTTATCGTCAGCGAAAAATGGTACTTAAAGTTCAATGTTCTATCGCTTCTTGATTGGGATATCAAGAGCATTTACGAAGTATTTGGCGGCCTTGCTGATAAGGGAATCGTCACACCTAACGAAGTTCGTGATCGTGTTGGCATGAATCAGCTTGAAGGCCTTGATACTTTGAGGATTCTTGAGAACTATATCCCAGTTGATGATATAGGCAACCAAAAGAAGTTAACAAGCGCAGGGGGTGCGGAATGAAAGATTATACAAGAGAAAAACGCAACAGAGTGATGGACACTGCATTAACACAGTTCCATGCTACACGCGATGAATCAAGCAACACTTTAGCAATCGAAGGTTATTTTGCAGTTTTTGATTCTGTTTATCAGATTGCCCCAGACATGAGCGAATCTATCGCCCAGGGAGCTTTTGATAATACATTGTCTGGCGATGTAAGAGCCCTTATCAACCATGATACGACATTGGTACTGGGAAGAACCAAAGCAGGCACATTACAGCTGCGCACAGATTCGCACGGCCTATGGGGGCACATCGATATCAATCCGAACGATACCGATGCTATGAACCTATATAACCGTGTTCAGCGTGGCGATGTGGATCAGTGCAGTTTTGGCTTCAATATCATCAACGAGGAAACCGACTTCCGAGAAGATGGCAGTGTTCACTGGACTATCAAGGAAGTAGAGCTTTTTGAGGTATCGCCGTGTACTTTTCCAGCTTACGAAGAAACTAACATCGCTGCCAGAGCTAAAGAGCGCGATGAATTAGTTAAGCGTAGAAGAGAATCCTGGAAAGAAAAGTTAATCAACAGAGTGAAAGGAGAATCAAACGATGGCACTTGAGGTTTTAATCAAGGGTAGAAAACTTGATGCTGCTAAAAAGAAGCTTGATGCTCTTCGCTTAAAAGATGCTGATTTTGATAAGCGCGAGGAAGAGCTTGTTTCAGCCATCAATGAAGCTGCAGAGCTTGAAGGCGAAGAAGCAGAAGAAGCCATGAAGGCATGTGAGGATGAAGCTGCAAAGTTTGAAGCCGAGAAGGCAGAGCATGAAGCAGCAAAAAAGAATCTATCAGACGAGATCGAAGAAATGGAAAAAGAACTTGCAGAGAAAGAGCAGGAGCAGGACACTACACCACCTGCAGAACCTGATAAACCTGCAGAGAACAACGAAAGGAAGGTTGATATTGTTATGAACAAGCGCAATAGATTTTTTGGTCAGATGGATGTGCAGGAGCGTTCAGCACTTTTTGCACAGGAAGATGTTAAGGGATTCCTTGCTAACGTAAGATCATGTATCGCTAACAAGCGTGCACTTGAGAACGTTGGACTTTTGATCCCAGAGAGATTTATCGGACTTCTCAAAGAAAACGTAGAGGTTTATTCAAAGCTATACAGACACGTTAACATCCAGGCTATCAACGGCAAGGGCCGCGAAGCTGTTCAGGGAACAATCGGCGAAGGTATCTGGACAGAGTGCTGCGCAAACCTTAACGAGCTTGGTCTTGCTTTCTATGACGTTGAAGTTGATTGCTTCAAGGTTGCAGGCTACTACGTTGTTTGCAATGCAGTTCTTGAGGACAGCGATGTTGATCTTGCTTCAACACTTCTTGATGCACTTGCACAGGCAATCGGCAAGGCTGTAGATAAGGCTATCCTTTACGGCCGCAATACAGCTTCAGCACAGAAGATGCCACTTGGTATCGTATCAAGACTTGCACAGACATCAGAGCCTGCAAACTATCCTGCTAATGCAAGACCTTGGGCAGACCTTCATACATCAAACATTATTACACTTGCTGCAGGTCTTACAGGAGCAGCTCTTTTCAAGCAGATTGTTCTTGCATCTGGTGCAGCTAAATCTGATTATAGCCGCGGCGAAAAAGTGTGGCTTATGAATGAAAAGACATACACAAAACTTATGGCTGAATCAGTTAGTATCAATGGCAACGGCCAGGTTGTTGCAGGTGTAGGCGGTATCATGCCAGTTGTTGGCGGTATCATCGAAGTTCTTAACTTCATTCCTGATAACACCATCATCGGCGGTTACTTTGATCTTTACCTTCTCGCAGAGAGAGAAGGCAACAGATTCGCACAGAGCGATCAGGTATTCTTCCTGCAGGATAAGACAGCCTTCAAGGCATCTGCAAGATATGACGGACAGCCTGTTATCGCAGAAGCTTTCGTTGTTATCGGACTTGAGAACACAACACCTGATGCTACACTGGTTGCTTTTGCACCAGACGAAGCTAATGTTGTTAAGGCTATCGCACTATCAGCTAATGCAGTTACAGTAGCAGAAGGCGATACAGTTAAGGTTGAAGCTGTAACGATGCCATTTGATGCACCTATTACATGGAGCTCTTCTGATGATACAAAGGCTACAGTTGCTAATGGCGTTATCACTGGTGTAGCTTCTGGTTCAGCAACAATCACAGCAGTTAGCGGTTCTGCATCTGCAAGCGTAACAGTAACAGTTACAGCTTAATGAATTACAGAGTATTAAAGTTTTTTATTGACCGCGATACTTTAAAGGGATTCAACGCAGGGGATTTATTCCCCTGCAGTGATCCTGATCGTGCTGCGGAGCTGATAAAGAAGTGCTATATCGAACGAGTACAAGATATAGGACAGCAAGAAGCTCCGAAAGAGCCTACAAAAACCGCGAAGGCTAAAAGCACTGTAAAGAAAACGGCCACTAAAAAGAAAGCGTGAAAAAATGACAGATGCGCAGATAACAAGCATATTAAAGAGCCTTAAAGTTGATCTTGGCATACTGAATACAACAGCATACGATGAACGCTTGACAGAGATCATCAAGAGCAGTTATCAGATGATCGTTCGCGAAGGCGTGGCAACTCTTAATGTCGATACCTTGGAAGATGCGCAGCTGATAGTCATGTATTCAGCTTGGATATGGCGCAGGCGTGACAGCGGCGAAGGTATGCCACGTATGCTGCGTTGGGCACTAAATAACAGGATTTTGAGTGAGAAAGCTAATGGATGATGTAATTAAGCTGCTATCAACTACATACGAAAAAAACAAGTATGGTCAGGATATACCAGTGAACACTGCAAGGGAAGTATTCTGCGATAAAAAGTCAGTTAGCCGCAATGAGTTCTTTAATGCAGGCAGAAACGGACTTAATCCGCAATATGTTTTCACAGTGTTTAAAGGCGAATACAGCGGCGAAAGCATCTGCGAGTATAACGGCTTGACCTATTCAATATATCGTACTTACGAATCAGACGATGATTACATCGAGCTGTATGTTGAGCGTAAAGGTGGCACGAATGGCGAAGAAAGTAACAGCGGATAATCTGGCACAGGAGCTTGAGAAAATCCTGGATGAATATGCAGACGATATTCAGGGCAATCTTGATGTGATTACCAAAAAGATGGGCCAGAAAGGTGCAAATGCTCTTAAGAATGAGAGTAAAGCTACATTCAATGGCAAAAAATACGCCAGTGGATGGACAGCACAGGTTGAAAAGACCAGGTTGTATACAGTTGTTACTATCCATAACCGTAAACAGGCAGGCCTTGCGCATCTTTTGGAGTTTGGCCATGTATCTGCTAACGGTACAGGGCGTGGATTCCAGACAGATAAAGCACCTGTAAAGGGCCGTGAGCACGTTGCCAAGGTTGAAAAAGAACTGATCCTTGAATACGAAAGAGAGGTTAAAGCTGCATTATGAGCATGAGCCGCGAAGAAGTATACGCTATGGTCGAATCAATAGGCCTTCCGTGTGCATATTATGAGTTCCCTGACGGAACAAAGCAAGCACCACCATTTATAGTTTGGCTATTCGGTACTGATACTGATGTTAAGGCCGATAACAGCAACTATTGCGACAAAGAAGTATTAGCAATCGAACTATATACCAAAATCCGAGATTTTGAACAGGAAAAAGCCGTAGAAGATGTTCTTGCATCCTACGGCTTTAGTTATAGCAAAGAACCTAATTTTATTGATTCAGAGAAAATCTGGCAAATAGCTTATGAAAGCGAGGTAATTATCAATGGCGAACAACAAAGTTAAGTACGGCCTTAAGAATGTATTCTATGCCGTAGCACACATTGACGAACTTACCAACACAGCTACATACGACACACCTAAACCTTGGAAGGGTGCTGTTAATCTTTCACAGGAACAGCAGGGCGATACAACCAAGTTCCGTGCAGATAACATTGATTACTGGGTTGGTACATCTAACAACGGATATAGCGGCGATTTTGAATCTGCCCTTATTCCAGAGGACTTCAAGAAGGATATCCTGGGCGATATCGAAGATTCAAACGGCGTTATGGTCGAGGATGCAGGTGCAAAAACAGTACACTTCGCTCTTATGTTCCAGTTTGAAGGCGATGTTAAGGCAACAAGACACGTACTCTATAACTGCACAGCAACAAGGCCAACAATTTCAGGTGCAACAACTGAAGAAACAATCGAGCCACAGACAGAAACAGTTACTATCACTGGTGTAGCTATCCACAACGCAGCACTTGATAAGGATTTAGTTAAGGCTCGTTGCCCAGAGGACAATGACCAGTACGCTACATTCTTTGATGCTGTTTATCAGCCAAGTGGCGTAGCTACATACGTTACAGTAACATTTGATACTGATGGCGGCACAGCTATTCCAGATCAGAGCGTTAGAAGCGGAGCAAAGGCAGAACAGCCTGAAAATCCTACAAAGAGCGGATACACATTTGCAGGATGGTACGAAGAGGATACATTCACAACAGTATTCGACTTTGATGATCCTATCACAGCAGATACCACTGTATACGCTAAATTTACAGCTTAAAAAAAGGGGGCACACAAAATGACCAGAGACCTAATAATCGGGGGTAAACCGATAACCTTTACTTCAAATGGAGCAACTAACTTGTTTTATAAACAGTTTTTCCACAAAGACCTATTGAAAGAGATATCAACTAACGGCAAGGACATGGAGATAGCTACAGATAGCATCCCTGAACTTGCTTTTATTATGGCCAAACAGGCTGATAAGGCTGATATGATGCGCCTTACAACAGCGATGTATATTGAATGGCTTGAACTTTTTGGGCCCTTCGATTTGGCACTGATGGGCCAGGAAATATTTAACGTGTACCTGGCTGATTCAATGACTACCGAAGAACCCAAAAAAAAAGTAAGCGGAAAAGCGAAAGGGTAACAACTACCGCGCTTTACATGCTTCGATGTTTTCAGTGTGGAATATCAATCGCAGATTTAGAGCAAATGAGTATAGGCATGGTTTACGACATTATCACTGAAAGCAAAAACGATAACTACGAATACAAGCAGATCGCTACACAGAGCGACTATGATAATTTTTGAGGGATGATGTATGGCTGATAGGATTAAGGGCTTGAAGATAGTTCTTGGAGCTGATGCGACAGAACTTATCAACGCGATCAGTAAAGTTAATACCGAAATTAAGAGCACACAATCGAACCTGCGAGATATCAATAAAGCCCTTAAGCTTGATCCTACGAACATTAATCTTCTCAAAGATAAACAGCAGGAACTTACTAAAGCTGTAAAAGAAAGCAAAGAGAAGTTAGACGCGGAGAAAAAGGCTCTTGAGGATATGAAAGCCCAGGGCGTGAGCGAAACTTCTAAAGAGTTCCAAGACCTAAAAACACAGATTGACCTTGATACGGTTGCGGTAAAAGACCTTGAAAACCAAGTAAAGGATTTTGGCACGGTAGGAGCGCAGCAGCTTAAAGCTGTGGGCGATAAGTTCAAGGATGTAGGCTCTAAAATATCTGATGCTGGCCAGACAATGACTACTAAAGTTACTGTGCCTATTGTGGCTGGATTTGGCGCGGCTATTAAGACAGCGGCTGGCTTTGATGCTCAAATGAGCAAAGTTCAGGCGATATCAGGATCAAATAGCGATGCTATGGCACAGCTTGAAGCCAAGGCCAGAGAAATGGGCGCAACAACCAGGTACTCTGCCGAAGAAGCAGGACAGGCCCTTGAGTATATGGCAATGGCAGGCTGGAAAACTGACCAGATGTTAAGTGGTATTGATGGTATCATGCACCTGGCCGCAGCATCAGGCGAAGAGCTCGGAACAACATCTGATATCGTAACTGATGCTTTAACTGCTTTTGGTTACAAAGCAGAGGATGCAGGACGATTCGCTGATATCCTAGCTGCAGCGTCAACAAATGCAAACACCAACGTATCTATGCTTGGCGAATCATTTAAATATGCTGCAGCACCTGCAGGAGCTTTAGGATATTCCGCAGAGGATGTTGCTATTGCTCTTGGCCTTATGGCTAACAGTGGTATCAAGGCAGATATGGCAGGTACATCACTTCGTAATATGTTCCAGAGGATGGCAAAGCCTACCAAAGAGAGCGCGATGGCTATGGAGCGACTAGGCCTTGAGCTTTACGATGGCGAAGGCGAAATGTATACCTTCCGTGAGATCATGGATCAACTGCGTAAAGGTTTTACAGAAATTAACATGCCGCTTGAGGAATACGATGCACAGGTTGCGGCATTGGATGCGGCTCTTGAGGATGGAACGCTTACGCAGAAAAAATACGATTCAGCTCTTGAAGAGTTAAACCTTCAGGCTTTTGGTGCAGAAGGCGCAGAAAAAGCAAGAGCGGCTGCAATGCTTGGCGGTGCAAGGGCCATGAGCGGACTTCTTGCAATCGCTAATGCTTCTGAAGAGGATTACCAGAAGCTTACAGCTGCAGTTGATGGTTCAAGCGAATCTTTTGCAAAATTGGCTGATGGCAGTGTTGTTCCATTAAGCGAAGCACTGGCAAGCGGTCAGGAGATCATTGAACAATATAACGGTTCTGCAGAAGCAATGGCAGCAACGATGGAAGATAACCTTGAGGGCGACATAACCAAGCTTAAGAGCGCGGCACAGGAGTTAGGGATATCTCTTGGACAGATTCTGATGCCTATCGCTACCAAGATTGTAGAGAAAGTACAGGCTATTGTTGATTGGCTTAATAGCCTAGACGAGGGCACGAAGAAAACACTTCTTACAATAGCAGGTGTGGTTGCCGCAGTTGGCCCTGTTCTTTTGGTGGTTGGCAAAATAATCACTGGCATTGGTGCTCTTATAAGCTCAATAGGTACTATATCAGCTGCAATAACAGCCGCGATACCTGTTATATCAGGAATAGCGGCAACAATCACAGGAACAGTAATACCTGCGATAGTTGCGGTTGTTGCACCTATCCTGCCGATAATAGCGGCAATCGGTGCTGTTATAGCAATCATTGTTCTATGCGTCAAGCATTGGGATGAAATCAAAGAAGCTGCAGCAAGAGCAGTAGAACATATGAAAAATGCCTGGCTCGATTTTAAAGAGAACATGACAATTCTCTGGGATAACATCAAAGCCAAGGTATCTGAAACAGTTGAAAACATGATTGCAAAGTGGCAGGCGTTTAAAGATGGTGTTAGCCAGAAGTGGCAGGAAACCAAGAACAATATTGTTACCGCGGCTACTACTATATGGAGCAATGTAACGAGCAAATTTAGCGAGATAAAGAACAATGTCGTTAATAAGGTTATGGAGCTGAAGAACAATGCAGTTAACGCATTTAATAACCTGAAGAGCTCGATTGCATCAACAATCGGCGGCATATATACAACGATAGTCGGTGGATTCCAGAACGCAATCAATTTCATTAAATCCCTTCCAAGTCAGGCTTTAAATTGGGGCAAAGATATCATTAATGGAATTATAAGCGGTATCAAGGATACTATCGGCGGTATTGCAGATGCCATTGGCGGTGTTGCAGGAACAATAGCAAGCTTCATCCACTTCTCTGAACCAGACAAAGGGCCGCTTGCAGACTTCCATACGTACATGCCTGATATGATGAAGCAGCTTGCCCAGGGCATTGAAAACGGCATACCTATGCTTGAAGATGCAATGAGCAGCATGACACAGAGCATGATCCCATCAATGGGCGGCATGGCAGGTGGAGCAGGTACAACTTCAAACACAACGAGCAACAATGTAAGCATTAACGTTTACGGCTCTGCAGGGCAGGATGTGAACGAGCTTGCGCAGATAATAGAGCAGAAGATCACTAACAATGTAGTTAGAAGAGGAGTGGCGTTTACATGATGAACTTTCTAACATTTGCAGGGAAAAGTTCACAGGATTTTAATGTACGTATCAGCGGCGAAGGCACATTTGACCGCCCAGAGCGTAATTATGACGAGTACGAAGTCAAGGGCCGTAATGGCAAGCTGCTTATCGATGATGGCAGCTTTAAGAATATCCAGGTAACTTACCCTGCTTATGTGATCGATGATATGCCAGAGCGGATAGAAAACTTTGCCAATTACATGAGCAAGTTTTCAGGCTATCAGAGGTTAGAAGATACATACGCCCCTGGCATCTTCAGGATGGCGCAGTTTGTTGGCGGCGTAAGCGTCAAGTCCAAAGGATATATGAACCGTATGGGCGAATTTGACATATCTTTTAATTGCAAGCCGCAAAGATTCCTAAAAAGCGGAGAAATCCCTATAACATTCCTTGAAGATGGCAACATATGGAACAGAACTAACTTTGATTCAATGCCGCTGATCCGCGTCACAATGACAGGATCAGGAACAGTAGGTATAGGAGATTATCTTATCGAGCTTACGGATATCGAAGATTATGTTGATATCGATTGTGAGCTTATGGATGCTTACCAGGGAACTATCAATTACAACCCTAACGTATCATTTAATGCGGATTCCTTTAAAATCCCTTCAGGCGTTAGCGGTGTAACATTTACAGGCGCAGTTCAGGCAGTGGATATAACGCCACGCTATTTTATCATTTAAGGGGTTTTTAAATGATTCCTATTCTATACCCAGGAACTGAACAGGATTTTTTGAGTAATGGCCTTGGAAGGCTTTCTGATGCCATTATTTGCGAAGTTACGGAAGAGCGTAACGGCCAGTTTGAACTTGAAATGACATATCCGATTACTGGAATACATTATGCGGATATATCAGAGAATAAGATCATACTTGCAAAGACAGAAGATGGCGGCAACAATCAGGCCTTTATCATTTACAAGGTATCGAAGCCACTTAATGGAATTGTGACTATTAATGCAGAACATATCAGTTATCTGTTGAACGGATTTGCTGTTATGCCATTTTCAGCTATATCGTGTGCCGATGCAATCTCAAAGATTGCAGCCAACAGTGTACCGACTAATCTATTTGCGTTTTTTACAGACGTAAACAGCAGCGTTGCTTTTAATCTATCCGTTCCAAGAAGTGTGCGCGGCCTTTTAGGCGGCGAACAGGGTTCTATCCTTGATACTTATGGCGGTTACGATTATAAGTTTGACAATTTCAATGTTTACCTTTTGACTAACAGGGGCGCAGATCACGGCGTAACAATACGCTATGGAAAGAACCTGACAGAGTTAAAAGATACCAGAGATACAACCAATATCTATACAGGAATCCTGCCGTACTGGCTTGATAATGAAGGCACTGATAGCGTATATCTTCCTGAAAAGGTTGTCTTATCATCCCACGCTTCGGATTATCCATATTACATTATCCAGAGCATGGACTTTAGCAGTGATTTTGAAGAGAAGCCAACAGTTGCACAGCTCCGAGCAAAAGCACAGAGCTATATTGATAACAGTAGCAGCTGGAAGATTAAGAACAGCATTGATGTATCTTTCGTTAATCTGGCGCAGACCGAGGAATATAAGGACTTTGCGCAGCTTGAAAGAGTAAAGCTGTGCGACATTGTAACTGTTATTTACGATAAGCTCGGTGTAAATGTAAAGACCAAGGTTATCAAGACAGTATACAACGTACTTACAGAGAGATATAGCAGCATCAGCCTTGGCGATACTACTTATTCACTTGCCCAGGCAATACAGAGCGCAATCGACACGCCAACAGAAGCCGAAATGAGCTCAAGTATCAAGAGTGCTGTTAGTAGAGCTACTAAACTGATCCAGGGCGGCCTTGGCGGTCATGTGGTATTTAATACTAATGGCGATGGAGAACCGCAGGAGATACTGATAATGGATACTGACGATATAAGCACTGCAGTGAACGTTATCAGAATGAATCTGAACGGTATAGGATTTTCGCACAATGGTTATTCAGGGCCCTTCGATACAGCATGGACAATAGATGGCCACTTCGTAGCCGATTACATTGATACAGGCGAACTTAACGGCAATCTGATTAAGGCCAATACTGTTAGCACAGATGCCTTAACAGTAAGTTCCCAAAATGATCTTGGCCTGATCCATAATTATCTGCCTTACGATATCATTACCAACCGTAAAAGATGGTATCTGAACGCACCATCTTCAGGGCAATCGTGTAGAGCAGAAACAAGGACAATCGGCGGCGAATCTGTACAATGTATCGTACTCGATGATACACATGGCAGCTTAAATATTGACCTTCAAGCAAGGATATATAGTGATATTACTGGTTCGCCGACTATACATATAAAATTTAAGTATCAGTTTGATACATCATTTACGATATCTTCTGATTTTACATTTTTATCGATATCTATATATGA
>Ga0265298_10009546_pt1 | contig 11539 bp, 18 predicted proteins | sample AusTroGonzalo_MG_3_FD_193486 | JGI IMG/M metagenome (GOLD analysis project Ga0265298, IMG submission 193486) | Bovine rumen microbial communities from tropical cattle in Woodstock, Queensland, Australia - Gonzalo_01 | ecosystem: Host-associated > Mammals > Digestive system > Stomach > Rumen ...
ATATTGTACGTCATTGTGCCAAATAGCTACAACAGAACTATTATTTGTTTTTGGGGCAATCAATGACGCCCAATAATTACCTGTTTTTCCAAGGCCAAAAATAGCGCTTGTGTTGTCCTCCGATCCTAACAATACTTTTGAAAAATACTCTATTGTAAAATTACCGTCGTTTACCGCTTGACTTGCTCTTGTGCCGCCGTAACTAATCCCGCTTGTATTATCATTTTGTAAGCAATACAAATTATTAGAATTATTTATAGGGCTTGTATTTATGGATGTTAAACCATTTAGGCTGCCCGCGCTCCTATTTTCAAAATAAGTTATTCCAAAATAATCTAAAGTTATTAAATGCTTTAAATCTGTGTGGCCGCCGCCGTTGTCATACACGTTCGTATGGTCGTAAACTGTTGGCTGTTGCATGTACGCCCCCCGTCTAGATCAATACGAAAGAATTATTATAAACGCCGGCCGTTTCAACGTCAAGCGTTATAACGGGGCGGTAATCCTGGCCCACGTAATCGGCGCTCAAATTGTAACCGTCGTAAGCGAACACCGTCGGGGCGCTTGCAAGCTGCAATTTTATAGGTTTTCTATTCTCTGGCAAATTCCAGGACGGCGCCGGGGACGTTTCAAATGGTCTTACCTTAACGTTAACATCGAACCACTCGCCCCAATTAGGGAACAGCAATTTAAAGCCGCCGACGTTTTCGCCTACACCGTTTAACGCCGCCAAATTAAAGGCAACCACAGCGGCCACGCCGGCCGATCCGCTGATATATGGACGCTGCAAACCTGGAGCGCCCACGGCGTCAATCTTTGCGCGCTTGATCTTTATAATGTTCTCGAACTCGAAGTAAACGGCCTCGCCGCCGTGATAGCCGCCCAAAAGTGTAACGGCCAAATCTTGATCGGCAGCGCCGTCCGTTTCGTAACGGGAACTATCCGACAAAGTGAATGTCCCGGTATTTACACCACATTGTAAGCTATAAATAGCCTGTATTTGTTTCGGGTTCATGCTAAACGGCCTCCCTTTCCAGGTCGTCGGCCTGGGTGTTTGTTTCCTGTTGTTCCTGGGGCTGTACCGGCGTGAGCTGCAGCCCAAAGCCGCGCGCCAAGTTTTCGGCGTTGTCGCGGCCGTAAGTTTGCGCGGCGCGCTCGATAAATTCCTGGGCCAAATCCGGGTTATTACGGATAAGCCCGGCGACCATGGGATTTTCCCGAACCTGTACGCCGGCCGCTTGAAAATTGTTCTTATTGGCCGCCAAAAGCGACGGCAACAGCTTTAAACCCTGTTCAATTAAAAAAGACATTTGTCCCCCCTCGCCGTCGTTACCGTCGGCGCCTATTTCGTCGGTTAAAATTTCCTTGGCCTCTTTGAGTTCCCGCATTTGCTGGATCAAGGACGGGGCCGCATTTGTTTTCTGTAGCGACTGCATGGCCTGTATTAACAGCGCATCGCTAACCGGCTGCGGCCTATTGTTGGCCGCGAAAATTTCCAGCAGCTTGGCAACGTCCACGGCCGGCGGCGGCGGCGGCGGTGCCAAAAAATCCTTTATGAGTTTGAGCCCCGCGCCTATGGCCGTGATCTTTTCGACCGTGAGGCCCCCCAACAATCCGCCAAGATCGAGGCCCCCAAGCGACGGCGCCGGCGCCTGTACGGGCGCGGCCGGTTTTTCCCTGGCGTATTCCTTGCCGATGTTAAAATATTCGTCGCGCTCGAACTTGGATCCGTCGGAACGTGTCACACGGTAATGGATCTTATAGCGTCCAGGCCCAAAGATAGAGCCTATATAATCTTCGTCCACGCGTTCCGTAACCTTCCCGACAAATTCACTAGACGGGCGTCCCACGCTATCGACGGGCGACGTAATACGGTACACGCGGCCGTAAATGTCCTTTTGGTTCTCCAGGTCGGCAAATTCGTCGATTTGCTCGACGGCCGGCGGTGTTTCGTCCTTTTGTTTTGCCATTGTCTTACCCTCTTGTTATAGTGTTCTAGTTATCCACCAGGCGACCAGCACGGCCGCCAATCCCCCCACCAAAATGTACTTTTTGGCCGGCGTGGTAAAATGTACCTCTACGCCCTCGCCGTCCTTATACGCGCCGTCTACGCGTTTAAAAAGATCGTTCGACGCGTCGCCCTGGATCGTGTCGCCGTCGCGATTGTACGCTACAAGAATACAGCCTTTTGTGTCCTCGGTAGTGTTGCCACCGTGAAACATTATATTTGTGCGGCCCGGCACGTCGATGTAGACTTTATTCTTTTTAAAGCTGGGCGACGTGCGGCCCATCAAGCTGTATTTTCCATCCGGGAACGTGTACGCCTCACTTTCCAGGGAATAGGCGAAAAAATCGTTATCCAGGTAGACACGGCCGCGAATAGCGCCGTTTTTAGGTAGCTCCCTTTTTACCTGGATAATCATTTTTAGACGCCCTCGAAAAAATGAGTTATTTTGCGAACGTCTTTTAAATCTTTTTCAAGTTGATTTAAACCAAACTTTATTTTTTTCTTTTTCCTCAACTCGATTTCATGAACAATATTATTGTTCATTTTAACTAAAGATTCATAAATTAAATCGCGTTCCCTGGGGCTTAATTCGATTTGTATCATTATACTACCCATTCAAATTCTTTTTTCCGACGCGGTAATAGTTAAACCCGATACGGATAACAAGTTCATTTAAACCAAGTCCGCCGATTTGGTTCACGCTACCCTCTATCGCAAGTTTGACGGGTTCCTCTTGCAACAAGGTAACGGCCGTTACCTCCCATTGCAACTGGAATTCACCGCCCTGGCTAAACTGCGTAAACGGGAACGGCTTTAGGTTTATAGGCGTGTTGTTTTCGCCGTGCAACACCTGGAGCAAAAGCGGACTATCGACGGCTGCAGCAAATTCGGCGTCCGTACAATTTGCCGAGATCATGACGCCGGCGATAACGCCCTTTTGTCCCTGTAGCAGCTTTTCAAATTCCACCGGCGGCGTCAACGTGTAGTCAAAAACGTATTTACCGCCAACCACGGGCGCGCTAAATTCACAATAGCATGGAACGACCGTAAAATCTTCGGCCCTGTTTTGGGTGTACGGAAATAGGCTTTGTATTGTTGCGCTACTCATCGTCGCCCCCTTCGAACACCTCGACGCCTGTAACGATCACGGCGGCGTGGTAATCGGTAGTTACTCCGGGCTTAATCGACACGGTAATATTAACGCGTTGATCCAGCACGGCAAAAAGGTTTTTGTATTCTTCAAAATGAGCGCCGGGGAAATAAGAATTTTTCTTACCCTCAAACGGTATAACCGTTTGGGTTAACACGCGGTTCATTTCGGCCGGCTCGGCGTTGCGGAACGGCGAAAGACTTGCCAAACTTTCAAACTTGACGCCTACCGTCGGCGGGATCGTATTATCCAGGTTATCGGCAAAAAACGCTACGCCGGTGCAAATAAATTTCCACCGTGCCGTGGTCGTTTCGGTTCGTTCCTGGGTAGTGCTGCCCGTCACGTCGAAATTAAACACATAGTCTTTAGCGCGTACGCGTTTGGCTTTATACAGAATTTCGTCGCGCGCGGCGTCGCTCAACACCAGGCGGCCGGGCTTAATGTCCGTCAAGCCCTGGAAAATTTTTTCGGTAAAACTTTTAAGCATGAGCGCCCCCGACGGTTAGCCCATGGGATAGAGTTTTCCATTAAAGCAAATATCGACGCGCTCGTCGGCCATTACGTAAGTTTCGCCGGCGATGGCTGCCGGTGCGCGGTTATCGTATTCCACGATCAAGACGTCCCCCTTCGGGTAGATGTGCATGAAGGGGCGCGCGCCGTAACGGGTGCCGTCGGTAGATCCAGGCGTCCCGATAAGCTGCACGGGGATATAGTCGTTACTCATGGCCGCGTTATCCGCCTGGGACTTGAATTTCAATTTTACGCCACAGTAAGACACCGATCCGCCGCCATAGTCTACCTTACTGTTAGCCGTGCAACGGATGTTATAGGATTCCTGGAGGAACGGCCCCTCGTTAGTGATAGGGATCGCAAATTCCCCGGCCGTGTTGGCCTTCGCCACAAACGTACGGGTGAAATCAAAAGTCTTTTCGTAAGCCTGGGACTGCTTGAGCCCGGCGACCTTCGCGTTAATTTCGGCCATGCTTGCCATAGTGCTGTATCCTCGCGTTTAATTTGTTAAAAACTTTGCGGCCGTTGGATTGAAGGGCGCGGCCGCGCGCCCGTCCCCTCTCTAGCGATAACGTGGAGTACAACGCTAGTTAGATATGGAAAAACCTAGGAAACACGGGAACGGGGGGCGCCCCCGTGTTTCGAGGGTAAGCCCGTTAGGACTTGACGATCTTGAGGCCCGACATAATGACGATAAAGCCAAAAGTGTTCGGGGTGCTGTAAAGACCGGCCGGCACCGTGCGAGTGAACTTGACAGTTCCGCCAATGTTCAAATTCGGCATAATGCCGATCGGCTGGCGCAGCTTGATCCAGGCGGTGCTATTGATAGCGCCGTTTTCGACCGCGCACGTATTGGTAGCGTCGCCACCAACCACATCGACGGGGGCCTGGAGATGGAGGCCGGTAAATTCGCCGATCTTGGTTTCATTGCTGCCGTAATTGAGCGTCACGACGGCGGAGGCCAAAAGATCCTTCATGGCGGCAATTTCGTCGAGCGTCAAGGTTTCGCCCTTGAAAGACACGACGCGGAGTCCAAGCTGCACGACCTTAAAAGCCATGGTGCTGCCGATCTTTTGCGCCTCGGTCAAGTTGGTAAGCTGTGCGGCGTTCGCCACATTGGAATCGGTAGCGCGGAACGAAAACAGGGGGTTAACCTGTTCGGCGCTAACATTGATACCGCCCCAAATGTCGGCGATGTACTGCTGGCCGCCGGCGCCAAAACTTTCGACTTCGACGGCGTCCTGTACCTGTACGGGATCAAGAATAGAACTAGCCATTTTTTTACCTCTTTTTTAGTAGTTATTAGGTGTTGATTGTTTGTTGATTTGGTTTAAATTCACGCCGTTTTTTTTGCCCACCCCGACGGCGGCGGGGTATCGAGTATTATAGGGCTAAATCATGTTGTCGTCGTCGCCATCGAAGGGTGCGGCCATGCACTCCCCGGCAAACGGGGCGGCGAGTGTAGACGCTGCAATCGGCGCGGCAAGCTGGGGAACGTAAACCGGGGCGGAATCATAACCGGCCATCGTCGGCACGGCGGAGGCCACCAGGCCACGGACGCCCACAGCACCCATGCCAAGACCGGCGCCCATAATAACGCGGTTGCGCTTTTTCATACCGAAAGCAGCCACCACGGCACCCAGCGCGGCGACGATACCGTTAGACGCGGCCGTCGGGATAGTTGCCGGGATCTTCGAAACGACAAACGCGCCGCCGATACCACCGGCACCGGCGCCGGCGACTGCAAACGCGGCGTCCTTAATGCTCATGGGCTGGGACGCGGCGCGGCGGAACTTTCTACCGGCCTTCTTTGCCTTTACCTTGACAACGCGGGTTTTAGTTACCGTCTTTGTAACGGTGCGGGTTTTCTTGCCCGGCTTACGGGCCTTGATCTTCTTAGCCATTTTTTTTTCTCCTGTTAAAAAAGCCTCGCCAATCTTTTCTCTACGAACTTGACGGCGATAAATCCAAGCCCGATAATTACGCCCCATTTTACTATCGTCGATGTTTTCGGCGTCAACGTCGTAACCGTGGGATAGTTCACGCCATAGGCGACTGTTTCCGCCGCGCTCGATACAGCGCTGGAAACGCGGCCGCCTATGTTCTTTTTAAGATCGTCAAACATTGAGTATTCGCCGCCCTGGAAATAGGCCACCGCGTCCGCGTCTTTACTTGCGAAAGAATAGCACCACACCAGGAACTTATAAATCTTGTTAACGTCCACCGTTTGATCGAAAGAAACGTAAAGGATTTGGGCAATATTCTTTAGCTCGGTTGTCCGTTTGGTCGCGTCCGTTGTATACCAACCTTTACCCCAATAGCGTTTTAACGCCTCGATGCAATAATACAGCTTATCGCGTGTAAAATTGGGCGTGTCGAAAAATACCCCCGTGTCATTGTCGGGAAGCTGCTGGCCGCCATAGTAGCGATACAGCGCACTGTAAATATTTTTCGCGTCGCTATCGGTCAAAGTAAAAGACATGGTTAGCGCCTCGCCCTCTTTTTCTTGCCCGACCTGTAAATCAAATAGCCCACGCCGCCGGCCGCTGCCGTCACGATTAGCGCGGTTTTAATCTTGTTGGCCTTAATAGCCTTCGCGGCGGCGTCGATAGCGCTATCCGTTTCGGTGCTGGCCTTCGAGCCCCACGAAAACAAATTTGTTACGCCACGGATCGCGGACACGGCCCCGGACGTAATCGGGAGCGCCGCGCCGGCGTTCAAAATTTCGTGGGTCGCGTTCTTGGTCTTGCGCCAAATCGTCGAGGCGTCGCCAAGCTGCACGGCGTAATTATTACGCAAACGTGCGGCGGCCGGGCTGTTGCCATAAAGCTGTGTATAAAATTTAGGATCCATTTTTAACGCCCTCTCTTTTTCTTTTTCAAAAGCCACCAAACCAGGGCCACGCCGCCGACCAGCAAAAGTGAGTTCCTTAAATTGGTTCCCTGGACGGCCACCGGCTCCAAAGTTAGATTATTGTCCATGTTGTCCCCGCTGCTGTAATACGGTGTCGTTCCCGTGTCGCTGTAGGTGTAAATAATTTGGTTCGCCTCGGCATTTGCGGCGCGTTCCTCGGCGGCCTCTCTTGCGATCTGTTCTTGAGTGATACGGGCCTCTAGCTTTGCTTTGTCGATTTCAGCCTGTTCTTGATCGTGTTTTGCCTGGACGTCGGCGTCTAAATATCTAACCTCTTTTTCCTTTAGCGCCGCCTCCATCGCTTTTCTATCCTCGTATTCTTGCGCCGACCTCGCCGCAATAGCGGCTCCCTTTCCAGCGCTTGCGGAGCTTTGTTTTAAGACCTCCGTCGCAACGGCGGATTTTTGACGTTCATAATCGGCTCTAGCACGTTCCGCGATAGCGGCGCTTTGTGCGGCTTTTTCCCCGCTTTGTTTCGCGACCGTCGCGGCCCTCGCGGTCGCCTCTTTGCTTGCCTGGGCGCTTGCCTGTGCGGAGGCCGCACGGCTGGCCGCCTGGGCGCTGGCCTTCGTCGAGGCGCTTTTTTTGGCCGCGCGCTGTTGCAAAATGTACGTATTAGCGAAATACGCGGCGCCCTGGACGCGGTTCCAATTTTCGCCGGGGTGATACTTGTCAAACTGTTTTCGGCCCTGGATTTCAAAATTATTCCAAACGGCTTTTTCCTCTGGCGTCAAGCTAGTAGCTTTTTGGCCGGATAAAATTCTATTCTGTTCCTTGACCTTATCCAGCCAATCGCCCACCCAAATATCAGACCAAATATTTATCATATTTAATCCTATTTGTTGCGTGTGAGCAAATAGATAGCGGCCAAACCGCCACCCACCAATAAAATAGTTTTCGTGTTGTCCGTCGCGGCCTGTTGCGTCGCCTGTACGGCTGCCGCCACCGTGTCCATGCCGGTAGCCGCTGCCGCCTCTTCTAGCGCTTGGAGCTTGTTTTCGTATTCCTGTTGAGCCTTCGCGGCCTCGGCTGCCGCGGCGGAGGCGCGCGCGGCGCTGTCCTTTAGTGCCTGTTGGCGCTGTGCCTCTTTTTCTATCCTGTAAGCCTCGTCTATTTCGGCCTGTGTAACATACCCTTTAGCCTGTGACAAATTTGTCAACCTTTCGGCCGTCGTGATCGGAGTAAATTCCGTGCCCATGGACGTTAAAAACTTAATTGACGTTCCCACCTGTTTTACAACCGGCAAATTACTTTGTTCCAACTTACCAGCCGCCCACGTTACAGGCGTTAAAAGGGTTTCGCCTACCTTTTTAATGGTGCTAAACGGATTCCAACCCAAAAGCTCGTCAAATTCGGACTTTACGGCGTTCCAGCACGGCGCGCCCAACAGCTCGACGCCGGCCCGGTCGTTGTACCCCCACAACTTGCGCCCCAGTTCGCTGGATTGTCCCGGCATCGCGTTTGTGTTCGCCTGGGAACGAATGTAAAACATTATCGGGGAGTTTGCGGCGCGCTGTGCGATAATCGCGGCGGCCTTCTTTACGTCGGGCCATGCGTCGCCAAACAGCTTTAGGCCGTAAAAATCGTTTACGGCGAAAAGATCGTTTATAGTAATCGGCGCTGTGGCCGTGTCCTCGCCCTCTAAAGTTTGCAAATAAGCCATTTTCGTTTCTCCCGGATAAGAATATACATTAAAAAAACGGAGTGAGGGGTATTATTTTTGTAAGTTTCGTAAAATAAGGGTAATTTCCCAAAAATTCGGCGTTTTGCCTATATGTCGCGTCAATAAATACCCCGTTGTCAAGCTGTGTAAACACATGATGTAGCTTTTTGTCGGGTTTCGTACTGCTGGCTACAAAACGGACGGGGCGGCCGTGTCCATGCCACCACGCGGCACATAATACTGCTTTATCGTCACAATCGCGCGGCCCGTAATCGCCCTGTAAAGTATATGCCGGCCGGCTCACTGTTTCGACGCCCGGCGGATCGGGAATATATGGCAGCTTGCAAACGTGTACGTAAAAATCACAAAACGGGCGTTCCAACCACGCCCCCAAGTCGGGCCAATAAAGGCACACTAGGCGGCGCATTTTTTCGCCCGTTTGGCTCACATGATTTAAAGGCCATGATTTAATGATCATGGCCTTAATATAATTTATTTTTCGTCGGGCGGCCCGTTATAAATGGCGTCCCCGATTTTTTCCAGCTTGCCCGTCCTACACCTGGGACACGCGTCCATGAAAAAAGCGTTTATTTGCGCGGCGTCCCTGTATTCGGAGTAACGGCAAATATTACAATAGTATTGGAATAGTTTTTTCATGATCTACATCCTTTTTCGATATTTACATTTAGCCAATACATAAGATTTTGGGCGTCCGCAACATCAAATAATAATGATGTCCCACTATTGAAATGTACTAAAATAGATTGGTCGTTATTGATTGGCTCACAATATTCTATCAAGTCCATATTTATAATGATTTTATTTATTGTTGTTAGTTTCATGGTCTTACCCTCTTTTGTTGTTGTTTAATATTCGTCAAGGTCTTTATAATAACTTTGATACGTGCCGGCCGCGTCGTAATACCCATCGCCGTTTTGTACCTGGACGGCATAACGGTCGAAATCCTCGTCTGTTCCCGTGTCGCATACTCCGCAATAGTCACACCTTTTATTATCCAGGTCAAAACGGTATTTACAGAAAAAACCGTTTACGCGTACCATCTTAACGGGCTTTGTATGTTCTGGAAAACCACAAGCGCAAAAAATTTCTTTTATCTTGCAGCCTGGAAACATGGTTATACTATCGGCGCATAAAGGGCAACGAAAATTTATTCTTGATTTTTCGCGCTTTTTTTTTCTTTTAATGGCGTCTAATTCCTGTTTAGTAAACATCGGTTTTAATTTTTTTCTTTTCATTTTTCGCCCTCCCGTTCTTTAATTAACTTTGCCGTTTGCGCCATGATTTGCGGCCAATTTCGGAACGTGGTGCGGTCTATGCGCTCGACTTTTACTTTGTGCCTAAGTTCGATACCGTCCGCCGGTAGTTCCTTTTCCCGGACACATTCGCCGCCGTTGTTGGCGTTGTGTATGCACTGAAAGTAAAAACAATCTAGTTTTGTTTTCGCTATGCAGTTTTTGGGCGTGTACCCCTTTTGCGACGGTTCCAGGACACGGCGCCGCGCCTCGCTGTAAATATTGATCTTTTCTTTTTTCATGCTACACCCCTAACAAAATAAACGTCTTTACCAAATCTATCAGTATGAAATTTTTTAATATGTGTATTCATCTTTACAGCAAATTTAAAAACAACTTTTTTGTATTTGCTTTTATATCCGGTCTTTATGCAAGTATATTTTCCATAACCTTTAGATTTTAAATAGTCGCTATTTTCCGCCCTGTAAAAAACATAGTATGTCATTTGCCTACCCTCTTTTTTAATTTGTTCGCCATTGTTTCCAGGACATCGCGTAAAAACGCGCTATCGCTGGAGTATTTGAACACGCCGCCATTGTACAGCGCCTTCGCAGCGTCCAGGATCAACGGGTTAAGTGTTACAAGCTTTTTTTTATTCATCTTGTATTACTCCTTTTAATTTTTCGGCGGCAACATCGCCGCGCGCTTGTATATCCAAAGATATACAAAGATATACGATTTGTCAATAGTTCGCCCGTGATTTTTTTTGATTCCCACCAGGAAAAACCCTCGCGGCCGCTGCTGCCTATTCCATCGCCGGCAAATCCGCCAACACTTGCGCGGCCGTCGAACCACCGCACGCCCCGGCCATATGTTGCGGGGATTCCTGGACGTGTCCGGGGCGCCTACGTACAACATCGCGGGGCGGATTTGTTCGGCGCGCTTCGCTTGATTTTGATATAAATATTTGGAGAGGATCGCGGCCCGGACTTCGGCCGCCGGTTCGACGCGTGTTTTGAGGCACGTCCACGCGTCCAAGTCCGGGCGCGGCCGTCGCCGTGTATGGTAATCGTGGGAACGGCGCCGGCCTATTGTGGCGCCTGTCGGCGCGGGTGCGGAACGGGGGTAAGTTGTAATAGATACAGGCCCCCCAACCCCCCAAACAAAATAAAGTTGTTCGGAAAATTGGGAAGGCTAAAGCCCCCCCGCGAAAATTCTACGCTGGCCTCGCGGCCTGTTCGCTGGAGTTTGTCCAGGCGCGTATTTTCCGCGCGTAATACTGCGTCCTGGTGTCGCGCGCCGCCCCGTCCTGGAATTTCTCGCCCAGCGGATCCGCGGCGGCCTAGCCCGTTTCATTCAGTTTTTAGGGCGACCGCTATGCAGCTTACTAACCCCGCGCGGCCCGTTACCCCCGCCCGGATAACGAAAAATTAGGCTTTTTTGCAAAAAAAAACAACCTTGTTAGGGCTGTTTGTATTGATTTCGAAAGAATTATTATTTATTTTTGAATATAGTAAAATACCGGGCTTTAAATCGTCCTTTTTTTTAGTCCGGCCCTAATAATCCGTAACGGCGTGATTAAAAGGACTATATTTTAAAATCGCTATGCAGCGATTTCCGTTACCCCTGGACGCGAGAGCGTCCGGGGGTTTTTAATTTATACTTGCAGCAAAATAGGTTCGTTGTTTACGACAAAATTTTCTTTATGCTTGCAATAGTCCCAAATTGCAAGCTGTGTTATTTGCATTTTGGCCCTATTATTTTGGTATGGATAAACTTGCAATAAAGCGTTATCAACGTCCAAAGAATCGAAAGCAGCTAATAAATTGCCATCTATAAAATAATAGGCTTTTTTATTATCAACGTCTATTTCATAGTGGTGCCAATTTCTCGTATCGTCTATGCCGCTGTAATTATATTGTACGTCATTGTGCCAAATAGCTACAACAGAACTATTATTTGTTTTTGGGGCAATCAATGACGCCCAATAATTACCTGTTTTTCCAAGGCCAAAAATAGCGCTTGTGTTGTCCTCCGATCCT
>Ga0265298_10009547_pt1 | contig 11539 bp, 7 predicted proteins | sample AusTroGonzalo_MG_3_FD_193486 | JGI IMG/M metagenome (GOLD analysis project Ga0265298, IMG submission 193486) | Bovine rumen microbial communities from tropical cattle in Woodstock, Queensland, Australia - Gonzalo_01 | ecosystem: Host-associated > Mammals > Digestive system > Stomach > Rumen ...
ACGTTTTGGCTACCTGCCCAACCCAGGCGATGTGTTAGTCATCCACAACACCCAAGACACGCATGTCGGTGAATTCAACTATTAACCTCAACCCAAGACATTTACGACAATGAAAAAAGCATATTTCCTGATTTTGACCGCCCTGCTCATTGGCACCACTGCCCAAGCCCAGTTTAACAAGCCACTGCCGACGCGTTCACAGTTCTATTCGAATGAGGCCAAATACAACATCGGACTCATTGGCGGTACCACTATGACGCAATGGTTGCACATTGGCGGGACAAAGACCCAATTCCATCACTCGCTCAACTTCGGCATCGTCGGTGGTCTTACCTTTGAGCGTAAGCTGCAAAGCAACCTCAGTGTTGGCGTAGAAGCTTTATATGCCATGCGCAACACCCAACTCAACTACGAAGTCATCAACTTACCCGTCTCGCTCACCCAAAGCAAGGACTTCTATCGCCAGTTGGATGCTGATTATCAGGAAGTTGACGTTCAGATACCGCTCACCTATTATACAGGACAAGGCAACATCAAGCCTTTTGTTTACGTTGCCCCGAGAGTGTCGGTTCCTCTTTCAGGAAAAGAAATTTGGCAGAAAAAGGAAATAAAGTTCTACGGCACTGAAAACCAACAATATGATGAAAGTAGCACTAGCGTCGACACTGTGGCAATGACCAAGCAGAACACACGTTTGTGGAATGTGGGTCTTGTAGCTGGCGTAGGTGTCCTGCTCAGAATTAACTTCAGCAACTATTATTTCCTCGTCAAAGCCGACGCTTCCTATCATGTAGCCGCCGTCAACTCCTATTCGCGTGAAGAAGTCCACGGCGAGTCGCAGAACGTGATTGGCGCGAGTTACATCGACCCCTATTTACTCAGCTACCGCCTCAACACCGATGCCACGGCGAAAATCACCTTCTTATTCCCCTTGAAGAAGCAACTGAAGGGTGCTTGCATGAGGTGGGGTGAGTATGATTAAATTGAGCGTTGAACGTTGGAGGGTGAGAATGGCTGAATTTAGTTGAGAGTAACTCATAAACGACAACATAATGTTCAAGAAGACAAATTGGGGCATAGTACTGATGGTATTGTGCCTGTTTGCGGCTTGTACGAAGCCCAACAACGGAAACAACAATGAAGGTGGTGGTAACAACGATACTATAATAATTGGCGGTGACAACAACGATACTATTATAAATGGTGGCGATACCCTCGTGAACACTATCCCCGTTGGAGCCATTAACAGTCTGTTCACCATCAATGAGGATGGTGATCAAGTGTATTTCTCACAAGGCAACCTGCAATACCAAGCCTCCACCAATACATTCCAGTTTGCCAAGACTCAACTAGAGTATATTGGATGGCTCAACTCCCGCATCTCACCGACTTACAATGGCTGGATTGACTTGTTCGGCTGGGGCACGAGCGGATGGGATTGCGGCCACCCGTATTACCATCCATGGGATTATGAACTAACGGGGCCTTACGGTCCTGCCGGCCACGACCTCACAGGCGAATTCGCCAACTCTGACTGGGGTGTCTACAACCCTATCGACCACGGCGGCGACCAACCAGGATTATGGCGCACTCTGACACAACCTGAATGGGAAACCCTACTGATGACACGCCAAACACAATCGGGTATACGCTATGTCAAGGCAAAGATTGACGCTACCCCAGGGCTTCTCATTATTCCCGACAACTGGGATAGCGACACATACAGCTTTACCAACCCCAACCTATACGAATCCTATTTTACTGACAACCTCATTACCGAAGACGACTGGCTTGACATTTTGGAACCTGCAGGTGTGGTATTTTTGCCCGCCGCTGGAGTACGCAGCGAGAAAATCGTTTGCGAAACAACAAAGGTGGGTAACTATTGGTCTGCTACACATCAACATACCTACGGCTTCGCCCTGCTTTTCCACGACTATTACATCTACACCAACGACTATTACAACCCTTACCATGGAAAATCAGTACGATTGGTGCAGGATGCAAAAACTGAATAATAGAACATAATTAAATCAAGTTTAACTAATAATTCATACAATGAAAAAGTCATTACTAACCCTTGTTGCCTTTGCAATAGTAGCCTTAATGGGTCATTCCACAATGGCACAGACCTTCGACTATCCCGTCAAGGGGAAGCAGGGCTTCAACCTGACCGAGAAGACCCGCGATGGGCTGCACATCAGCTACAACGTGGGACAAGTCACCCTCAACCAACTCACCTATCGTGGTGAGGAGATGAGCGAGGTGAGTATTTCAGCAGTTTCGTTGCCCAACGACGAAGGTATGCCCAACCTGCCTGCCGAGAGCCGCATGATGGCCATCCCGCACGGTGCCACGGCCACACTTAACGTGGTCAGCTTTGAGACCGAGACCCTTCACAATGTCAACATTGCCCCTGCCCTCCGCATCCAGTCGGAGAACGAGGAGCCTGACATGAACTATGTGAAGAACGAGATTGTCTATAGCAAGAATGCCTTCTACCCTGCTGAGCCTTTCGTGATGGGCAATACGTACATCCGTGGTGTTGATGCCGTCACCGTGGCCATCACGCCTTTCCAGTACAACCCTGTCACCAAAGACCTCATCATCTACACCAACATCGAGCTTTCGGTGACCTTCGAGGGCGGCAACGGACACTTCGGTGAAGACCGTCTGCGTTCCCCTTATTGGGACCCCATCCTCGCTGCTGAATTGGCCAACTACGACCAGCTGCCCGTCATCGACTATGAAGCCCGTATGCAACAGTGGCTGCGCGACGGTGCCGATGGAGCCGAATACCTCATCATCACGCCTAATAATGACGCTTGGGCCGAGTACGCCAACCAATTGAAAGACTACCGCCGCCGTCAAGGCATCCTCACCGAGGTCTACCGTCTCGACGAAATGCCCGCCAACAGCACGGCACAAATGAAGAGTTGGTTCCACAACGCCTACAACACTTGGGAGATTGCCCCTGTGGCAGTCTGCTTGTTGGGTGACCACGGCACCAACATGGGCCAATACATCCCTGCCGAAACCGCACCGCACCCCTACGGTAGCTGCATCACCGACAACGGCTATGCCGATGTGGTGGGCAACGACAACCTGCCCGACATGGCTTTCTCGCGCCTGATTGCCGAAACGCCTGCACAACTGCCCGTTTTCGTTGGCAAACAGCTCGAATACGAATACACCAACCCTAACATGGATCCAGACTTCTACACTCGTCCCATCACTGCTTTAGGTTGGCAGACCGAGCGTTGGTTCCAGATTTGCTCCGAAGTGTTCGGCGGTTATATGCGTCAACACGGCTACGACCCGAACCGTATCAACTGCATCTACAGCGGTACGCCTGGTAGCAGCTGGTCATCGAACCAAAACACCTCCATGGTGGTCAACTACTTCGGTCCCAACGGATTGGGATACATCCCCGCCTCACCCAGTGAGATGGGCGGCTGGACGGGTGGCACGCCCCAACAAGTGGTGGATGCCGTCAACGCCGGTTCCTTCTGGCTGCAACACCGCGACCACGGCGAAGAGCATGGTTGGGGTGAACCCGCTGTGAAGAACTCGCACGTGGCCCAGATGAACAACGTCGGCAAGATGCCTTTCGTCATGTCCATCAACTGCCTCACGGGTAAGTACAACTACAGCGACGACTGCTTCGCCGAGGCTTGGATGCGCCGTACCTACAACGGCGAAAATGCTGGTGCCGTGGGTATCCTCTGCCCGACTGAAACGTCCTACTCTTTCGTCAACGACACGTATGTTTGGGGTGTTTACGACCTCTTCGACGGCGACTTCATGCCCGACTACGGCCCGTATGCCGCCAACACTGGCAACTGGATGCCCGCTTTCGGTAACGTGGCTGGCAAATACTTCCTTGCACAAAGCTCTTGGCCATACAACACCGACGACAAGGACATCACCTACACCATGTTCACCGCCCACTGTGATGCCTTCCTGCGCATCTACACGCAAGTGCCGCAAGAGATGGACGTCACCCATCCTGAAGTCCTCATCGCTGGTTTGGGTGAGGCCTCCATCACCGCTCCTGCTGGCTGCATGATTAGTTTAGTCGTTGAAAATGTCGAAGGCAGTTGGGACATCCTCGCCGTAGCCGAAGCCACTGGCGACCCGCAAACCATCACCTTCGAACCGCAAGTGCCTCCTACTGAAGTCAACCTTGTCGTGACGGGTCAGAACTATCTGCGTTATGAGGCCGTCATGGGCGTGATTCCCGCCGACGGGCCTTATATCGTTTATGACAGCAAAGTCATCAACGATGTGAATGGCAACGGCGAACTCGACTTCGGCGAAGCCATCAACCTCGACGTCACTTTGAAGAACGTCGGTAGCGACCCGATGCAGCCTTTTGAGGCCGTCCTCGCCACCGAATCGGAATACATCACCATCACCAATGGCACAGCCCAATATGAGGGCATGGATCCCAACGCCCTGCAAACTGTTGAAAACGCCTTCTCGTTCACTGTGGCCGACAACGTGCCCGACAACACTAGCAACCGTTTTACCATCACCGTGACCAATGGCAACGATGTCTATGTCAGCAACATTGCGATGAAAGCTTACGCTCCTGTCTTCGATCTCGGTAGTATGAGCATCACCGAAATCAACGGTAACGGCAACGGTCGTCTGGATGCTGGCGAAACCGCCACCTTGAGCTTCCCCATCGAGAACAGAGGCCACGCTGACGCTGCCACTACCATCGCCAACCTGAACCTGATGTCGCCCTACATCCTCGTCGAGGAAAACAGCATTAACTTTGAGAGCTTCGATGCTGGCGAGACCCAAACGGCCACGTACAACATCACCGTCAACGAGAACACGCCGATGGGTTATATGTGCGACATGACGCTGAACGTCACCTCGGGACAATACAACGGACAAAAAGACTACACCGCCAAGGTCGGCCTCATCGTTGAAGACTTCGAAATCGAACTCGGCGATGGTTGGACCAACGATGCCAACAACCCATGGCGTCGCGTCACTGAAGACCCGTATGAAGGCCAATACTGCATGCGTTCTGGCGCTATCGGCAACAACGGCACCACCACCCTCATTTTGAGACATGAAGCCGGATCGAACGACACTATCTCGTTCTATTACAAGGTGTCGTCGGAAGCCAACTACGACAAGCTGCATTTCTATATCGACAATGTGGAAAGAGGCACTTGGTCAGGTAGCAATGCTTGGACCAAAGCCGCCTATCCCGTCAATGCAGGCGTCCACAACTACAAGTGGACTTACACCAAGGATGGTAGCGTTAATAGCGGTAGCGACTGCGCTTGGATTGACTACGTCAGCCTGCCCGCTGCCCGTGTGATGGCTGGCACCGCCGGCTACGATATGACCGTTTGCGAAGGCAACGATGCCCAAATCGTGGGCTATGCCATCCACTACGACAACATGCAATGGACGACCTCCGGCGACGGCACCTTCGACGATGCCAACATAGCTACGCCTATCTACACGCCTGGTGCACAAGACATTGCCAACCATCAAGCCACACTGACCCTCACCATCAACGGTGGCGGCGAGACCATCACTGATGAAATGACGGTGTTTATCGTTGACAATGTGGAGATTGAAAATGCTCTTGTTGACGAGTATTATTGCGCCACAGACATGCCGCAACCTATTGCGGTGACTATTACTGGCGACTATGTTTCGTTCCAGTGGCTCACCGATGGTGACGGCGAATTTGAAGACGCCGGCGCTCTGGAAACCACCTACACGCCTGGTCTCAACGACATTGCCAACGGCGTCAACATTACTGCCTTTGCCGTGTCGCAGGGCTGCGGTTCCATCACCTACGAATACCCGTTTGAGATGAGCCCAATGCCTGAGATGACTTTGGCCACCAATGCCATCGAAATCTGCGAAGGCGAAAATGCCGTTATGAACTACAGCATGAGCGGTTCGTCCGGAACCATCGGAATTGAACCCGAATTCGTTTTCTGGATGAATGGTGTTAATTACAACGCCCAATCAGGCAATAACGTCCTTGACCTCGGTACTTTTGAAGCAGGAGAGCATGTGTTCAATATCTCAAGAGTCGAAAACACACACTGTGCCTTGGATTATGAAATGGGCGAGCTCACCTTCACCGTCAATGTGAACGCTGCCCCGACGATGACCATGGGCAACGTGCCTGAATCGGTTTGCGAAGGCACTGAAGTGAAGATTGACTTCGTTTTCACCGGCACGGCTCCCTTCACCGTGGAAGCCACAGGCATGGAAGGCTTCACTGCCGAAAGCAACGAGTACTCCATCAACATCCTGCCCACCGAGGACCTCAACGCCATGCTGACCAAGGTGACCGATGCCAAGGGCTGCGAAACAGCGCTCGAACAAGCCATCAACGTGGCCGTGAATCCTATCGTTGAAGTGCCAGCCATCAGCGGCGACAACGACCTTGACGTTCGCCTCACTCCGACGACCACCTACACCATCAGCAACGACGTGATGGTCGGCTTCAACATCGAGCCTGAAGAGGCCGGTACGCTGACACCCGCCAACGACGGCAAGTCGGTGGTAGTCACATGGAGCGACACCTACAAGGGCGAAGTCGTGCTGACCGCCACACCTATTGCGGAATGTAACGATGGCAGCGGCAACTTAAACGTCACCGTGAAGAACTCCACCGACGTGAACGAGTTTGGCATCCACGCCAGCCTCTACCCCAACCCGACCAACGGCAACGTCACCATCGAGGCTGACGGTATGCAGCGCATTGTCGTGGTCAACGAACTGGGTCAGGTGGTTTACGACACCGAAGTGAACAACAACACGACCATCCTGAACATGAGTCAGTTTGGTGCGGGCGTGTTCATGATTCGCATCTATGCTGAAAATGGCATGAGCGTGAAACGCGTGAACGTGGTGAGATAACACCACATCATCAACAATGAAAAATGGCTGGCCCGACAGGTCAGCCATTTTTCGTTACAAGGTATGAAAAAGAGAATTGCTTCCGTTAGGGTTAATCTCCAAGGCGTTTCACACTAGCATGACCGACCTTGTCGCCTTCCACGATGGGATCACCGTAGTAGCCGATGTCGCCCGAGCCGAAAATGCTGTAGGTAAGCTTTCCGTTGACGCGCGCCCTGATGTCGCCAGAGCCCGCAAGGTTAGCCTCCAAGATATCAATGTCGCAATATAGGTCGCAGTCGCCGGAACCCGCCACACTAGCTTCGGCCTCGATTATTGCACCAGCTTTCACATTCAAGTCGCCTGAGCCTGCCACATTGGCATCCAACTTGTTGGCCAGCAGTTCGTTGCAGGTTAAACTACCCGAGCCAGCTACATTCAATTCGGCTTCCTGCACGCTGAGTGTCTGGTGGAATACGACATCACCAGAGCCTGCCAAATTGACCTCAAACTCGTTCATTTCCATCGGGCTGAAGGCATTGAACGTGCCGCTGCCTGCAAGGTTAACTGTCTCCAAACTCGGCGCAGTAATGTCGATGACGAACTCCGTCGCACTAAGGTTGGTGTTTTTGTGTTTCTCCTGCTTTTTCAAAATCAAGTCATGGTCATCCACCTTGATGTCAAGGTATTCCAAAAGGTTCTCGTCCACGCGGACAGTGCAAGTATAATCGTCTGCAATGGTGAAGTTAATTTTCGCAGGAAGCGAGGTGGAGATTTCATCGAAAGTGGTCACATTGTAGTTTTGCGTCACGACATTGCCGTTGCCTTTGATGGTTTTGCCGCCGAAGGTCTCGCCATCAACATTGATGGTGCAGGCATTGAGGGTCAGGCTCATGATGGCGATTGCGATAATTAAGATTTGCTTTTTCATTGTATTAAGTTTTAGGTTGATTTCTTGTAATACGAAATTGCGGCGAAAAAGTTACAGTTTGATGAATTTTTTGTCAAAAGTAATAACCCAGAGTGAAATTCCCTGCATGGACATGTGCTTTTGGCAGGCCTTCATTGCCGATGAAGAAGGAGTTGAGTTGGTAGCGTCGGCCGCCCGAAATCTTCACCTTGCCGAGACGGAAGCCGATGGCCCAATTGAGGCCATATTGGTTGGGGTCAATGTTTTCATGAGCATCTTCCAATTCAGCCTTGAGGACACGCCCGTAAAAACCGCCCATTTCCAAAAAGACATCCACACCTGGGCCTCCTCCTATATTCACTAGGAGATTGGCAGGAACCAAGATCGACTGCTGTTGATACGGCAGATAGGCATCAAACAGGTCATTTTCGTCGGGATATTTCGCTCTCAACAACTCATACTGTGCGCCTATTTCCAAGGCGAAATGAGAGTTGAAATGAAGCTGTGCCATGAGACCAGCATTGACACCACTGCGACTCTTTCCATCGAAACCCGCGTTGGGGAAAGCGATATTTCCATTGACCAACGACACCGTCGGCCCAATTTCAAACGTCTTTCTCTTGCCACTATGGATTGGGGATATTTTTCCTGAAGGGGCAAAATCCTCATCGGTGGCGCAATGCATGGTAACGTCTGCCATATAATCGGTAACCCTATCAAGACCTTTGTAGTCAATGAGTTCAGGGTCGTCTTCAGGCTTGTGATATGGCGACTTCAATCCAGTGGAGACATACAAGGTGGCGACGCCTTTCTTTGCAAAGCTTTCGGTGTCGGTGGCACCCAAAAAGGAAGTCTCGAAATTCTTTGTCTTGATATCGAGATGCATCTTTTCGGCCTCTTCGCGAAGCAGGCGTTTTCCGTCCTTGACGGTGGCTACACCTTCGAAGCGCAAAGTCTTGCCTTTTTCAAGCCAACCCACCATGTCAATGCTCATCATCAGCTTGACCTTGGACAAATCCAGTTGCCCCGAAAGGTAATCCGATCCCCAAAGACCTATTTCTTCGGCATCAAAAGCGGCAACGATGACGCTGCGTTTCAAGCTGTTTTGTTGGCTTTTGAGGATACGCGCCATTTCGATGATGGTCGCCGTACCGGAAGCGTTGTCATCAGCACCGTTGTAAATCTGGCCGTCCCTGACGCCAAGATGGTCGTAGTGTGCTCCGATGATGATGTATTCGTCTTTCAAGACAGGGTCGTTCCCAGGGATGATGCCGACCACGTTCTTGTAGGTATTGCCATTCCTCTCAAAAGGCTGGTACCAGCCATCCTCAAAATAGGGTTGGATACCGATTTCCTCGAACTGGCCGACGATGTAGGCCGCAGCCTTGGCTGCATCTTCACTGCCAGCCTTGCGACCGCGCAGGGAGTCGCCCGCCAAAGTATACACGTGACGAGTCAGGCGTTCCTGTTGCGTCTGGGCGAAGGTGCTGCCGACGACAAGTAGCAGCAAGCTTGTTATGATAATTCTGATGGTTTTCATAGTGTTATGTATTTGTTATTTTGAGGTTCCAGCTTCGTTCCGGATTGCCGCTTCGCGCATCCCCCTTTTAAGGGGGGCAGGGGGAATTCAAAGACCCGTATTCGGAAAGGTTCTTTGACTCCCCCGCCCTTCGGGCACCCCCTCAAGAGGGGGACGCGCAAAGCGCGTATGGGAGCGAAACCTAGACAAGAAATCACATCTTTATCTCATCCAGCCCAATGCCCAAAAGCTTCATTTTCTTAATCACTTCGGGCAGCTCCTTTTCGAGGAACTCCTCGCGCATTTGCTTGAGGACGATGTCCTTGGCTTCGGCAGAGATAAAATAGCCGATACCGCGTTTGTTGTAGATGATGCCCGCTGCCGTCATGGTCTCGTAGGAGCGCATGATGGTGTTGGGGTTCACGCCGAGTTGGATGCCGTAGTCGCGCACCGAGAGGATGCGGTCGTCGGCCTTCAGTTCGCCGCGCAGGATTTGCTCATACAGTTGCGAACAAATCTGCAAGTATATGGGTTTGTGTGCGTTGAATTCCATGGCTTAGTATTTTTGCATCTTGATTTTACGATAGGTGAAGTAGAGCAGCACGAGGGTGACAATGATGGAGAAAACCAAACTCCATGTCATGGCATTTTGCCACAAATGAATCATTTCCACATCAGAAAGTTTCTTAATGCTCTGCCACCATTGATCGATACGGTCGGGATTGGCGAACATAATTCCGCCAAAGACGGTGGAAAGCAGGTAGGAGATGCCGAGATAGCAAGCGAAGGTCTTGCCAGCCTTGTGCTTCTTGAAGAGCATGTTGCCCAACATGAAGATCGCCGCCCATTGGATGATGCCGACATAGATGCCCGTGCGAATCACGCCGATGGGAAACACGTCTTTAACGGAAAACTCCGTTTCTCCACCAGCCCGAATCACGCCATCCGTATCATTCATCATGTTGACGAGTTCATTGAGGCTGTATAGGTGTATCGGCTTTTCGAAACCTCCAAACGGGAAGATCGACAGGAAGGCGTCAACCAGGTAGCCGCCGAAGAAGGCGATGATGGGCGTGACAATAGCGCAGTAGATGAACATGCTGATGAACTTCTCCAACGAGGAGGCGGGCAGCATGGCGAAACCCACGCCCTCACGCGATAGGTTGGCATTGCCATAAACCTTTGACGGCACCATCATCATGGCCAAAGCCGTCCATGTGAAGAGCATACCAAAACGGAACCCCGGATCGGATGATGTGCCAAACAACAGGTTGAAAATCCAGAAGATGGCGTTCAGGCAGCACCACACGATGAGCGAAGTGCCGTAGTTGCGGATATACAACTTGCCGTCCTTCAGCAAGAGGTTCTTGAAACGGTTGAAACTGAATGTGTTATTCATGATTTTATCCTCCTATTAGCTAAAGATTTGTTTGATGGTTTCCTTGTTTTTCATCACAGTGTTGAACAGCACCTCGATACTGACCTTGCTGTCCATGCCTTCGGGATTGCGAATGACGTTGACATAGCCGCCGGGGATCATCTCGCTATAGAGCGCGGTGTCGTCCTTCTCCATGCCGTAGTCGAAGTAGAGCTTGTCAGTGATTTCGCGGAACGAGGCCTTCAGCAGCACCTCGTCGTGGTCGAGGATGATGATGGGGTCGATGAGGTTTTCCACATCTTTCACCTGATGGGTGGAGATGATGATGGTGCGGTCGTCGTTGGCGTGCTTGGCAATCACCTGACGGAAGAGAGTCTTCGAGGGGATGTCCAAGCCGTTGGTGGGTTCGTCAAGGAGCAGATAGTCCGTATTAAGGGCCAAGGCCGTGGAAATGAGGCATTTCTTCTGCTGACCGAAGGACATTTCGGCATACTTGCGGGTTGGGTCAACGTCCAACTCCTTGCAAAGCTCAAAGAAAAGGCTTTCGTTGTAGTTGGGATAAAACACGCCCAACTCGCGCACATTATTAATAGGTGTGCCTTCCGGAATAGCGAAATCCTCGGAGATAAAGTAAATCTTCTGTAAGGTTTCCGGCCAGCGGTTGAATGCGGCGACGCCGTCCACCTCGCAGGTGCCGATGGTGGGCTTTTGCAGGCCGCTGATGAGTTTCAGCAGGGAGGTCTTCCCCACTCCGTTTTCGCCAAGCAGCCCGTAGATGTTGCCCTTCTCGAAGCTGAGGCTGATGTTTCTGAAGACTGGTTGCGCTTTGTAACCGAAGTCT
>Ga0265298_10009548_pt1 | contig 11539 bp, 11 predicted proteins | sample AusTroGonzalo_MG_3_FD_193486 | JGI IMG/M metagenome (GOLD analysis project Ga0265298, IMG submission 193486) | Bovine rumen microbial communities from tropical cattle in Woodstock, Queensland, Australia - Gonzalo_01 | ecosystem: Host-associated > Mammals > Digestive system > Stomach > Rumen ...
TATCGTGACAGGCACCGTGATGGCGCAGGACTACATCGCAGGCGACTTCAAACTCCTGGAATTCGAGGAATACTGCGAAGCCGTGGCCGAAATGATACGGATTATCGGCCCCGAGACCGCCATCGAGCGGTTCAGCGGCGAAAGTCCGAGCGAGATGCTCATCGCCCCCAACTGGTGCGGCGAAAGGGACCGAATAATCGCGAAGGTGGAAGAGATTTTGGGAAGGGATTAGAATCTAGGATCTAGAGGCTAGGGAGAAGAATCTAAAGATTAGGGGAGCAAATGAAACGTATCGAAGACTACATCATTTCTGTTCCGGACTTTCCGAAGCCGGGAATCCTGTTCCGCGACATCACGGGAATCCTGAACGATGCCGATGGACTCAAGCTCACTCTTGACGCCCTCTACAAGGTGCTAGAGAACATGGAATTCGACCTGGTCGCCGGGCTGGAAGCGCGCGGGTTCCTGTTCGGGGTCTCGCTCGCCGAGCATTTCCACAAGCCATTCGTGCCCGTACGCAAGAAGGGCAAGCTCCCCCGCGAAACCGTCGGCGTCACCTACGACCTGGAATACGGGCAGGCAAGCATAGAGGTCCACAAGGACGCCGTGAAGCCCGGCCAGAAGGTGGTCATCATCGACGACCTGCTCGCGACAGGCGGTACGGCCAGAGCCGCGGCCCACCTTATCGAAAAATTGGGCGGCAAGGTGGAACTGCTGCTGTTCGTCATTGAGCTCTTCGACCTGCACGGCCGCGAAGCCTTGAAAGGCTACAACATCGAGACGCTCACGAAGTTTCCCGGACACTAACGCAAAAGGACCGCAAACGCGGTCCTTTCACAATAGATTAGCTTCAAGCTATAAGCCTGGAGTCTACACTTTCTTGAACACCAGAGAGGTGTTGATGCCACCGAACGCGAAGTTGTTGGACATGATGTATTCCACGTCCATTTCGCGGCCCGAACCCGTGATGTAGTCCAGCGGAGCGCACTCCGGGTCCACCGTTTTGAGGTTCAGGTTGGGGCTGAACCACTTGCGGTTCATCATGTGGATGGCAAGCCAAGCCTCGATACCGCCGCAGGCACCGAGCGTATGCCCGATGTAGCTCTTGATGCTGGAAAGCGGGACGGCACGCTGGTTCAGGGCGTTGTATGTCGCCCAAGTTTCGGCAATGTCGCCATGGTGCGTCGCCGTACCGTGGCCGTTCACGTAACCGATTGCCTCGGGAGAAATACCCGCATCGCGGATGGCCATCTCGAGCGCAATCTGCATCGTTTCCTTTTTGGGCTGGGTGATGTGGTCACCGTCGGTATTGGAACCGAAACCCACCACCTCGGCATAAATCTTGGCGCCGCGGGCCTTGGCATGCTCGTATTCTTCGAGAATCAGGCTTCCCGCACCCTCGCCAATCACGAGGCCGTCACGGTCCTTGTCGTAGGCGGCAGGAGCAAGTTCCGGGTGATCGTTGCGGGTACTGGTCGCAAAGAGCGTATCGAACACGGCCGACTCGGTCGGGCTCAGTTCCTCGGCACCGCCGGCAATCATCACGTCCTGCTTGCCATACTTGATCAGTTCGTAAGCCTGGCCGATAGCGAGGCTGCCGCTGGTGCATGCGGTATTCGTTGTCACCAAACGACCCGTAAGGCCGAAAAAGACGCTGATGTTCACGGCACAGGTCTGCGGCATGGCACGGATGTAGCTCGTCGCCGTAATGCCAGAGCAGTCGTAGGTGTGAATCATCGAGAAAAAGTCGACAAGGGAATCGATGTTACCCATCGAGCAGCCATAAGCCACGCCCATACGGCCGGACTTCATCAGGGCCGTATCTTCGGAAAGCCCGGCGCACTGAATGGCCTTGTCGGCAGAAAGGAGCCCCATCACGGCAACACGGCCGGCACCGCGCACCTTTTTACGCGGGTACTGCGGCAGCGGCTGCAAAATCGGGGATGCAAGACGCGTATTCATCTGCTTGTAGACATCCCACGAATCCATGCGCACGACACGGTTCTTGAGCGATTTCAAATTTTCGATGGCCTCATCCGCATCAAAACCAAGCGAAGAGACGCAGGAACCACCCGTAACAACAACACGCCGCATTAAGCAAGACCTCCGTTCACAGAGATAACCTGGCGGGTAATATAGGCCGCCCCTTCCGAAAGCAGGAACACCACCGTCGCGGCAATTTCTTCGGGCTTGCCCACGCGTTTCATAGGAATAGCCGGCAGAATCATATCGAGCGGAGCATCCTTAATCATTTCAGTTTCGATGACCCCCGGAGCAATACTGTTGACCGTAATGTTACGGCTAGCAAGTTCGGTAGCCAGGGCCTTGGTTGCACCAATCAACCCGGCCTTGGAAGCGCTGTAGTTCACCTGGCCGCGGTTACCGATAACACCCGACACAGACGAAATCGTCACGATGCGGCCACGGCGCTTGCGGCACATGGGCATCACCAGCGGATGAATTACGTTGTAAAAACCGTTCAGGTTTGTATCGATTACCTTATCCCAGTATTCGCCAGTCATAGCGGGGAAAGCCATGTCGGCACAGACGCCCGCATTGGAAACGACACCGTAGTAGATCCCGTTTTCCTCGATGTCCTTCTCAAGGACAGCCTGACACTGTTCGCGGTCGCGGATATTGAACTGGAGCGGACGAATTACGCCTCCCTGCTCACGAACTTCGGCAGCCAACTGTTCGACGGGAGCCCCGTTCCTGTTGTAATGCGCCACAACCTCGTAGCCGGCCAAAGCAACCGCCTTTGCGATTGCCGCTCCAATACCACCGCTGGCACCAGTAATCAAAACGCTTTGTTTATTTTCCATGATTGCCCAAATATAGTAAAAAAAAATTTCACTGTCCCTTTTTTTTTGCTTTCAGGGCTTTACATCTTCAGGATTGACGTCGGATCGTCCACTTCAACGGTGCTGAGCGTGGCAGAAACGGCGAGTGTATCCCCCACAAAAGCCTTTCCATCGAACGTGACCGCCATATCGACGCGCATAGTCTGCTTTACTCGAATGGTCACTACATCCCCACTCTTGAACACAGGGACTTCGGCCTTACAGTTCGACACGCTCATAATGAAACCTTCCCTAGGAGTCTGCCCGCGGGAACGTCCATAAATTCCGGACAATGCGGAAATGGTCTGCGCCATGTACTCGAACGCCACGTAAGAGGGAACGCCCTGCACATCCTCGTTGTAGAACATGCAGTTCTCGCTGATATCCACCTGGGATTCAATGGTAATCTCGTCCAGGTCGAAACGGTTGATCCGGTCAAGCAGAAGCATCTTGCCCGTGTGGGGAACAAGTTCGTCCACTTCTTCGCGAGTTTTGAATTCGGTCTTTTCCATCTTACTGTTCCTTTGCAATAATTAAAGACACATTGCAACCGCCAAAGGCAAAGGAGTTGCTGATACAATACCGGAGCGGGCTCCCTGCCGCGCAAGCCTCGCCCGGCTTTACCAGGCGGACCTTGGGCAACTCGGGATCTTCGCAGCCATCAAACAGGTGAGCGGGAAGCACGCCGTTTTGCAGGGCAAGGCAGCAGAACGCGGCCTCCAGGCCACCTGCAGCACCCAGCGTATGCCCCGTCAGCGCCTTCGTGGAACTGGCAGGAACGCTTTCACCGAAGAGACGATTGACCGCGCGGGCCTCCATCGCATCGTTCAGGCGCGTACCGGTCCCGTGCAAATTGACATAACCGATGGAAGCGGCATCCAGCCCGGCATCTTCCAGGGCAGCCTTCATCGCCAGGTACGCCCCTTCACCATCGGCACGGGGAGCCGTAATGTGGTCGGCATCGGCACTTTCACCAAAGCCAAGCGCCTTGAGCCCTTGCACGCCTTCGGCCTGCAAATCAGGGAAATCTTCACGAGTCACCAGGAAAAATACAGCTGCATCCCCCAGGGTAAGCCCCGTGCGGTTGGCACTGAACGGATTCGTCGGCTTGTCGGACATGGCTTCCAGCGAAGCAAACCCCAGAATGACCGAACGCGAGGCGATATCCACGCCGCCCACGATAGCCGCATCGCAATTGCCCGCATAAATGTTGTTGCGAGCCGAAACAAAAGCGCTCGCGCTCGACGCACAAGCCGTCGAATGCACCGAGAGCATCCCGGTAATCCCGTAACGTTCGGCAATGAAGCGCGCCGGAAAGTCCGCCGCCTGGTAATCGAGAACATAACCCTCGGGATAGGCCCCCGTCTCCCTGAACGTCCTCAGAGCATTCAAGGAGGTCTCCGAGCCGTTGTCACAGGATCCGATGAAAATCCCGATGCGGTCCGGACCGAACTTTTCGATAGCCTTATGGATAGAGGAATCCATCTGCGAAAGCGCCGCCTGCGAAAGCCTGTTCACGCGGTTGTCGTACTTGGGACTGTCGACAGCGGGCAACGTTTCCGGGTCGATTGTCGCCGCAGGCCGCATGACTCCCGCCACGTCGTAAACCGTAAAATCGCCACGTTCCCCATTCTTCAACTTTTCGAGAACCGACGTCTTATCGCCACCCAAAATGCAGTGGAACGCAAAATCGTTTATGTACAACGGCCTGCTCAATTGGATTCCCCCAACGTAATATGATAACTGTAATGGCGCAATTCGTTGACCAGCGTAATTTCGGAACCCGCCTTGCGGGCCGTCAGGATGGTCGTCCCGTTTTCGGCAAGTGTCCGCACGAAATCGGATTCCCCCGAACGTTGCTCGGTAAACGAAAAGCCCGCCTGCTCAAAGTTTTTCTTGAGAACCTCAAACGGGTAAAAACACACCTGGAAATCGGCCAAAACGTATTCCGTCTTGAGCTTGGCGACATCCATCACCGAACTTTCGGCCTTCACGCTGTCACCGACATAGGAAATTTCACCGAGCGTCGTGCCGAACCCCGTAAAGAAGGTAATGGAAAGCACGCTATCGTTTGCTCGGACCCAGGATTCGGCCTCGAAGGAATCCGTGGAACCATCGGGTTTCTGGAACTCGCCGCGCATATATTGCGGCATATCGAATTTCAGAGTCATCGCCGAAGTGGGCAAAAGCGCGACAGCGCGAGAATCCGAATAATAGACCGGGGTCGTTCCAGGAGCAACGCGCGAATTATGGCAAGACGCAAGATGCGCCAACAGGGCAAGCGCCACAGGCATAAACAACGTCAAAAAGGCCGTATGCCCCACACGACGGCGAAGCATACCGAACTCTTGTAGACTGCTAATACCATTAAACATTATGCGCTGCCAAATTTAGAAAAATCAACGACGGCTCAAAGGAGAGAGCAGGAAACAGCACAGGATTCCAAGCAGTACCGAAAGCCCGAATGTCGAAACCGGGACAAAACTGCTAAGAGAAAGCGTTCCGAACGAAAAAAGCGTCGTCGCCGCCGAAAGCATCACGGCAAGGGTCGTCTTCAGGTTCCGGGAACCGCCCTCCTTGAAGAACAGCGTGTAGTCGATACCGATGCCCAGCGTGAGGATGACGCCCACAATCGCAAAGAAGTTGAAGGAAATTCCAAAATAGCCGAACGCAGCGGCGATAAAAAGGCAGGCGATGACCGGAGCGCGAATGACCTTGATGGCCTGTCTAAATCCATAAACCAGGGCAAGCACAATCACCACCACCAGGTAGGCGGCGCCCACCAGCAGAAGCGCAAGGCGGGAAAGGGCCGTCAAGGTGGCGTTCACATTTTCCATCTTGCTCACGGCAAACACGCCGGGCATTCCCTCGGCAACCTTCTGGACGTCAAAGCCGGAAGCGACATGCAGCGGGAACACCGCGCTGTAGAAGCGATCCCCCACCTTGCCAATCCAGAGCATGTCGATGATGCTGTTGAACGAGCCGGGAAGTTTCGAATCGGGAGTCAAGTAAGTAGGGGCCGATCCCATATCGCCACCCGCCAGGCGGTCCGACGAGGCTGCAGAAGCGCTATCCAGCTTCAAGTCCGCGAGCAACTCCGTGTACGCACTCGACTGGAACAATTTCTGGACACCCCCGAAAGTCTCGCGTTGCGTCGCAACGGAGGGAATGTAGGTGCTGGTCGCAAGATAGCCCGACACCAGCGAGTCGGCTTTCGCCCCTTCGAGGCGCTGAGCCAGCCGTTCCTCGTTCTGCAGAAGTTCCTCCACGCTCTCGCCTTCCACAATCAGGTAATTCGCCGATATGCCCAGGTTGTTCAGGCGGGCATTCAGCGATTCGGAACGCTTGAGGGAGTCGCTCATGGCATAAAGGGAACGCATGTCCGTATGGATGTCGAGCTGCAGGATTCCGGGGACCAGCGCGACAATGGCGACTACCAGCAGGGCGACCTTGGCAAAGCGGCGAGCCACGAGGCGGTCAAACGATTCGTACACCGCAAGGAACTTGCCCGGAAGCCTTGTCGGGAGTGAATCCTGGCGGACGGACAGCGGCAAGTTCGGGAACAGGAGCATTATCGTCGCGAAGGAACTCGCAAGCCCGATAATGGAAAATACAGCCATCTGGCGGAGCAACGGGAACTGGGCAAACGTAAGCGCCACATAGCTCAGTTCCGTCGTCATGAAGCCGAGCAGCAGCCCCTTGAAAATGTTGTGCCGTTCCGTAAAGAAATGAATCGCGTAATCGATGCTCACGCCAATCACGCTCGTCCCGAACACGAACGTGAACACGTGAATGCTCCCGAAAATCGCCCACGTCCCCGAAAGGGCCGCACAGACCGCGACGCCGATCGATGCCAGCGTGCAGACAATCGGCAGCGGAGAACGGAACACCCAAAGCAGCAACAACAGGATGGCGACAACCGACACGCCCGAAATCCAGGCGACCTCGGACTGCGCATTATTCGAACTTTCGTAACTGTGAAAGGGCACGCCCGACTTTTCGACGCGCAATCCCTTATGAACGCCTTGCAGCGAATCCAGCACTCGGTCGAGGCGCTGCAGCACATGCCCGTCGGAGGCCATCGACGACGTTCCCTCCGCAAGGGCAGCACTCCACATCACGTAGACAACGGAAGAATCCTCGGCGGCAAGCACGCCGTCACGAAGCGAGAAACGTCCCGCCATCATCGGCGAATGGAACGTGAAGTAGTCGAACGATTCGGCCCCCAGCAAGAACGGGTCTTCCTGCAAGCGGGTCAAATCAGCCAAGCTGAAAGCCCCGTACACCTTCTGCAGCGCCAGTTCCCTGATTGCAGCTGCATCGTCATTTTTCAGGAGAGTATGAACGTCGTGGCCCTGCAGCACGTAGCGGTACTCGAAGAAAAAGTCGCGCATCTGCTGCATCGTCGACTCGTCGACTTTCAGGCGTGTCTCTGCTAACGCAGAATCCGACGCAAAGGCACTATCCAGCGATTCGGCAGCAGCCTTCGCCTCGTCAAAACTTTCATGCCCGAGCAAAACGGTAAGATTGCGAGCCGAACGCGCACTCAGCGCATTCTCGGCTTCGCTCACGTTCTTGAATTCCGCAGCGTCCGGAAGCACAGAATAAAGATTCGAGTCCACCTTCCAGGGCGTCCAGAGGCCAATCGAAAGAAGGATGGCGTGAAGCACCACCCAAACCGAAATTGCCCAAACTTTCTTTTGCCTAGAAGTCATGGAACTCCAATGCACGCGCCAGCGAAACGCGCCTTACTTCGCCTTCAACTTGGAAAATTTCTGCGCAATGTCGCGATACGCACCGTCGACGGATTCCAGGTTCTGGAAATGCCCGTGCGCCGAGAACTCGTAGACGACCGGATTGCCATCGCCATCCGTAATCTTCACCTTGTCCAGCTCTTTCGTCCCTTCCAGAACAATCGAGGCAATCACGCGGGCGACGGCATTTTCCTTGGGAACAAGCCCCACACTGAACGCATCGCCCTTCTTTTCGAAATAAATCTTGAAGTTGCGCTCCAGTTCACCGTAGTTGCCCGAGAACACCGACTGGATGGTCTTGGAAAATTCCGCAAACACGGGATTCTCCTTGACAGAGACGGTCTTCTTCGTATTGCGCGCCGGGTCGAGCTGCACCATGGCATCGTCCCCCACCCAGAACACCGAAGCGAAGGGCTTGTGCGTATCCCACACAATACCCGACTGGCGGTCAATCGCAAAGAATCCTGTAGAGACAAATTCGCGGTTCAGCTTCTTTATCGTGCGCACCTGCTTGAACTCGCCCACAGTCAAAGGCGATGCGGTCAACACCGTCAGGGACTGCAAAAGGGCGGGCTTCGTTTCTGCCGTAAGCGGACGGCCAAAGACGTCTGCAAGGGCAGAACAGGCAAGCAACAGCAAACAAGCTAGAAACACGCGACTCATTTGCTTTCCGCAGCCTCTTCTTCGGCGATGGCGGCACGCACGCGTTCCACGAAGCACGGCGGGCAAACCATCAGCGATTCCTTCTTTTCCATGTCAAAAGCCATCTGCATGCTTTCGGCCTTGGTCAAGAGCGCACCGGTCTCGACGTCGAAGAACTTGTACGAAAGCTTGAGACAAATTTCGTATTCCTCGAGCGTCACCTCGGCGCGGATTTTCTGCATAAAGATCATCGGGCGCAGGTACTTGACGTGCATGTCGACGACGGGCCAGGCGTAGCCGCTTTCTTCCATGGCAAAGTAATCATACTTTATCTTGGTCAAAAGGGCGCAACGGGCAACTTCCATGTACTTCACGTAGTTGCCGTGCCATGCCACCTTCATCGAGTCCACGTCGTAAAATTCGACCTGGAACTCGACCGATGTCTTGAGTTTCTTTTGAGCCATGGTGCCCCCTGCTACACAGCGTAATGCTTTTCGCGAATCAGTTCAAGCGTCTTGCGGAGGTCGCCTTCAAGCTGACGGTCGCAAGCAAGCGGAGCGAACTTTTCGAACACCTGGTCGTAGGTCTGCTTCACGCCGGCGATACGGTCGGCAGTGATCTCGCCACGTTCCAGACGGATACGGAGAGCCTGGGATGCGGCGAGCAGCACGGCGGCAGCCACCTGTTCGGTGAGCTCGATGATGCGGATGCAGTCGCGGGAAGCGATCGTGCCCATGCTTACCTTGTCCTGGTTGTGGCATTCGGTGGAGCGGCTGAACACGCTCATCGGCATCGTGAGGTGAAGCGCTTCGGCAGTCCAGGCAGAAACGCCAATCTGCACGGCCTTGAAACCATGGTTGAGCGCAAATTCACCCTGGCTACCGGAAAGGTTGGGCGGCAAGTTGCGGTTGAACTTGATATCGACAATCGTCGCAAGCTGGCGGTCCAGAAGGTCCGCGAGGTTAGCGACAATGTTCTTGAGCGTATCCATCGCAAGGCAGATATGGCCACCGTAGAAATGCCCGCCGTGGAAGATATTTCTCGTTTCGGGGTCGATAATCGGGTTATCGTTTGCGCTGTTCATTTCAATTTCAATCAGCTGGCGGAGCAGCGGTTCGGAATCGTAGAACACGCCCACCACGTGGGGTGCGCAACGCAGGGAATACGGATCCTGAATCTTTTCGGGAATCACGTTCTTCTCGACTTCCAGGTTCATGGCGTCGCGCATCTTCTTCGCGGCAGTTACGAGACCCGGGTGCGGCTTGACAGCGAACAGGCGTTCGTAGAAGTGGTAGGCGTTGCCCTTCATGGCAATCGTGTTCATCGCCGTAATGCGGCAGCTCAGGTCGGCAAGGTATTCGGCACGAGAATAGGCCATGCAGGCCACGGCGTTCATCACGGCCGTACCGTTCATGATGGCGATTGCTTCCTTGGGGCGGAAACGGTGCGGCGTAATGCCGAGTTCGGCCATCACGTCCTTGGACGGGCGACGCTCACCCTTGTAGAGTACGTCGCGTTCACCGATTACAGCCCCGGCCAGGTAAGAAAGCGGAGTCAGGTCGCCACTGGCACCCACGGAGCCTTCCTGCGGAATCAGGGGCAGGATATCGTTCTGCAGGAACGTCATGATGATCTTGAGGAGGGCGTAGCTCACGCCGGAGAAACCCTGGGCAAGCGTGTTGAGGCGAACCGCCATGATGGCTCGGGTAGTCTCCATGTCAAAGTAATTGCCCATGCCACATCCATGAAAACGCGACAGGTTAATAGGCAGTTCATAGTAACGATCGGGCGGCACAACCTGCGTGCAGGAATCGCCATAGCCAGTGGTCACGCCGTAAATGCCACCGTGTTCGGCCAGCGCCTCGTCCAGGAATTCGGCACCCGCATCGATTTTCTTCTGGAACGCGGGCGACGCATCCAGTTCCACAGCAGCCTCGCGCTTGGCGATGGCAACGACCTGTTCAATAGTCAGTTTTTCTGAACCTATGACGATAGTTTTCATGATCAACGATCCTTTATGTTTGTTTTTTCCAAAAATTGTAAAAATTATACCACTGGTACGGGTGCACCTGGCAATATTTCTCAAGAAGTTGGGTATATTCCTGCACCAGCAGGCGAATTCGTTCCGGGCGTTCCTTGCGGCTGCAGTCAAATGTAGTTTTCGCCTTGACCACGTGCATCTCGTAGGACGAGCGGATATCAAAGTCATGCTTGCGAATCGCAAAAACAAAGTAAATCGGGGCATTCAGGATGCTCGCCAGGGTAAACGCACCCTCGGGGAAGTTCGCCTTGTCCCCCATGAAGTCCATCTCGACGTTCCGGCCCTGCGAATTGGCGGACGTACGGTCGCCGGCAATCACCACCACGTTCCCGGCGGCAATCTTTTCCTTCATCCACACCGCGGAATCCACGCCAATCTTGTTCGCATCGAGCACGATGTTCATCAAGTCGGGATTCAGTTCATAAAGCAGCGCGTTGAACTTGGACGTCCCCGAAAAATCGACTACGGGGTAAACTGTGAATTCCTTATGGGTATGGATTTCGCCGTAACCGGTAAGCGAGCGCAGCATTTCCATGTTGCCGAGGTGCGAACAAAGCAAGAAGGCCCCTTCGCCACGGTCCAGCTGTTCGACCAACTTGTCGAGGTCGTCGCCCTGCGTCTCGATATTCTGTAGCTTGATGGCGCCGCGCCAACCGAGCAGTTTTTCAATCATCGACAACGCAAAAGAGAGCACATGTTTGTAAGTGCCCATGAAAGGCTTGCGGCTCCCCCGCACTTTTGCGAGGTGTTCCAAATAAACGTTCGAACGCGCACGGACTGGCTTTGCCCCCAGCCAGAAGAAGAAGCAGACCAGAGCCGTGCACAGTTCAACTATGCGGAGCGGCAAGTGGCACGTAATCCACAGCATGAAACGGAAGTGCCAAAGGCTTCCGCCCACTTCCTTTACTTCAAACCACTGTTGCTTTTCGGATTCCATCTCGTTTTTCTATTTCTTCTTCGCAAGGCGTCGAGCCAAAATCAAGGGCAAGCGCACCAGCATTCCCAAGCAAAGTTTGGTATGCGTCAACGATATCGCCACGTTGTCACGGACAGCCCTAAAATTGGAGACGCCGTCCTCGGGATACTTGACCTTGATGGGATAAAAACGCATCTTGAGTCCGGTCCAAGAAAGACGGACCATGATCTCGATATCGAATCCCATGCGGTAGTTGTGAATCTTCTTCGCAACCGGCCAGGCTATTGCCACGGGATAAACGCGGAACCCGCACATCGAGTCGGGGATTTCCTTCGAAAGCGTTTCG
>Ga0265298_10009550_pt1 | contig 11538 bp, 8 predicted proteins | sample AusTroGonzalo_MG_3_FD_193486 | JGI IMG/M metagenome (GOLD analysis project Ga0265298, IMG submission 193486) | Bovine rumen microbial communities from tropical cattle in Woodstock, Queensland, Australia - Gonzalo_01 | ecosystem: Host-associated > Mammals > Digestive system > Stomach > Rumen ...
TACGCCATCTAACTTTGCCTTAATACTTAAACATCTTTAACAATGTCCTGCATCGCCAGTCCTGCCAGCATGAAACCGAAGATGGCAGTGATGTGAGCCAAGGTTCCATTTATCTGCGCCTTGGAGGAACACCATTCGTGATTCAGCAGATTAGGGTCACCCGGACCGTTCTTAGCTTTAGGACACATACACTGTTCAGTACCGCAGGTGGAGTTGTGACCCAGGTTCTGCAGCAGCTCATCGCTGTAAACGCATTGGAACTTATGGCGGGGGAACTGCTTGTCTCGCTTGAAGCGGTTACGCAGGGCACGAGCCAAAGGGTCGCCTTGCACTTTCCAAAATTCAGCCACCTTGATACGTGTGGGGTCAAGTTTCAGCGCTGCGCCCATAGACGCATACAGCTTGGCTTGCGTCTGGCAAGCCAAAAGAATAAGCGCGGCTTTATCCTTTAGGGAGTCTATAGCATCTATGATGTAGTCGTATTCCTCCAAGTGGAAACTATCGGCCGTCTCTGCAGTGAAGATTTGCTGTAGGGCTGTAATATCAGCAGAGGGGTTGATGCTGAGCAGGCGCTCCTTCAGAGCATCCACCTTCACCTTTCCCACCGTCTTTGTGGTGGCCATCAGCTGGCGGTTGATGTTGGTGATGCACACACGGTCGGAATCCACAATAGTCAGGTGGCGGATGCCACTGCGTATCAGACTCTCAGCACACCAAGAGCCTACGCCACCCACGCCGAATATGATAACACGTTTCTGGGCTATGCGTTCCATAGCCTCATCGCCCAAGAGTAGTTCCGATCTGCGGAAAATTGCCTGTTCTAAACCCATTTCTTACTGATTTTGGGCGCAAAATTACTCATTTTTTTTCGAATATATAATAGAAAACTTTATCTTTGTACCACAAAGAACATAAGTGATATTAAACAAAGAACTATTAGGATATGGAAGGAATAGCTTCTTTACTGGGTTTCTTGCTGATTTCAATAATAATAATTGGCTTAAGGCTCAAATTCAACTCCTACATTTTCGGAGAAGGTGGAGTGTTTGGCCCTGAGGATCATTCGCTCAGCCATGAAATTAAGAACCTGGTCAAGCTCCGTGACCAAGGACGCATAGATCCCGAGAAGTACGAGGACATGAAGGCAGAGTTGCTTCGCAAACACAATGGAACTGACAACGAAATCGCGAAGCTGGAAAAACTGCAAAGTCAAGGCATAATTACCCCTGAAGAGTTTGAAGAAATAAGGAATATGCTAAAACAGGGATAAATCAATGTAAGTAATTAATACAGGAACAGAGAGAGAGAGGTTACCCCATCAGGATGACCTCTCTCTCTTCCTTTTTAGTCTAATTCTCAAAGGTTAGTGGCTTAACAGCCAATGACCCGCTTCGTTCATGATACATGACGGAATCTATTCATGTTCATGGGCTATTATCAACACCTTATAATATATAAAAACACCCCATTTTGGGCGAAATACCAAACACATGGTATGCTAAATGACACATCAAGGGGATTGTGGGGACTCCAGAACCGCCGTACCTTTGCACCAGAAAAAGTGAAGAATGAAGAGTGAAGAGTGAAGAATTAGACTCTGGACTTTAGTCAATGTTCAACAAATAAATAATAAGGTTATGAAGACAATGAAACGAATGCGAATGCAGGGCTGTTGTTGCATGATAATGATGATGACAGCACAGAACAAGAGAGTATATAATATAATAAGTATAGAACAAGACAAAAATAAACATTATGAAAAGAATAGCATTAGCCATCGCCGTTTTATTGAACATCCACACCGCCAATATTTGGGCTGAGAGTAATAACAATACCGCTTCGGACGCCAGCGTAAGCAGCGTAGCCAACGTGCATTATGTGAAAGCACCCAGGTTTGCCCGCCCACTGGTAGAGAAATGGATTACAGAGTACGCAAAGACTCAGCCCAACGTAGAATTTCAGATAGCCAAGGGTGGCCAGAATCAGGATGACATAGATCTGAATGTCGTATTCGACAACAACGACAAAGAAACAGAAAACGCAAACCATATCGTATATTTTGGCGAGTTCGCCGTCCTACCCATCACTGCCAGCGGCAGCGAGGCAGCAAAAGTTCTGGAGGGTAAGCATCTGAACTCGAAGAAAATAAAGCAACTTTACTTTCTGAACGACGATTTGGACGAGGAAGTAAAGAAAATCAAACAATTCGAGAAACTTGTTATCTACAGCGGCAGCAATGCCACATCGGTTGCCAACTCGTTTGCACACAATTTTGGCGAGGAGAGCACCAGCTTCCGCGGTAAGCGCATCTCGGGCGACGACCTGTTCCTGAACACAGCGCTGACAAAAGACCCTCTGGGTGTATCGTTCAATGCACTGCCCAATATCTTCGACCTGAAAAGTCGTCATATCAAGGAAGACCTGACCATCATAGGTCTGGACGTAAAGAAGAGCCTGGAGGAAAGCTTCTCTGACAAGGGAACCCTGGACCAGATTATCGATGCCCTGGAGCAAGGTAAGGTACAGGAGGTGACCGTGCAGAAGATAGGCGTACGCTATAAGGATGCCGACGAAGACGTGAACCGCTTCCTTAGCTGGGTAGTAACAAACGGTACCAAGTACAATCACCAGTACGGACTTTTGAACTTGAAGTAAAAGAGCCCCTCTCCCCGACCCTCCCCCAAATGGGAGGGAGCTAAAGCCTAAAGCCTAGCGTCTAAAGTCTAGAGCCCTCGAGCCTAATTAGAAAATAAATTACATATAACTTATGGTAAGAAGATTATTTATTGCAACATGCGTTGCGATCAGCCCCCTATTGGCCATATCCCAAAACATTATTAAAGGCCATATCGTAGATGCCCGCACTGGCGAATCACTGATAGGTGCATCAGTAACTATCAAATCGACCAAGCTGCAAGGCGTAGTAACGGACATAGACGGAAACTTCCAACTGGAAAGTAACGTAGAGCCTCCGTTGACCCTGAAAGTCAGATTCGTTGGCTACCGCGAACAAGACGTAGATGTCTATGACTTTGAAGAACCCGTAGAGATTGCGCTGTTGGACAATGCCAACAAACTGAGCGAGATAGTTGTTGTAGGTTACGGTACACAGAAGCGCAAAGCCCTGACAGGTGCTGTAACAACAGTTAAGAACGATGAACTGCTGCAGGTCTCTACCTCGTTAGACAATATCCTGGGCGGAGCAGTTGCCGGACTTGACGCTACCTCTTCGTCAGGCCAGCCAGGTTCCTCTGTCAACATCCGCATACGTGGCGGCAACTCCATCAACGGTGGCAACGAGCCCCTCTACGTTATAGACGGCGTACTGATCTATAACAGCAGTTCATCCACCAACACGGGCAACAGCTATGCCGGTACCAACTTCAACCCACTGGCATCCATCAACCCGTCAGACATAGAGTCCATAGAGGTACTGAAGGATGTCTCTGCATCCGCCATCTACGGCTCACGTGGTGCCAACGGTGTGATTATCGTTACCACCAAGAACGGCAGGAAGGGTAAGCTGAAGGTGAACTACGGATACTCGTTTGGCGTATCCAACGTACGCAAGACCCTGGACTTGCTGGATGCCCAAGAGTGGGGCGACCTATATCTGGAACTGGCAACCGATGCGCAGAAGAAAGCCACAGGCGTGACACCCGAGGCAGTAGCCTCTTGGGGCAAGGGAACCGACTGGCAGAGCGAGCTGTTCCACACAGCCGTCACCCAGCAGCACCAGCTCTCTGTAAGCGGCGGAGGAGACAAGGAGCGCTTCCTTATCTCGGGCAACTACATCAATCAGGACGGTATCGTGCGCGGCACGGACTTTACCCGCTTCGGAGGTCGTATTAACTACGAGCGTGACCTCTTCAAGAACTTCACAGTAGGCGTAAAGGCCAATGTATCTAAGACCACACGCAACGGTCAGCAGGGCTTGCGCGGCATGGCAGGCAACTTCAGCGGCCTTCTGGACAAGGCGCTGCGCTCCTCACCAGCCGTAGCAGTCTATAACCCAGACGGTTCATGGAACTACGAGAACCCCTTCGAGACTGGCGACTTCGTGCGCAACGAGCACACCATCAACCCCATTGCCGACCTGGTGGACGTATCTGCCGAGACCAAGAGCGACAATGTACTGGTGTCAGGATTCGCCTCATGGGAGATTATCCCCGGCCTGCGCTTCCGCACTCAGGGTTCTGTTAACATCATCAATACCCGCCAAAACATCTTCGGTGGCGAATATTCGCAGATAGGTTTCAACTCTAACGGCTACGGTGCCATCGGAACAGGACGTTCAGAGAGCGACCAGCTTGAAGCCACCCTCACATGGAACAAGAAATTCGGCATCCACGAGCTGGAAGTTCTGGGTGGCTACACCTACCAGCAGGAGAAGAACGAGCGTTTGCTGGGCTCTACAGCCTACTTCTCGAACGAGAACCTGGGCTATCACAGCCTGCAATCCGGTTCACTGAACCTTGCCACAGAGTCAGACTTCGTTAACTCAGTTCTTTATTCCGGCATCGGACGTATCAACTACTCATTGCTTGATCGCTACCACCTGACAGCCACCCTGCGTGCCGACGGCTCCAGCCGTTTTGCCAAGAACAACAAATGGGGATGGTTCCCCTCTCTGGGTGCATCATGGAACGTGAACGAAGAGAAATGGCTGAAGAATGTTAAGTGGATAGAAGACCTGAAGCTGCGTGCCAGCATCGGTACGGTAGGTAATCAGGAGATTGGCGACTACCGCTTCCTCTCGACCTACGCTGCCACTCACTATTTCTTCGGCGGAACAAAGAACATCGCCTATTACCGCTCCAGCCTTGGCAACGACGACCTGAAATGGGAAAGTACCACCTCTTACGACCTCGGTTTCGACTTCAACATCCTGAAGGGACGCATAGGCTTTGTCTTCGACTACTACCGCAAGAAGACCTCCGACCTGCTGCTGGAGATTCCCGTAGAGCAGACCACAGGCTTCAGCACCCAACTCTCCAATATCGGTAATGTAACGAACGAAGGTGTGGAGTTTGCCGTGAACGCATCACTGATTCAGAAGAAAGACCTATCATGGAATGCTTCTGCCAACATTGCCCACAATACAAATAAGGTAACAAGCCTGGGCGGTTCACAGAGCGAAATCATCAGCGGCAACACCATCATCCGTGTAGGTGAGGCGCTGGGAACATACTACGGATGGGAATTTGATGGTGTAGTGCAGAAGGGCGATGACCTGAGCAAGGTGCCCGTACCCTCTACCAAGGCTACCATCGAATACGGAGATGCCAAGTGGGTCGACCAGAACGGCGACGGTGTGGTAGATCAGGAGAACGACCGTGTGATACTGGGTTCGGCACAGCCTAAGCTCACCTACGGATTTGCTTCACAGCTACGCTACAAGAAGTGGGACCTCAGTCTCAACTTCCAGGGTTCCTATGGAAACAAACTCTACAACCACTTGCAGCAGGCTTTGGAGACACCCAACATCAGCTACAACGGCTCTGCCAACCTGCTCAACCGCTGGACTGAAAGCAACCCCAGCACCACCATCCCCCGTGCTTACGTAGGCAGCTCAACAGCCCTTTATCTGGACAGCCGTTATATCGAGGATGCCAGCTACCTGAGACTGAAGAACATCCAGTTAGGTTACAATCTGCAGCCAAAGCTGAAGAACGGACAGAAGCTGGGTCTCTACCTCTATGCATCGGCTCAGAACCTGCTTACCATTACCAGCTACAGCGGTTATGACCCCGAGTACAGCGGCTATACCGACAGCGGTACCTATCCCTCAGCCCGTACATTCACCTTCGGTGTAAAACTGTCGTATTAAACATCAAAACCATTAAGACTTAGCATTATGAAGAAGATTACCATATATAATACTGCCATTACCCTGGCACTGGGACTTAGCATCTCTGCTTTCACCGCCTGCGAATCACTGGATCAGGGAAACCTGAGCGAGCTGGCCGAGAACAACCTCCCTCAGAGTGACGAAGATGCCAAAGCGCTGGTCAATGCCGTTTATGCTTCTGACATAGAACTGGCCACCACCTTTATGTACCTGATAGACCTGCCGACGGAGACCACCGTCTCTGGCGAGAACCCCAATGGCGGTGGCGGTATGTTGGGACTGCTCTCTTGGGACGGCAGCAACTCTTACATTACCAAACTTTGGCAGGCGATATATACATCAACGGCACGTGCCAACGATGTAATAGCCAAACTGGAAGCCCGTCCAGCCGGCGTATCCGAAAAGATTGCACGCCAAGTAGTAGGCGAAGCCAAATTCCTGCGTGCCTACTATCTGAACTATGCCGTACAGTTGTGGGGCCCGGTACCCATTGTCACCACCGTTGGCGGAGGTGTTAATGCGGTCAGAAACTCAGAAACAGAGGTATATCAGCAGATTGTCAACGACCTGACTGATGCAGCCGAAAAGCTGCCAGAGGTAAGTGAATACGGACAGGGTGACATAGGACGCGCCACCCGTGGAGCCGCCAACGCAGCACTGGCAAAGGTCTATCTGACTTGGGCACAGGTAGATGACAATCTGAACGATGAGCAGCGTAGAGAGTACTTCGACAAGGCTGCACAATATGCACAGAAGGTCATCGACTCTAACCAATATGCACTGGAAGAGGATTTCTATGATAACTGGAACAACCAAAACCGAAACGGAAAGGAGAGCATCTTTGCCATCCAATTCTATCTGGGTTCCAGCACCCGCAATAATGATGCATCCGGCAACAACCACCTCTGCCACTGCTCTTTCTCTACATCGTACAGTGTGGCACTGCCCCACATAGCACCGGGGCCTGACAACACCGTAGAGAATTCCTATCTGCCAGGCGACCAGCGCAAGGACGTATCGTTTGCCGACTCACTGTGGCGCCCCTCTACTCAGAGCTACTTCCACTTCTACTATGATGCCGATGGCGATGGCATCAAGGAATCAGGCTACTCGCGCTACAACAAGTATATAGACCACGACTCGCCAGAGACCAGTGCCGCCGACCGCGCTATGAACCGTCAGGTAATACGTCTTGCCGAAGTGTATCTGGTGTTGGCAGAAGCCATTAACGAACGCGACCGTCAGCCCAACAGCGTAGCCTACGAAGCCTTCAACAAGGTTCGCCGCCGTGCCTTCCGCGAGGATATCAATGGTACCGCACAGCCTCATGATCTGGCAGCAGGCCTCAATTACGAGGGATTCCGCAATGCCATCATTCAGGAACGCAGTTGGGAGTTCACCCTGGAACAAAAACATCTGCTGGATCTGAAACGCTGGAAAATACTGGTGAAGACCATCAAGAACAGCAAGTTGGCAACGGACTATCCCGAATACAAGAAGCAGACCATCGACTTCAAACATTATCGCTACCCCATCCCACAGCCTCAACGAGAGGTAAATCCCAACCTCTGGCAAAACTACGGATATGACGGCAGCGAGATAACAGAAAACCCATACAAGGGCAGAGAATAATTATCTGAAGTAAAATCACGTTAGTAGTAAAGTAATGAAAAGAAACATATATCTATTAGCCATTCTTGCGTTGGCAGCACAGAACGTTGCACTGGCACAACAGAACGACCAGAGACTGAACCGTGCAATAACTGATGCCTCCTATTTCCGCAAGGCCATAAAGTCTGCACCTGACTTCCGGGACTTACTTGCCAGAAGGAAGAAAGCCGTTAAGAAGTTCAATTCTATACCTACAGACCTCTTACAGCCCGTTACTCTAAAGGCCTTTGCCGTTGCAGAACAGCGAGCAGGTACCCGCCACGTCATCATCCGTGAACATCAGTATCTCAACGACAGTGGTTACAACAATGGAGGGTTTGATCTAGGCATCGGAACTCCCGACCATGTCATTGCTGCTATTGCCGGTGACCTTATAGACAGCTATGTTACACAGGCTGCTCTTAAGGGTATTGCCATAGACTCATTAGCCATCAATGTCAAAAAGAGCAAGCCAGGCATCCAGGATTGGGGAATTGATTATACCATCTATATCGACTCTCCCGCCTCTGACGAGAAGTTGGAAAACCTTCGCCTGTTGGCCGAACAGAACTCTCCTCTTTACCAGTTCTCTATACGTGCTCATAACGTCAACACAATTGTCGAGTACACAAAAAGTCCCGAGGAATTGGTTATTCCACCCTCATACCAGCCAGGACTGCGTGAATTCATAGAGTGGGAGACACGCAAGGGCGAGGCCAACAAGAAACTACGCGAAAGCGGACAGCGTCCAGACCATTCCAAATTTGGCGGTTACGCTTACGACTATCCCTACTCGCGTGCTAATGAGTTTACATCTTTCAAGACAGAAAGCTTTATCAGTCCCGATGGTCCAACGGCCTTCATCAATCCCAGCTCGGGTGCTGTAGTGCTACAGGTACGCCACCATCGTGTTATTCAGGATCACCCACAGTTTCTGGGCGGAAATGATCTAGGCCCCACGGCTGTTGAGAGTCATATTGGCCTGCTTGGCTCCTGCTTTACCCATGTAGCAGAAGGGGTAGCCGCACGCAACCAGATTCCTTTGGACACACTAAAGGTATCTCTTACAGCTCAGCTTGACCCACGTGCCGGGCGCAAGGGCTTCGAAGACACTCCCTCGTATCCTACAGACATTAAGATGAGGGTTCTCATCAACAGTCCACGTGAAGAAGCTGTCATCCGTCAACTCGTAGCCGACACAGAACGCGGTTGTCCCATCTACAATCTGGTAGTAAATGCCCAGAAGATTACGGGTCGAATCAACCGTGTTAATGCAAAAAACAAATAATAAACCATAAAATTAAACATCAATATGAAAGTAAATAAACCATTTGTATTTATTGCCCTTTTGGGTATTTCATCTGCTATTTCAGCACAAGGTGTCCTGGATATTTTCAAGAAGGATGCCACCAAACAACAGTTGGAGAAGAACGCTCCTTCACTTCGTAATCACCTTAGGGAGCGCAGGGGAGCCCTACTGGCATGGAATGCCATCCCCGCCGATGATCTGCAGCCCGTTACGGTAACAGCCAACGTGGTAGCCAAGAACCGTTCAGGCGTCAGAGAGTTGCGCATCCGCGAGTTCCATTACATTGGAGACTGCGGCTATGCTCATGGCGGACAGGATTCAGGTGTTGATACACCCACAACGGCTCAGGCCGTCTTTGCCTCTGACCTGGCTGACAGTTACCTGAATCAGGCTGCCCTGTTGGGTATCGACATTGACTCGCTGACCATAGAGATTCATGGTCGACCCGACACAGAACCCACAGGCCGTGTGTCCTATCCCCGCAACTTCCTCTATACCCTTTACATTGACTCACCGGCCTCTGATGCCGAACTGGAGAAATTAGCTACATTGGCAGAGCAGAACTCGGCAGTAGCTACTCTGGTGAAGGCTGCTGTGACACCCCAGCTGATTATCGACCGTAAGGACTCACCCCGGAAACGCAAGGTAGGTGGCGAGACACTGGCCGGCTTGCGCGAATATATCCACGGCAAGCGTCAGGCTCTGCAGGCAAGTCGTGCCAAGTGGGAGAAACTGGCCAAGAACAACAAAGGTGCCGCTGACCGTAAACCCAGGGAGGTGAAGCAGGGGCCCTGGGTGAAGGTCTTCCCCAACGGTGTGCGTCAGCTGACGGTAAATGACAAATACCTGATCGTGCATGACAATCCTGCCTATCTGGGCGGTACCAACCTGGGCATGACATCCATAGAGGGCGTACTAGGTATCCTGGGTACCTGTATTACCCACATCTCACTGGGTCAGGCTGCAGAACGCGGACTCGATGTGGACTCTATATCGCTGACCGTTCAGGCCGAATGGGACCCTCGTGCCGGACGCAAGGGCTACGAGAACCTGTCTATCGCTCCCCAGAATGTGCGCTACACCCTGCATGCTTTGACACCCGAGAACGACCAGGCCGTAAAGGAATGGATAGAGGCTGTAGAGAAGATCTGCCCCATGTATAACCTCTTCAAGGATACGCAGACCTTCGAGCACCGCATTGTCCGCGGCAGCTTCAAGCCACAGAAGAAATAATCTCTCAATAACCCATAACCATTAACCCATAACCAATCATCTATGGGATATCAACAACTCACCATATTGGCAGCACTGGCCTCTGTGCCCGTGGTTATGGCAGCGGAAACGGTCAGCACCGACACACTGCGGCAAGCCTTTCCGCCAGCCTTCCGGGCAACCACGCCTCACCAAACACTGGATTCACTTGTAGCCGAGGCACAACGACAGATAGCCCTCCGCCAAGGTAAGCACTACGGATGCTCAGCCATCTCGCTCACAGCCATAGCATCAACGTTGGGTTCCGACTTTACCGAGCAGCAGTTGCGGAGCATGTCGGATAGCTTCTCGGGCGGCATCGGCCACGAGTTCTCGCAGGGCACCTGCGGAGCCCTCACGGGTGCCATCATGGCCCTGGGGTTCTACGCCAGCGGCGACAAGGAGAAGCACTTGCGTCTAGCCCGCGAGGTATATGATGAGTTCAAATCGCAGGAAGGCACCGTTGCATGTGGCGATATATACGGCAAGTACCGTTTCAACCACTGCGACGGCTGCAACCTCTGCGCTGTCAAGAAGGTGGTGGAGGTGCTCTTCCGCGAAGGTGATATCCAAACCAGCACCATCGCTCCTTGGCCTCAGACTAAACAGGATAACATCAGATAGAAACCCGAATAAATTATCAACGATTATGAAGCAAACACATATACCATATATCATCAGCCTTTTTATTGCCGCCCTGTTCTGGTCGTGCAGTAGTACTGAAGACGGGCCTGTCCCCATCACCATCCCCGAGGTGGACGACGAGTGCTGCAATGCAGAAGAGACATTCCTGGCCTATTCGTTCCTGAACAATGGATATGTCAAAGAAATTGTTTCGTTACGCGACACCATAGACAACAAGTATGCCGTCAGCGTCTATGCTGCCAACGGCAAGCTGCATGTAGGATACAACGACCTGTTCTTTGCCGTGACCAAAATCTCAAACCAAGGGTATGTCCGCGACTTCTCTGTTACGGAGATCACTCCGCTGATGACCATGACGGCTATGGGTATGCAGCATTCCACTCCCACCCTTACGGAGAGTACGCTTTATAACGAGACATTCCCTGCCGTACAGCGGGCATGGGTTTCATACGTCATGAACAGCGGCGACAGTGGTTTCTGGGAACTCTCGTACAAAGTCAGCACAAACGGAAAGTCCGTTGTTCACGGACCTACGCAGATAAACGTAAATACACTGACACAGGGACAGACCTGGCTGAAGTCGTTCAAGTATAACGAACAGACCTACTACCTCTCCCTGGTCAACCCCAACAACTTCCAGACGGGTAACAACATCATCCAGGCTTATGTATCCAAGCAGGGAGCCGACAAGAAGGTCCCCTACCCCTTGGCCGAGGAGCAATTTACCATAGACATCTACCCCGCCATGCCCGATATGGGTAACCATTCCTCGCCCAACAACGAGGCACTTACCCTTCAGCCAGACGGCAGCTATCAGGGCAAGTCGAACCTC
>Ga0265298_10009551_pt1 | contig 11538 bp, 12 predicted proteins | sample AusTroGonzalo_MG_3_FD_193486 | JGI IMG/M metagenome (GOLD analysis project Ga0265298, IMG submission 193486) | Bovine rumen microbial communities from tropical cattle in Woodstock, Queensland, Australia - Gonzalo_01 | ecosystem: Host-associated > Mammals > Digestive system > Stomach > Rumen ...
GAGACTACCACGTTGATAGGCAGGATGTGTACGGTCGGTGACGGCCTCAGCAGACCTGTACTAATTGCCCGAAAGACTTTCTCTTGAAAGAGAAATAGCGCAAATTGAAATTAGCATCTGTCGAATGCGAGCCGGAAGGCGGCCGAAGGTCTGTTCTCTCAAGTAACATACTGCCGTGGCTATAGCGGTGAGGAACCACCTCTTCCCATTCCGAACAGAGAAGTTAAGCTCACCATCGCCGATGGTACTGACCCACCAGTTGGGAGAGTAGGTAGCTGCGGTTCTTCGAAAACCTCGATGGTCTTGCGACCACCGAGGTTTTTTTGTTGAAGAACCGCAGCCTCCGGCGGTTCACGTTACCCCCTCCCGAAACCCCTCCCCTCGGGGGAGGGACTTAGGTTTTTTTACAAGGTCATTACGGTTCCGATGCCTTTGGAAAGGGAGGCGGCATTCAGGATGACAGCTTTCTGGGCGCCTTGCCGGAGAGCCCGGAAGGCGTTTTCCAGCTTGGGAAGCATGCCGTCGGCAATGATGCCGGAAGCTTTCAGCCGTAGGAAATCGGCTTCCGTGATAAATGGAATCACACTGGCGGGATCATTGACATCGGCCAGTACGCCGTCCTTTTCGAAGCAGGTCCAGAGTTCGGCTTCCAGGGCGGCAGCTACGCAGGCAGCCACCGTATCGGCATTGGTGTTCAGGAGCTTACCGGCTCCGTCGTGGTTGATGGGGCTGAGTACCGGCACTAAACCTTGAGCCAGCAGCGCCTCCAACAGCGGGCGGTTCACCGAAACAGGTCTCACGTCTCCCACGAAGCCGAAATCCACCGGCTTTCCCTCTATTTCCAGGGGCTTGCGTTTAGCCGCCTTGATCACATTCCCGTCGCAGCCGGAAAGGCCGATGGCGTTGCAGCCTTCCGCTTGTAATAAGCTCACCAGCTGCTTGTTGCACCAGCCTGCATAGACCATGGTCACTACCTGAAGGGTATCGGCATCCGTCACCCGCCGGCCTTGGATCTTTAGGGGCTTCTGTCCCATTTTTTCCTGCAGGCGGGAAGCCAGGGCACCACCGCCGTGCACCAGCACCTTGGGTCCTTCCAGGGCGGCGAAATCCCGGCAAAACCGCTTCAGCGCAGCCTCGTCGTCCAAAACATTCCCGCCGATTTTCACTATTTTAATCATAAGCTTGGAGCCCTGAAAGGGCGATAGTAAGTCCCTTCCCCGAGGGAAGGGATTTAGGGAAGGGGTAACGTGGAAGGACAGAATGATGCTTCTTGAAGCATCATTTTCAGCACTGTCTGGGCTGCTACCACGCGGTTGGCCGCCTCCGGAATCACCAGGGACTGAGGACTTTCAATCACATCATCACTAACTATCATATTGCGTCTTACCGGCAGGCAGTGCAGGAAATAGGCATTATTGGTGAGGGCCATCTTCTCCCTGGTCACCGTCCAGGAACGGTCCTTGGAAATCACCTCTCCGTAATGCTCGTAGGAGGCCCAGTTCTTGGCATACACGAAATCGGCCCCTTCCAGGGCTTCGTCCTGGTTGTGGGTGACTTTGATGCCTTTGGTGAATTCCGGCGCCAGGTCATAGCCTTCCGGATTGGCTATCACGAAGTCGAAATCCGTCATTGAGAGGCCTTCGGCAAAGGAATTGGGTACGGCCTGGGGCAACGCCTTGGGATGCGGGGCCCAGGTCATCACCACCTTGGGACGCTCCTTCCGCCGATACTGTTCGATGGTAATGAGGTCGGCAAAAGTCTGGAGCGGATGGCGGGTAGCCGCCTCCATGCTGAAGACGGGTTTTCCGGAGTATTTTATGAATTGATTCAGAATTACTTCGTTGTAATCATCCTCCTTGCTTTCAAAGCGGGCGAAGGAGCGTACGCCGATGATATCGGCATAGCAGCCCATCACGGGGATGGCCTCCAGCAGGTGCTCGCTTTTGTCGCCATCCATCACCACGCCCCGCTGGGTTTCCAGTTTCCAGGCACCCTGGTTCACGTCCAGCACCATTACGTTCATGCCCAGGTTCAGGGCCGCCTTCTGGGTGCTCAGGCGGGTGCGCAGGCTGTTGTTGAAAAACACCAGGAGGGCCGTCTTGTTCTTTCCCAGCTCCTGGTCGGCGAAGGGATTGGCAGTCACGTATTTAGCGGCTTCCAGGGCCTTCTTCAGGTCTCCCAGCTGCTTAATGGATGTAAAGGTATTCATGCGGTTAATTCTTTCCAGGCTTGTACAAATCTTTCAGCCGTTTCCTCACTGACAGTGAGGGACGGAAGCAGGCGGATGACGTTCTCTCCGGCGGCGCCGGTGAAGAAGTGCTTTTCAAAGAGCAGTCGGTTCCTGAGGCCCACGTATTCCGGCTTCAGCTCCAGGCCGATCATCAGGCCCCTGCCCCGGTATTCCTTCACAGCTTTATCGGCCTGAAGAGCTTTGCGGAAAAACTCTCCCGCCTTGGCGGCGTTCTCCACCAGGTGCTCTTCTTTCATGATTTCCAGCACGGCGATGGCGGCGGCGCAGGCAAGGTGGTTTCCGCCAAAAGTGGTCCCCAGCATCCCGTAGGCGGATTTTATCTGCGGGCCGATGAGTACGCCGCCGATGGGGAAACCGTTGGCCATCCCCTTGGCCGATGTGATGATATCGGCCTTGATGCCCGCGTGCTGATGGGCGTAGAAGAGGCCCGTTCGTCCGTACCCGGACTGGATTTCATCGGCTACCAGCAGGGTTCCGGTTTTGTCGCAGAGGTCCCTGAGGCCTTTCAGGAAAGGGTCCGTAGGCTCGAAAATACCGGCCACACCCTGGATGCCTTCCACAATTACGGCGGCATAAGTGCCCTGGGAAAGCTCTTTTTCCACGGCATCCAAATCATTCAACGGCACAAAAGTGACGTTGGGATTGGCGTTGAAGGGCGAACGGATCTTGGGATTGTCGGTGACGCCCACGGCTCCGGAAGTGCGGCCGTGGAAGGCCTTGCCGAAGGCCAGCACCCGTGCCCTGCCGGTGGCGAAAGAGGCCAGCTTGAGGGCGTTTTCGTTGGCCTCGGCCCCGCTGTTGCAAAGGAAAAGGGCGTAGTCCGGATAGCCGCTGGCCTCGCCCAATCTGGCCGCCAGGGTGCTCTGGAGGCTGTTTTTCACGGCATTGGAGTAGAAGCCCAGCGTCTGGGCCTGCCGGGTTAATGCTTCCACGTAATGCGGGTGGCAATGGCCCACGCTAATCACCGCGTGACCACCGTAAAGATCTGTGTATTCCGTTCCGTCTGCCGTCCACAAAGTGGTGTCTTTTCCGCGGACGGGCTCAATGTCCCACTGCTTATATACCTTGAAAAGATCCATAGCTAAAATGCCGATGCTTTCAGTTTAAGGCCCAGGGTTTCTTCCAGTCCCAGCATCAGGTTCATGTTCTGGACCGCCTGCCCTACGGCGCCTTTTAACAAATTGTCTATCACGGAAGTAATCACCAGTTCTTCTCCATGTTTTTCCAGGCCGAGGAGGCACTTGTTGGTGTTAACCACCTGCTTCAGATCCACGGGACCGGGGAAGAGGAAGGAGAACGGAGCGTCTTTGTAGTAATTGTCATACAAGGCTTCCGCCTCTTCCTGGCTAAGCGGGCAGGGCGTATGGAGCGTGGCGAAAATCCCCCTCGCGAAATCTCCCCGAACCGGTACGAAGTTAATCTCCGGCAACTGCTCCTGAAAACTGCCCAAATTGCGGCGAATCTCCAGAAGGTGTTGATGCTCAAATACTTTATAGGCCGATAGGTTATTACTGCGCCAGCTGAAATGGGTAGTGGCCGAGGGCTTCACGCCAGCGCCGGTGCTGCCCGTAATGGCGGTTACGTTCACTGCGTCCTTGAGAAGACCTTCCGCCGCCAGGGGCAGGAGGGCCAGCTGGATGGCGGTGGCAAAGCAGCCGGGATTGGCCACCTTATCGGCCTGCTGGATTCTGGCTTTCTGCCACTCCGGAAGGCCATACACATAGCCTTTGGACTGGTCTCTATAGTCCTGTGCCAGGTCAATAACTTTCAGTCCTTCGGGCATTTGGTGTTCCTGCCAGAACTGGGCGCTTTTGCCGTGGGCGCCGCAGAGGAAAAGGACATCGGCCTCTATTAAATCGATTTCGGCCGCAAAATGCAGGTCCGTATCCCCAAACAGTCCCTCGTGGGTCAAGGCCACAGGCTCGCCGGCGTGACTCTCCGAATGCACGAAGGCAATCTCCGCCGCCGGATGATTCACCAGCAGCCGGATCAGTTCGCCGGCGGTATAACCCGCCCCTCCTATGATGCCAATTCTTGTCATCAATAATTGTTATTAACGTTACCCCCTCCCGAAACCCCTCCCCTCGGGGGAGGGACTTCCATGGTGCTATTATTCACCGGGGTGATGGATGGTGAGGTGTTCGTTCGGGTCGTACAGCAGTCCCGTGCAAATGCACATCTTGTAGTCGTGGCTTTGCAGGATGGGGAAATGCCGGCAGCCCTCGCAGCCTTTCCAGAACTCCGGATCGTCCGTCAGTTCATTATAAGGGACCGGACGGAAGCCGAACTGATAGTTCATCTTCATAACGGCTGCGCCCGTAGTGATAGAGAAAATCTTCGCATTGGGGAACAACTTCCGGGAAAGGATAAACGTCTGTTCCTTAATGCGTTTTGCCAATCCCAGACCCCGGAATTCGTGCGCCACGATGAGACCGGAATTGGCCACGAACTGCTTTCCGCCCCAGGACTCGATATAAGAGAAACCGGCAAAGCGGCCGTCTTCCGTAAGGGCTATCACCGCCTTCCCGCTCTCCATCTTCTGGATAATATATTCAGGAGTACGCTTGGCGATACCCGTCTTGCGCTCCAGGGATGAAAGATAGATTTCCTGGCAAATTGCTTCGGCATAAACTGCATGGCTGCCGTCCGCCACTTTCACTGTAAATTCCATGTATGTCTTTACTAACTAATCAGGTCACAAATATACAATAATTTGAATAAATCACCTAATTTTTTAGCAAAAATGTGTATAAAAATAGAACTAATTGCATATTATACACAATTTATGCAAAAAACAACGCCAACTTAAGGAAGGTGGCGTTAAACATATGGGAGGGAAGGCTTTATAATCTTTCCTGCACCTGGTAATTGTTCCGGCCCTCGGAGCTGCGGGAAATCATTTCGCCGATGAATCCGGCCAGAAACAGCATCACACCCAGTACAACAGCCAGGAGGGCCAGGTAGAACAGCGGCTGGTCCGTCACGGGGCGGAACTTCACCCCGTTGGCCTGATTCACCAGTTTGGCCACAATTATCCAGATGGTCATCACAAAGCCCACCAGGAACATCAGGATGCCGCTGGTGCCGAAGAAATGCATCGGCTTACCGCCGAAGCGGGACAGGAACCACAGGCTCATCAGGTCCAGGAAACCGTTCACAAAACGGTCCATGCCGAATTTGGAGTTGCCGAACTTGCGTTTCTGGTGATGCACGGGTTTTTCTCCGATTTTGGCAAAGCCGGCATTCTTGGCCAGGTAGGGGATGTAGCGGTGCATTTCCCCATAGACCTCAATATTCTTAACCACTTCCTTCCTGTAGGCTTTGAGGCCGCAGTTCATGTCGTGTAGCTTGATGCCGGTCACTTTCCGGGCCGTCCAGTTGTACAGCTTGGACGGAAGGTTCTTGGTGATGGCGTTGTCCTTGCGGTGCTTTTTCCAGCCGGAAACCAGGTCGTAGCCTTCTTCCCGGATCATCCTCACCATCTCCGGAATCTCTTCCGGGGAGTCCTGCAAATCGGCATCCATGGTTACCACTATGTCCCCTTCGGCCGCGGCAAATCCCTCGTACAGGGCGGCGGATTTGCCGTAATTCCGCCGGAAGCGGATGCCTCGTACGCCCGGGCCGCCAAGTCCTTTGATTACCTCCCAGGAACCGTCCGTGGAGCCGTCGTCCACAAAGATTACCTCGTGGCTGAAGTCCTTCAGGGAGCGTTCTATCCAGGCGTACAGTTCGGGAAGGGATTCCCGTTCATTGTAAAGGGGGACTATGATTGAGAGGTCCATAACAACTTATTGTTCATCGGGTTTGTCCTCGGGGTCTTTCGGCGGGAGCGTACCCTGAAAAAGGCTTTGCATAAAAATGTAACGGGACATGATGCGGGCAAGCAGGCTTCCGTACAGGTAGCAGTACACCCATTGGAAAATGAAGGTGTAAAGGGGCAGCTTGTCCGTGAGACCTTCCACCTGTTCCCGCTGGGTAGTGGAAAGGGATGCGGTGACATCCGAGAAGAGCGTGGCAATCTCCTCCTGCGGCATTTTGAGGATAATCAGCGCCTGGGCCGATGCCAGAAGAAGACCGGAGAGCAGTGCGGCGCGGCGGCCGAAGCGATAGGTGTCCTCCATCTTGAGCCCGTTGTATTTCTCCGACAACTTGAGCATCAGGTTCTTCATCAGGAGGATGCAGCCGAAGAATTCCACCGCCCAGAGAATCACGGCGGCGGCCGTTACCAGAAAACTGGAGCCGGAAAGGGCGCTGAACTCCTTGCCCAGGAGGCAGCCGATGGACACAGCCCCGAACGCGGCGCCCGCCTTGGCCGCCTCGTTCCACAAAGTCCCATTATCAATAGTCCCTTTCACAAGTGCAAATATACGGATTTTTTGTTAACTTTGTAGACTCAAGTGCAATTGCTATGATGCAGTGAAAGACTTGGTATGTAATAACTCATCAAAAAGTAGAATTATGATTAACATCAAGTTTCCCGACGGGAGTGTAAGACAGTATGAGTCTGGGGTTACCGGCTACGACGTGGCCATGTCCATCAGCCCCCGGCTTGCCGCCGAAGTGCTGGCCGTATCAGTAAAGAGGCCCGGCGAGCCCGAAACCTCCCGCGGAACTACCCTGGACGTGATGCGTCCCCTCACGGAAGACGTGGAAATCCGCCTGCTCAAATGGGAGGACGACGAAGCCAAGAAGGTCTTCTGGCACAGCTCTTCCCACCTGATGGCGGAGGCCCTGGAAGCCCTTTTCCCGGGCATCAAGTTCGGTATCGGCCCGGCTATCGAAAACGGATTTTACTACGATGTGGACACCAGCGGCCGCACCCTCACGGACGCGGACTTCAAGGCCATCGAGGACAAGATGCTGGAATTTGCCCGCCAGAAGCAGGATTTCACCCGCATAGAGGTCTCCAAGGCCGATGCCATGAAGTACTTCACCGAGAAAGGGGACCAGTACAAGCAGGAACTCATCAGTGAGCTTGCCGACGGCACCATCACGTACTATACCAACGGTCAGTTTACGGACCTTTGCCGCGGACCGCACCTGAAGAATACGGAAGTGATCAAGGCCGTGAAGGTGCTTTCGCTGGCCGGCGCCTACTGGCGCGGTGACGAAACCCGCCAGCAGCTCACCCGTATCTACGGCATCACCTTCCCCAAGAAGAGCATGCTGGACGACTATCTGGTAATGCTGGAGGAGGCTAAAAAGCGGGATCACCGCAAGATCGGCAAGGATATGGAGCTCTTCACCTTCTCCCAGCGAGTGGGTGCGGGCCTTCCCCTGTGGCTGCCCAGAGGCGCCGCCCTCCGCAACACCCTGCAGACCTTCCTGGCCAAGAAACAGGCCGAATACGGCTACCTGCCTGTAGTTACGCCCCATATCGGCGGAAAGGAACTGTACGTCACTTCCGGCCACTATGCCAAGTACGGGAAGGATTCCTTCCAGCCCATCCATACCCCGCAGGAAGGGGAGGAGTATCTTTTGAAGCCGATGAACTGCCCGCACCACTGCGAGATTTACCGCAGTGCTCCGCGCAGCTACCGGGACCTGCCCCTTCGCTTTGCCGAATTCGGCACCGTGTACCGTTACGAGCAGTCCGGTGAGCTGCATGGCCTCACCCGCGTGCGCAGTTTCACCCAGGACGACGCCCACCTGTTTTGCCGCCAGGATCAGTTGCAGGAGGAATTCGAGAAGGTTATCGACCTCATCCTCTACGTGTTCAAGACCCTGAAGTTCGACAAGTTCACCGCCCAGGTATCGCTGCGGGATCCCAAGAACCCGACCAAGTATATCGGCAGTGACGAGAACTGGGCCAAGGCCGAGCAGGGCATCATTGACGCCGCCAAGAAGAAGGGCCTCCCTTACGTGGTGGAAACTGGCGAGGCGGCTTTCTACGGTCCCAAGCTGGACTTCATGGTGAAGGACGCCATCGGCCGCAGCTGGCAGCTGGGCACCATCCAGGTGGATTACAACCTGCCGGAGCGCTTCGAGTTGGAGTATGTGGATTCCGACGGTTCCCGCAAACGCCCCGTGATGATTCACCGTGCTCCCTTCGGCTCGCTGGAGCGTTTTGTGGCCGTACTGCTGGAGCACACCGCCGGCCATCTGCCCCTGTGGCTGCACCCGGATCAGGTGAAAGTGCTGCCGGTGAGCGAAAAATATGCAGATTATGCGAAAAAAGTTGTAAATCTGCTAAATAATTCCGAAATTCGCGCCTCCATAGACGACCGGAACGAGACGCTTGGCAAGAGAATCCGTGAGACTTCCCTCAAGAGGGTTCCGCTGCTGGTCATCGTTGGAGAAAAGGAACAGGCAGAGGAATCTGTCTCTGTGCGCCGTGGAGCCGTGGACCAGGGTTCTATGAGCGTGCCTCAGTTTGTGGAGTATGTCCGCAATGCCGTGGCAGAAGAACTGGCCCAGTAAGTAAAGTTTAACGTTTTAAAGGAGCAAGACTATCGCAACGCCTTTCAAACCCAGGCCCTCCGGCCTGAAAAAGAACGCTCGGGTGCAGCCCGGTCCCAAGCAGCAGGACGAAAACGCCCTGCGCATCAACCGTGAGATTACCGCGCCCCAGGTACGCCTGGTAGGGGACAACATCCCCGAACAAGGTATTTATCCTTTTCTCAAGGCCCTGGCCCTGGCCGAAGAACTGGAGTTGGACCTGGTGGAAATCAGCGCCAAGGCCGATCCGCCTGTGTGCAAGATCCTGGACTACCAGAAGTATCTGTACCAGCAGCGGAAGCGGGCCAAGGAAATGAAAGCCAACGCTGCCAAGATTGTCATCAAGGAAATCCGCTTCGGCCCCAACACGGACGAGCATGACTTCCAGTTCAAGCTCAAGCATGCCGAGGAATTCCTGAAGGAAGGGTCCAAGGTGAAGGCCTCCATCTTCTTCCGCGGTCGTTCCATCCAGTTCGCCCAGCAGGGGGAGAAACAGCTGCTTCGCTTCGCAGTGGAGCTGGAAGAATTCGGCCGGGCCGAAAGCATGCCCACCCTGGAAGGCAAGCGCATGACCATGATGATTGCCCCCATAAAGAAAAAGTAAGCCGACAGGCTACTCTATGTATAATTTAATTGTTTAACACAATGGCAAAGCTTAAAACCAACTCCGGTGCCAAAAAGCGCTTCACGCTTACCGGATCGGGAAAGATCAAGAGGAAGCATGCTTATCACAGCCACATCCTCACCAAGAAGACCAAGAAGCAGAAGAGAAACCTTGACCATTTCTCCATTCTGGAAAGAGATGACGTCAAGCGCGTAAAAGAGCTTCTGGTCATGTAATTAATGTTTAACTGGAACGCAGTCCCAAGCGTTTTCTCCGGAAAGCCACTGCCTCCAAAAAAAGTAAAAATTTATGCCTAGATCAGTTAATTCTGTTGCCTCCAGGGCACGCCGCAAGAAGATCCTCTCCAGGACCCGCGGTAATTTCCTCTCCCGCAAGAACGTCTGGACGGTTGCGAAGAACACCTATGAAAAAGGTCTCACCTACGCCTACCGTGACAGAAAGGCCAAGAAGCGCGAATTCCGCTCCCTGTGGATTCAGCGTATCAACGCCGCCGCCCGCCAGTATGGCCTCACCTATTCCCAGCTGATGGGTCGTCTTGCCAAGCAGAACATCGGCCTTAACCGCAAAGTTCTGGCAGACCTCGCTATGAACAATCCTCAGGCTTTTGAGGCTATTGTCAACTCTGTAAAGTAGTTCTTTGAAATTGTGAGCTGGAAGGATCTCATTGCCAACAAGTGGGTGAAGCTGGGCTTCTGGTCCGTGCTTTACATCGCCTGGGTAATCTGGCTCGGTAATTATTGGTGGCTTTTCGGCCTTGTGGTCATCTTCGACCTTTTCATCACCAAGAAGGTGAAGTGGCTGTTCTGGAAGAAAGAGTACAAGGAGGGAGAAAAGCGCAATGTGTGGCTGGACTGGTTGGATGCTGTCATCTTCGCCGTAGTGGTGGTCACCTTCATCAATATTTTCTTCTTTCAGGCCTTCAAGATTCCTTCCTCGTCCATGGAAAGTTCGCTCTATACGGGTGACCACCTGTTCGTGAGCAAACTAACCTACGGACCGCGTGTGCCCCAGACTCCGCTCACCATTCCCTTCACGCACAATGTGATTTTCGGCAAAGAGTCCTATTCCACTCTTATCCAGAACAAGTATCGCAGGCTCAAGGGATTCCGTAACGTGAGGAGGGGAGATATCGTGGTGTTCTGTTTCCCCAACGGAGACACCGTCCTTTCCAAGCGCCCGGCCGATGACTATTACGCCTGGGAGCGCACTTCCGGAAAGGAATACGCCGTAAAGCATTTCGGCCCACTAATTGTCCGTCCCGCGGACAAGAAGGACCACTATGTGAAACGTTGCGTGGCCGTGGCCGGCGACACCCTGGTGGTGAAAGACGGCCTGGTGTGGGTGAACGGACAGAAGGAAACGGACTATCCCGGACGGCAGCTCACATATAAGGTAACCACCACCGGTTCCCGTATCAACCAGCGCGTGCTGGAGGAAATGGGGCTCAACTTGGCGGAACTCTCGTTCGATCCGCGTCTTCCGGGCTATCCCTGGATGCCGCTCACGGAAGAAATGCTCGCCAAGGTAAAAGCCCTGTCCATTGTGACGGAGGTAACGCCCAATCTGGAAACCTTCCCCGCCATGGGCCAGGATACGGACATCTTCCCCTTTACGGGAAAGACCCGCTGGACGCGCGATTACTTCGGCCCGCTTTGGATTCCTGCCAAGGATGCCACTGTGGAGCTAACCCGGGAGAATCTGCCGCTGTACGAACGGATTATCCGCGACTATGAGCACAATACCCTCCAGGTTAACGAAGACGCCATCCTGGTGAACGGAACGCCGGCCACTACGTACACATTCAAGCAGGACTACTATTTCATGATGGGAGATAACCGCCACAATTCCCTGGATTCCCGTTACTGGGGATTCGTTCCGGAAGACCACGTAGTGGGCACCCCTTCCATCATCTGGCTCTCCACGGACGCAACAAAGAGCTTCCCTGGGAGCATCCGGTGGAAACGATTCCTTAAAATCGTCAGAAACCATTAAGAAAGAAACAATTAAAAAGTTAAATAATTATGTCAAAGGTTTGTCAGATAACCGGTAGGAAGAGAATGATCGGCAACAATGTCGCCCATTCCAAGCTGCGCACCAAGCGCGACTTCTCCCTCAACCTCAAGACCAAGAAGTTCTGGTCGGAGACCGAACAGCGTTTCGTCACTCTTAAGGTGACCACCAAGGGTATGCGTATCATCGAGAAGAATGGTCTCGACGCCACCCT
>Ga0265298_10009553_pt1 | contig 11537 bp, 11 predicted proteins | sample AusTroGonzalo_MG_3_FD_193486 | JGI IMG/M metagenome (GOLD analysis project Ga0265298, IMG submission 193486) | Bovine rumen microbial communities from tropical cattle in Woodstock, Queensland, Australia - Gonzalo_01 | ecosystem: Host-associated > Mammals > Digestive system > Stomach > Rumen ...
GGGTATGGGGAGCGATCGGAAAGCCCCCTTATTCGTAACTCACTCCTGCGCCGTTCTCACCGTAAGGCATCAGGATAATCAGCGTCCGTCCGCGCTGCAGCTCAATCTCGTTGCCGTCCGGCCCGTAGAAAACCGTGCGGTCCGTAAGGCCCTTGCGCTCCCACACACCGGAGAGATGCTTTCCGCCCATAAAATAGTCCGCGTTGCCCTTGCCGACAAGTCCCTTTTCGGGATCGACATCATACAGGACCGGACTCGGCCGGGTAAAGCTGATCCAGTTGTAATCCACCTGCTGGACGATCACGTTGTTGAAAGTGATCGGGTCGCCGGCTTCCAGACCCTGGATAACAACACCGAGGCCGTTCACATTCTTTCCGTCGCCCTGGATCTTTTTCACTTCGGGCTCCACCAGAATATTCGTCCGGTAAGGCATATCCTCTCCCTTTTCCCGCTTGACGTAACGGATATAGGAGTTGGTTGATTCATCGTATTCCAGACGGCTGTTCGTGTAGTATTCATTGCCAAATTTGATATACACAAAGTTGGCATCGTCTCCGCCCGCGGGGATATCGTCCGTGAACTTAAACGTATGGTTTGCCGCCACATGATCCTTCGGGATAATGTCTGTCAGCAGTCCGGTCAGGTTGAAGAGCTCCGTATTGGCGCCGCTGTACTTTTTGCCGGTCTTGTCACAGATCCGGTATACATACGGTCCCCAGGGTTTGCTGCTCAGGTCGCCGACGTAAACAAGTCCGGGATCTTCTATCGTCCGTTTGCCCGTGGGGTTCGGCAGACCGTTCTCCGCCCACACATCCGGAACATCAGTCACGGCATAGTTCCAGCCGGAGGTAACAAAGGCGCTGTCCCATTCCGCGCGCAGCCGTGCGTGCTGAATACGTGTGCTGCGGACAAACCCGGCAAAATCAGGCACCACGTCGGAGTAGACGTAGGTCATACGGCTTTCTCCGCCGCCCTTTTTCTGCAGTGCTTCATACACCACATCGGCATAAATACCGTTGACCGGCGCATTGCGGTAGTTCTTGATCGAGGAAGAACTTCCCAGTCCGTTGTCGGCATTGGAGATCTGGACCAGGATCGGCTGATACTCGCCGGTTACCGCCATGCCCAGATAGCCGTTGGGTACTTCAATTTCCATCAGGTTTCTGCCGGTCGTCGGGCTGACCAGGTCATCCACCTCGTTCAGTCCGGCGGGATGGATTGTAATCCCCCGGTCGCTTACCCCGTCGATTTCTTTCCCCTCGGCGAAGGCCGAAGTCACACCGATCAGCATGACCAGTGCAAGGATCAGACTCAGTGTCTTTTTCATGAAGGCATATCCTCCTGTGCGTTATTTTTCCAAAAACCCGATATATAGTAGCACAGGATATTTAAGATGTCAAATTATAGTATCATTCTCCGGTTTCAATAGAATCCTTCGCCCTGACGGTAACGGTCCGGTCATAGCAGGAGAAAATCTTGTCCACCTCAGCCTTCGGCTGCGCTTTCGTGATCAGGCTGATCACCGGCACGATGATCAGACCGGCAAGCATGCAGAACGCGCCCGCGTTGATCGGGGACTGCAGGAGGCCGAGGTTCACATTCAGCACCTTCAGGTTCGCCAGCATATCAATGATCATGAAAACCGAGGAGAAGAGCATCGCCACCCAGCAGCCGGCCTTTGTGGTACGTTTCCAGTACAGCCCGTACAGGAACGGCGCCAGGAACGCGCCGGCCATCGCTCCCCAGCTGACGCCCATCGCCTGGGCGATAAAGGCCACGCTCGAATTGGCCTGAACAATGGCCAGAGCGGCGGAGATTGCGATGAAAACCACAATCAGCACCCGCATGACCAGCAGCTGTTTCTTTTCATCCATGTCCTTGATCATGCGTCCCTTGAGCAGGTCCAGCGTGACCGTGGAGGAAGATGTCAGCACCAGTGAAGACAGCGTGGACATGGAAGCGGAGAGCACCAGGATAATCACAACTGCAATCAGGAAGGGCGACAGTGACTGCAGCATCGTCGGGATCACGTTGTCAAAACCGCCTTGAGGATTGCCGCCGCCGACAGCGCCGAGTTCCTCGGAGAAGAGCCTTCCGAAACCGCCCAGGAAGTAGCACCCGCCGGCGATAATCATCGCGAACACGGTGGAGATGATGGTTCCCTTGCGGATATCGCCCTCCTTCCGGATCGCATAGAACTTGCCGACCATCTGCGGGAGGCCCCAGGTGCCGAGGGAGGTCAGGATAACGACCCCGAGGAGGCTCAGAGGATCAGGTCCGAAGAAAGAATTGAAAATGCCCGGAACAGTTCCGTTGGCAATGTTGCTGTCCTGTGCGGCGGAAAGCCCTTTCAGGGATTCCATGAACCCGCCCTTGCTGCCCAGCACGGCGGCGATAACTGCCACAATGCCTACCAGCATGATCAGGCCCTGAATGAAATCGTTCACGGCGGTAGCCATATACCCGCCGACAATCACATAGATCGCGGTCAGGACCGCCATAGCGATGACGCACACGGAATAGTCGATATTGAACGCCATCCGGAACAGACGGCTCAGGCCGTTGTACAGGGAGGCCGTATAGGGGATCATAAAGATGAAGATAATAATCGAAGCCACGATTTTCAGGGATTTGGCGTTGAAGCGTTTCTCAAAGAAATCAGGCATTGTGGCGCTGGAAAGATGCTGCGTCATAACGCGGGTTCTCCGCCCGAGGATAACCCACGCCATCAGCGAACCGATCAGCGCGTTCCCGATGCCGACCCATGTCGAGGCGATACCGAACTTCCAGCCGAACTGGCCGGCATAGCCGACAAAGATAACCGCCGAAAAATAGGAAGTGCCGTAGGCAAATGCCGTCAGCCAGGGACCGACGCTTCGGCCGCCGAGTACGAAGCCGTTCACGTCCGTGGAATGCTTCCTGCAGTAGAAACCGACGTAGATCATCACGCCGAAGAACACCAGAAGCATGCCGATTTTGAGTGCCAGATCACCGAAAGCCATATTGAACCCCTCTTTCCGGGTACCGTCGCCATCAAAAAAGCCTCTGCGTCCGTTCAGGACACAGAGGGCGAATTGACTCCGCGGTACCACCTCTTTTTACCGCCCTGTCAGGGACGGTCTCCGGATACTTTCATATCCTTTGCGCTGTATCGGGCGCCCCCGGCTTTCCTACTCCCCGTGCGGGTTTCAGTCTGCTGCTCCGGAGGGTATTTCGGAAAGAGGATTCCGGCCGCCTCTCACCACCCGGCGGCTCTCTGAACGGATCAGCCTTTTCCCTACTGGATCTCCTTCATTGCAACGACATCGTAGTATGAAACCGGCTCACCGTCAAGATGCTGAACAATGAAAAAACAAACATAAACCGTTCATCCGCTGGCCGCTGGTCACTGATCACTGGCCACTGACCACTTTCACCAGCAGCAGTCTCCCCTTCCCGACGGAAACCGTCGCTTTCCCGCCCGGAATCACTTCGTTGCTGATCCCGTATTGATATTCGCTGGTAATCTCCGCCCCGTCCAGCGGGTATTTGGCGCCGCGGATCGTAATATCCTGCGCCGTCCCGCTGATGTTCAGCAGAGAGAAAAATGCGTATGAATCGTCGATTTCTGCCGTACCGTATGAAACGATCTCCATCACGGAATAATCATCCGCGATCTGAGCCGTTTTCCCGATGGAATCCAGCCACAGCAGCAGGGAAACATTCCCGAAAGTATGATCGAATCTCGCGCCGGTCACGCCGATCAGCAGGAAGTCTTCGAAGCCGCGCCTGACCGCTTCCTTTGCCGCGTATACCGTATCCGTATCATCCTTTTCCCTCGGAAGCACAATCGTTTCAATATCGGTGTCTGGCTTTTCGCTTGAATCAAAATCCCCCACGATCAGCGAAGGGGTGATCTGCAGTTTCTCCGCGTGTCTCAGCCCGCTGTCGCAACAGATGCAGAAATCATCCCGGTGAAGGAATCGGCCGATCCGGCCGTAGTCGCCGATCTCCGCCCCGCCGATAATTATACATCGGTTCACAGGCATTTCCCTCCTTTCGCTTTGGGTCAGCCCGCAGCCTGTTCCAGCACGTCACGAATCTGACGTTTGTACTGAATGAATTCCGGCTGCAGGTTGAAATCCCGCCGGTCTTCCCGGGGCATCTCAATCCGGAGTTCATGATGGATTTCTCCCGGGCTTCCCGTCAGCAAATAGATCCTGTCAGACAGCAGAATGGCTTCATCAACATCATGTGTGATCAGAACGGTTGAAAACCCGATTTTCCGCATGATATCCATATACCAGGTATGAATCTGTCCGCGGGTAATCATATCCAGGGCGGAAAAAGGTTCGTCCAGCAAAATCACGCCGTTGGACCCCAGATAGGTCCGCAGGAGCGCGGCGCGCTGCCGCATCCCGCCGGACAGCTGCGCAGGATAGGACATCTGCGTTCCCTCAAGGTCAAACTGCCTGAAATAAGGGTCCGCTTTGGCCCTTGCTTCCTCCTTCTTCATCCCGTGGATCACCAGCGGAAGCGCGACGTTGTCAATCACCCGCTTATGCTCCAGCAGCAGATCCTTCTGCAGCATATAGCTGATCTGTCCCGGTTTCCCGGTAATATCGTTGCCGGACAGAAACACCCTGCCCGAATCCGGCAATACCAGACCGGACATGATGTTCAGCAGCGTTGTCTTGCCTGATCCGCTCAGTCCCAGCAGGGAAACAAGTTCGCCTTCTTCCAGGTGGATATTGATATCCCGGATAATCAGCCGCGACTGATAGGATTTGGTAATGTGCTCTGTTCTGAGCAGCTCCATCTGATCACTCCCCGGGCAGATATTCGTTGCTGAACCCGGTGCCGCTCAGGTCGTGGACCGTCAGCCCGTTCTCGTACAGCCATCTGTAGAATCCGTTCCATCTTTCCGGTGCCATCACTCCCCATGCGGGTGCATCCGCGATATAACGTTCGGAAAGCCATTTCTGGCTTGCGTATACCAGCTCCCTTGAATCTTCGAGAGCTCCCGTCGTATCTCCGGCAATCAGCATCTCCGCCGCATCCTCCGGATGCTCGCTCGCATACAGGTAGCCTTTCGCGGTGGCTCTCAGAAAAGCCTTTGCTGTCTCGGGATCATTCTGCAGAAAATCGTTGTTGGCAAGGATGACCGGCGTATAGTAATCCAGTTCCGGACTCAGGGAGGCAAAATCCCAGTATTCGCAGGCAACATCGCTGAGTTCGGCGTTGATGCCGCTCCAGCCGTAGAAAATCCAGACCGCGTCGGTCTGATGCGCCCCCAGCGCCGCCGGTTCGTCCGTGATGTTGTTCGGGATCAGTTTCACCTTGCTGAAGTCGCCGCCTTCTTTTTCGACGCAGTAACGGAGCATTGCCAGCTCGATCGGGCTGTCCCAGGTCGAATAGATCCTGTCTTCCAGTCCTTTGGCGGACGTAATGCCGTCCTCCGCCCTCGTCAGGATGCCCGAAGTGTTGTGCTGCAGGATCGTGGCCACCGCGGTTATATTGAGCGGCTCGTCAAGGTCCAGCGAAGCCGCCATCGTATCCTGTGCGTCGATGGCAAACTGCGCCTGATTCGAGGCGCACATCAGCACCGCCCCGTTTTCCGGCGGCTGAACGATCTGCACATCCAGCCCCTCCTCCCGGTAATAGCCCAGGGCATCCGCGGCGTAGACCCCGGTGTGATTGGTGTTCGGGGTCCAGTCCAGGCAGAATATGATCTTTTTCAGGTTTTCCGTTTCGGCAAACGCTGCCGGGATCATCGCCAGCAGCATCACCGCAAGCAGGATCGCTGTCATTTTTTTCATCATAGTCGGTTTTTCCTTTCTTCTTACTCATGCAACAGCTGTTGCGTCTTCTCCGTCCGGTATCTGAGCCAGGGCATCGACAGATCCCTGATGACGTTGACCAGTTTCATCAGCAGCAGGCTGACGATCACGATCAGCAGGATCACCGCAAACATCTTATCGAAAGCATAAGCCTTCCGGACCCGCGTCATATAGACGCCGAGTCCTTCAAACCCGCCGAGCCATTCCGAGATCACCGCCCCCACCACCGCATAAGAAGCAGAAATCCGGAGGCCGGAAAAGAAATAAGGCAGTGCCGCGGGCATTTTCACATGGCGGAATATCTGTCGCCGGGTCGCATTCATGGACCGCAGCAGCGAAACAGCGTCCGGATCCGCGCTCTTGAATCCGTCCAGCAGGCCCACTGCGATCGGGAAGAATGTCGTGATCACAACCAGCATGATCTTCGGTTCCATGCCAAAGCCCATCCACAGGACCAGCAGCGGTGCGATCGCGATCGTCGGGATCGTCTGCGTGACAACCAGCAGCGGCATCACTGCCTGCTCCAGCGTCAGGAAACGGTCCATCAGGCAGGCCAGTCCGAATGCAAGCGCCATTCCGATCAGCAGGCCGATCAGCGCCTCGGTAACGGAAACAAACGCATGATGCATCAGGTTGGGAAAATCGCGGATAAAAGCACTGACCACATCCGCGGGCGACGGCAGCATATATCCCGGAACAATGCCGCTTGCCGACAACCCCCACCAGATCAGTACAATCAGGCAGAATGCTCCCGCCGGCAGCAGTTTAGCTCTGATATTTGCCGATCTTTTTCTCAATGGAAAGAACCTCGCCTTCCGGTTTGTAGGAGATCTTGACATACGCCGCAACCGACGGCGCGCCGGCCCGGATCGCGATATGCTGGCATTCCTTCACGATATCCATCAGCTCGTCATACGGCCCCTCGATCGTTGTCTCAAACGGACCGACGAAATAGTTGTATCCCGTCCCGGCGATATAGGCGATTACCTCGTCCACAATCCTGCAAAGTTCCTCGTCATCCGCAACCCCTGGTAAACTCTGAATCGCTACGCTTGCTTCCATGTTCTTCTCTCTCCTTTGTAAAATATGAGCCGATTTGTCAACCGAAACCGAAGGGGAAATAAAAAAGCCCCCCTGCCGGGAGGTTCATTGCTTCGATGTTCCCATAACGGAACCTTTTTCGCTTCCCTACGCCGGTATTGGCCGGATCAGGTAATGAGGGTCTGTAATTTCTTACAATCTCAGCAATTGCTCCCCTAGCACAGAGGAAGCATAAATCAATCTCCCTTAAAAGTCAAGTGGAAAGCTTCCAAATCAAAAAGCATTTCCCCAATCAAGTCACATTTGATCCGAAGGGTGGTTGGGGGCGATCGGAAAGCCCCTGATCAAAATGCATTTGATCCGAAGGGGGTTTGGGGGGCGATCGGAAAGCCCCCCAATTGACTTTAAGGTACGTTTACGATAATATATCGTCCGTAAACGATTTCATTTTTTGCATTTTTAGTGATCGGGAGTGATTCACATGATCAGGCTGAAAGATATCGCGGATGTCTGCGGCGTTTCCGTAGCTACCGTATCCCGGGCCCTCAACGGGCTTACGAATGAGAATAAGGAGCGTACCGCCTTTATCCGGAAAACCGCGCAGGAGATGGGATATTACCCCAATGTTGCCGCGAAAACCCTGAAAACCAGCCGGTCAAACAATCTGGGCATTCTTTATGAAGACCGGATGAATCATGAATACTTCAGTTCCCTGATCGATGACCTGCGCCGTGAAGCGGACGCCAAAGGCTACGACCTGACCTTTCTCAGCCGGACCGGCAGCAGTGAGAACAGTTATTACGAGCATGCGCGGCAGCGCAGCCTGGACGGCGTCATCGTCCTGCAGGCGGATTACGATGACCCGGGGATCATCCGCCTCGCCTCCGGCACCATCCCTGCCGTCATCATCGATCATGTCTATGAAGGCTGCGACTGTGTGATCAGCGACAACCTCACCAGTGTCGGGCAGATCGTCCGCCATGCGTGGGATCTCGGCCATCGCCGGATCGCCTTTATCCAGGGAGAAAAAGGCGCGGTCAGCCGCGAACGTCTGGCTGGGTTTTATAAGATCTGCGCGGAACTCGGAATCCGTGTCCCAGTTTCCTTTGTCCGCGAAGGCCATTTTCATGACCCCGTCGACTGTGTACGAATCATCGAAGAATTGCTGCGGCTTGAGGAAAAGCCTACCTGTATTCTCTGTCCGGATGATTCCAGCTGTCTCGGTGCCCTCTGGCAGCTGGCCGCCCGGGGTATCCGGGTTCCGGAAGATGTCAGTCTCGTCGGGTATGACGGTCTCCGCATGAGCCGGATGATGCATCCCTGCCTGACCACCTACCGTCAGGATACGGCCCGGATCGCTGAATCGGCATTCCGACTGATCCTGGAAGCCATCACGGATCCGGAAAACCATACGCCGCAGCAGATTACTGTTCCGGGGATGCTGATTGAGGGGGAAACACTCCGATGAAAAACAGGATCCGTTTGATCGGTCTGCTGCTGGCGCTTTCTCTGTTGGCGTTTTCCCTGAGCTGTCTCCTTTCTGCCCTGGCCGAAACGGAAGACGAAGAAATCGTCGAGGATGTCATGCTGGACGAATTGAATCAGGAAGAGCCTGAAACCGAAGAAGAAGCGGACAATCCCGGCGCTGTTCCCTATACAGCCCGGGACGCCTTTATTGACGATATCATCGCCCTCGGAAAAGAACTTTACGAAAAAGCCGACGGCAAGCTGCAACGCGCCCACTACAAGGGTGATATCTATGTCTGCAAGAATTTTACCGTCTATGTTTTCCGGCAGACCCGGGATAAATACCGCATAGCGGAATACCCGGACAAAGAGCTGAAAATTCCCAACAATCTGCCCGCCAAACAATGCAAACCCCATGCTTACGGCTACTGCTGGGAAGAGATTCCCGCCTCCGAAGGCAACCCCTTTGTCGAGGCCGCCCAGTTCCTTTACGACGCCAAACTGTCCAAAGAGGAAAACCGCGCCCTGGCGGAAGAATTCATGAAGCAGGCGAAAAAAGGCGATTATTTCCAGATGACCGGTGACTACTCCGGCGGCAAGGGTGCCCACAGCGCCATCTTCATCTCGGATTACGATCCGGCTACAAATACGATTCATTCCATGGACAGCAACCGCACCGGAAAACGGATTAACGGTCTCCGGTACGGAAAAGTCCTCTTTGACAGCGAGATGTCCATTGACGAATGGATCGGCTTCTTCTGCCGCAAAAAGTGCGGCGCCACTCTCTACCGCCTCCGGGACGATATCATCTTTGCGGAATAATGCATGAAGGCAGCCTCACGGCTGCCTTCAGTGTCATTTCATAATAAACCTATATTTATCCGAAGGTCCAGGGCAAAGGCGCCAGTGGCGCCTTTGTTGGAAGGGCAGGAAAGCCCTGGTCCTGCCACGCGCGGTGCGCGTGCGATTCCTTACGCCTGCAGGCGCGAAATATCCCTTTACCCTTTTTGCAGCACCGGTGCTGCTGCCGCTTTCTGTGCCCTTCTCTTTTCCCGGCTGCTCAGCACCACGCTCTGCAGCAGGATAAACACGCCCAGCAGCGCGCCGCTGGCCATATCCTGCCACCAGCTCTCGTTCAGCGGGCTCAGGCCGATGATCTTCTGGATCGTCGCCAGAATCATCACGCCGAAGAAGGTACCGATCACGTTGCCCACGCCGCCGGTCAGCAGTGTTCCGCCGATAATGGAAGCCGCGATGGCGTCCATCTCGCTGCGCATGGCCACGCTGGCGTTGCCGGCAGGCTTATGCATCAGGAAGATGAATCCCGCCAGGCCGCTCAGCAATCCGCTGATCACATAGCTCAGGAAGCGGGTCCGTCTTACGTTGATGCCCAGCATCAGCGCGCTCTGCTGGTTGCCGCCCAGGGCATAGATATTCCGGCCCAGTTTCACATACCGCAGCAGCAGGAAGGATACGATGACAACCAGGAGCGCCACCACTGCGCCGATTTCCAGTTTGGCCGGAATCAGATTGCCGTTCTGGGCAACATATCCCAGAAAAGGAATCTGAATCTTGGTCTTCACAAGGGCCAGGAACGGCTCATGGGTTACCTTCACGGGGTTCACGGAAAGGATCGTTGTCAGGCCTCTGGACAGGAACATACCGGCCAGCGTAACGATGAATGGCTGGATGTCCAGATAGCTGATCAGGAAACCCATGCCGGCGCCGAAGGCCAGGCCGATGCCCAGGGCCAGCAGGAACGCCATCGCGATGCCCCCGGCATTCTGCAGGCCCGTTCCGTTCAGGTACAGGGCGCAGGCCATGACTGTCAGGCTGATTACGCCGCCGACGCTGATGTTGATGCCGCCGCCGATCATGACGATGGTCAGCGCGCAGGCAATGATAATGAGGTACGCGTTATCGTTCAGCAGGTCGAATACCTGCTGCACTTTCAGGAAGCCGCCGCCCATAAAGATCATGGCGGCAAAATACATCGCAAAGAAGATACACGTGGCAATGGTCGTCAGCAGCTGTGTGTTGGTCAGTGGCTCTCTGCGTTTCATTTTAGTCCACCCCCTTCGCTGCGGACGTCTGCAGTTTTCCCGCTTTGATCCGGGTGATCAGCATTGAGATCTTGTTCTTGATGACCGGAGATCCGGCCACCACGATGATAATGATCACGATGGCTTTATAGGCTTTGACGTTGACCGGGGCAACGCTCATGGAATACAGCGTAGTTGTCAGCATCTGGATAATATAGGCGCCCAGCACGCTGCCCAGCAGCCGGAACTTGCCGCCGCCCAGATTGTTGCCGCCGATGGCAACCGCAAGGATGGCGTCCATTTCGATGTCGACCAGCAGGGTCTTATGGTTCAGCTGGTGCAGCCGGCTGACGCCGATCACCGCCGCAACCGCCACGCATACGCCCAGGATCACAAAACTCAGGAACTTGATGGCCGTCGGGTTGATGCCGTTCAGCCGGGCCGCACCCTGGTTGATACCCACGGACTGGGTATAGAGGCGCAGGTTGGTGAATTTGAAAACAAGCGCCAGCAGTATCGCCATGATGATAACCGCGAAGATCGGGGTCGGAATCGGAACCCCGGGAATGGTCTTGCCCAGCGCGTCAATGATCGGACTGGTGAGCTGGGGAGTTGCGCTGCCGTTGATCCAGTACGCAATGGACCGGCCGCATGAGAAGAGGATCAGGGTTGCGATCATCGGCTGGATCTTAAACACCGCGACCAGCGTTCCGTTGAACATCATGAAGGCGATTGTCCCCAGGACGCACACGATAAAGCCCAGGATGGCCGAACCTCCCGTGATCCCGTTGTCCGTATTGGCAATCTTCACAAAGAAGGCTCCGGCTATCGCGCCCACCGCGCCGACGGAAATGTCCTGGCCGCCGCAGGCCGCGGTGACCAGCGTCATACCCATGGCAATGATGGCCAGGCCGCTTGCGCTGTCGATAATGCTGATCAGGTTGCCGCTCAGCACCTGGTTGCCGTTGTTGCTCGTCGCCATTTCAATGGCAAAGAAGCTAGGATCGCGGATCAGGTTAAACAGCACCAGAATGCCCAGCGCGACCAGCGGGATCATCAGCTGGCCGAGCCCGCCGCTTTTCTTTCTGGCTTTTCTCACTGTGCTCATCTTACTGTTCACCTCCCGCAATGGTCTTCATGACCTGGGCCTGCGTCAGCTGGTCCCCGG
>Ga0265298_10009554_pt1 | contig 11537 bp, 15 predicted proteins | sample AusTroGonzalo_MG_3_FD_193486 | JGI IMG/M metagenome (GOLD analysis project Ga0265298, IMG submission 193486) | Bovine rumen microbial communities from tropical cattle in Woodstock, Queensland, Australia - Gonzalo_01 | ecosystem: Host-associated > Mammals > Digestive system > Stomach > Rumen ...
GTTGGGCATACAGTTGGGCATACTTTTAAAGCGAGAATTTGCCCCCTAACTGCCCAAAATGAGCACGAAAACCCCCGTTTTTTTGGAAAATCTACCCCTTTAATTACCATTAAATGACATGGGCAAAACATGGCGCAAACCCTGATAAATAGGGCATTTAACGGGTGTTTAACGGCAAAAAAGGCTATAACTTTTTTTGTAAACGCATAAAGTCAGCCATATTTATGACCTTTATACGGCATGGGCAACTGTCTCGCTGTCTGCATCTGATACATTTTGCCCCCCGCTGCTTTCGAGCTGCGCGATACGCTCTTTTAGCTGGCCAATTTCCTGCGCCTGCTGCCTGATAGTATCTACCAGCTGCATAACTGTACCTGTGTCGCTCATGGGCGGCTTGTCCTCAGCCTCATTGGTCATACTACCCCGTCCTGTCAGTAGCCAGTCGGCTGAAAGCTCAGGATAGGCGTATAGAATTTTTTCAATACTTTCTGCTGCCATGTCTTTGCCGCTCTTTTTGGCCTTACCCAAAAGACCGACAGACAAAGAGGCTTTGACAGTCATTTGATTGTCATTTATGCCCATTTTTTCCTGAAAAAGCTGCAATCGCTCTATAAATTTGCCCATATATTGAAATTTTTCTATAAAAAGTTTGGTTATATTGAAATAATTCTATATCTTTGCAGCGTTGTTACAATGAACAGCGCGGCAAAGGTACGAAATTTAGCCGAAAAAACAGCAAAATAAACATAAGTTTAACAAAAGTAAAAGGACTATGACACAGAAAGAATTTGAAGAGCGCACGGGTTTGAAGCTCAGCGCATGTGAGTTTGAGAGCGTACACAGCATTTACATGGCTGCTGGCGACGGTATGGATAAGGACGTGTTCTGCAAGGAGTGGAAACGTCACGGTGAAAGCAAGCTGCTTGCTAACATCTGGCGCGAGCTTCGCAGACAGGAGCAGGTAGTAGAGGGAAAAACGATCGTGATAGCGAACATGCAGCAGGAAAAAGAGGAATTAGTAGACTTTCTGCTGGAACGCGCACAGAAGTTTGGCGACGAAGAACTGCTGCTTAAGGCCATTGACATGGTAGGCCATGCAGAGGTGATACGTAGAAAGCTGGCTGCTGACATGCCCCTGTGGGAACGCGACCGCGAGTACATTAAAAACAACCTGAAATAAGAGAGAGCGGCAGCGGGCAACCGCTGCCCATACTAACAACAGAATGACTAATCAATTAAAAAAGTAAAAGGATATGAAAAAGCAGATTGAGGTATCGAAAGAGGTACGCGAGAACATTGAAAAGGTGTTTAATTGCAGCCGCATGAGCGTTTGGCGTGCGTTGAACTATGCCGACGACAGCGAAAAGAGCAAGCGCATACGCGTGTACGCAGTAAAGAACGGTGGCGTAGTGCTGGTAACTGCCCCTGAGTGTGAGACCATACACGACACTAACGGCTACATGCGTCAGTGGTTTGCCAACGGTGCTCTGGTAGAGATAGATAAGAACAGCGGGCACGCTGACGTTTACGACCGCTTTGGCCGTAAGATGCAGCAGCATGACAACGTGACTATTCCACAGTTGTACACTATTCAGGAGTTTGCAGCAGCTTTATAAGGAGGGGCAGGTATGGAGTATTACGCAAACACGCTTTGCATCAGCCACACGGAGCTTGTAAGCAGCGGGCTTATGTCTAAGTCTAACATTGACGCAATGGTTAGACGCAATAAGCTGCAACAGGTACGTCGTGGCTGTTATGGCACGCCCGCGCTGTTTGCCGTTGACAGTCTGCCATTGAAGTACCGCACGGAGGTTTACCGTCGTTACCCTGACGCTCAGGAGAAAGCGGACAGTAAGCCTTTTGTGGAGGCGATAGAGCCAGACGGCAGGGCTATGCAGTTCTTTGCCGAGTACGTATTGAGTGACGGCAGACACCTGACGACAGACAAGCAGCAGGAATATGCTAACAACTGTGCCATATTGAATGCCTTTAAGCTCTGCATAGAGCGTGCTAACAGCCACCGCATACGTCAGAGTAAGGCGAAAATCAAGCTGTGTGAGTTTTGGGCAAAGGCTGCTGCTGCGCTGCCGCGTATCAGCGACGCATGGCCAAACAGTCTGCCACAGAACAACAGACGACTGCACCAGAAATTTAACGAGTACATGGCGCAGGGCTACGTCTGCTTTATCAGCAAGAAATGGCAGAATAAGAACGCTGCAAAGGTGAGCGACGCAGAGCAAGAGGCTACAATGGCCATGCTGCTGTCACACCATAACAACCTTGACAATGCCATGATAGCTGAGTATTACAACGTGGTAGCCAACACTAACGGCTGGGAAACGATAGCAGCCAGCACCGTAGGCGTATGGCGCGAAAAGCTGGACTTAGTGACGGCAGCAGGTCGCAGGGGTGTAACGAATTTCAGGAATGAAAAGACCATGCAGGTGAAGCGCGTAAGGCCAACAGCCGCATTCTTAATGTGGTCGCTTGACGGTTGGGACGTAGAATTACTGTACCAGCAGACCGTCACAGACAAAAAAGGCCATAGGGTGACGACCTACAGCAACAGGCTTACTGTTGAAGTTGTGCTCGACCCGTGCTGTGACTACCCCATTGGCTATGCCATTGGCACGCATGAGACCCCCGAACTGATAGCAGCCGCGCTGCGCAATGCAGCACAGCACAGCAGAGAGCTGACAGGCCAAATGCTGAAAGCCTACCAGCTGCAATGCGACCACTACGCTATTAAGGCCATGACAGAGCGTTACGAGGCTATCAGTAAGCACCTGACCCCTGCAAGGGTTAAGAACGCTAAGGCAAAGCCCGTAGAGCGTTATTTCGGACATCTGAATAACGAATACTGCAAGCGTTGTAACAATTGGTCGGGCTACGGCATTACGAGCGACCCAAAGAAGCAGCCTAACAGTGAGGCTTTGAACATGCTGCGCCACTCATTCCCTGACGAGGCAGGCGTGCGTGCTCAGATAGACGAAATAATAGCCCGCGAACGCGCTAAGAAGCACGCGCAGTTCATGGAGTATTACGGTAAGCTGACGGCAGACAAGGTGCTGCCTCTGAGCACTGAAAACTACCTGTACTATTTCGGAGAGGTGACAGGCCAGACCAACGCCCTGACGGGTAGCGGACTGCACCCCACACTGCTGGGCATTAAGCGCGACTATGAGAGCTTTGACCTGAGCTTTAGAAAGCACGCAGGCGAGAAGTGGGCAGTACACTATGACCCACAGGACATGAGCAAGGTGCTGGCCGTCAACGCAGACGGCACGCTGCGCTACATGCTGGAGGCTAAGCACACGCAGGCTATGGCATTGGCAGACCGCAAAGAGGGTGACGCTCAGCAGCTGGAACGTATCAACAGCTTTAACAAACAGCTGGAGGCACACGTTACCAATGAGCTGGGCAGATACGGCGAGACGTTCTTAGGCATGGCAGAGCGTAACCCACAGCTTGACACACTGCGCAGGCTGCTGATATGCGACAGCAGAGGGCAGCACAAGTTGCCAAAGGCTCAGGCACGCTTGACAGCTGCCGAAATAGAGGCCGTAGAGGTGCAGACTGTAGACGTGCCCCTGATACCACAGGGCGCAGCACCTACGGACACTACAGACTACAGTATTTTTTAAGCATTTACTAACAAAACACGTAAAAGGATATGACAACGAACGAGAGACAGGCCATTGCAGTACGCCTTAAGAACTACTGCGACCAAAAGGGTAGCCAGAACAAGGCAGCTAAAAGTCTGGGTATCAGCTCAGCGACCGTTAGCAAGGTACTGGCAGGTGAGTGGGAAACAATCAGCGACGACATGTGGCGCAGCATAGCCGCCCGTACAGGGCACGACGCTACGCAGTGGCAGATAGTACGCACGACGGCTTACGAACGTATGACGTTCTTACTGCGCGAGGCTCAGGAAGAAAGCCTTGTGCTGGGTGTTACGGGCTTTGCAGGCTGTGGTAAGACTGAGGCCATTAAGAACTACACGGCAGCGCACAGAGGCGTTTACCACCTGTGCTGTAGCGAGTATTGGACTATGCGCACTTTCATTGGTAAGCTGTCGAAGTGCTTAGGCATGGATATGGGCGGCAGTACGAGCGACCAAATGGAGGCTATTGTAGAGCGTCTGCAAAGCATTGACACACCATTGATCGTGTTAGACGAAGCAGACAAGCTGAAAGACCCCGTGCTGTATTTCTTCATCAGCCTGTATAACCAGCTGGAGGGTCAGTGCGGTATTATGCTGTGTGCCACTGAGCACCTGCGTATCAGGATAGAGCGCGGTGTGCGCTTTGGCCGTAAGGGGTACGAGGAAATACACAGCAGGATAGGCCGCCGCTTCATTAAGCTGGACGTTATCAATGAGGCTGACATCGTAGCCGTGTGCAAGGCCAACGGTGTGACAGACAGCGAGACCATTAAGAACATCGTAGCCGATGCAGACAGCGACCTGCGACGCGTTAAGCGTGCTGTGTGGGCAGCTAAGAAAGGAGGGGCACAGTAATGGACTTTAAGCACCTGAACAGAAAGCACCGCATAACGCTGGGCATGAAGCCAGCGGACGCGGGCAGGGCTATGGAGGAATGGATAAGGAGACAAGCCCCCGTAGACATGACGGTAAGACGCGCTAAGACGCAGGGCATGGTCTGTTTTGTGGTTGACCTGATACCCAACGGGAATGCCAGCGGCCTGTATTGGCTGAGCTGGTGCGTGAAAGAGTACAATTGTATGGTAGATATTAAGGAGCTTTAAGCACATGGCACGGGCGATAAGTAATAAGAACGTACTACAGGCACGCTTTGACGTAGCGGAGTTTGACGGGGCATTCAAGGCCAGCTTTGGCCGCCCTGAGCTTCGCGGCACATGGCTGATATATGGCGGCAGCGGCTGTGGTAAGACGACGTTTGTAATGGAGTTGTGCAAGTATCTCACACGCTTTGGCCGTGTGGCATACAACAGTCTTGAACAGGGCTTGTCGCTGTCGCTGCAAAAGGCATGGGAACGCGTCAATATGGCAGAGGCAGGCACTCGTATTATCCTGCTGGATAAAGAGAGCCTTAAGGAGCTGACAGCCCGCCTGAAAAAGAAGCAAAGCCCCGACATTGTGGTAATAGACAGCCTGCACTATTGGCTTGGCTTTAAAATGAGCGACTACATGAAGCTGCGCGGGCAGTTTCCTGAAAAGCTGTTTATCTTCATAGCGCATGAGAAAAAGGGAGAGCCTAAAGGCACGCTGGCGCAGAACATCAGGTATGATGCAGACGTTAAGGTGCGCGTAGAGGGCTACAAAGCCTTTACCACTACCCGCTATGAGGTGGCAGACAAAGGAGAGGGAGGCGCAGACTTTGTGATATGGGAACAGGGCGCAGCTGAGTATTGGGCAAACATCACTAAATAAGAAATGGCAATGAAAGTATATATTTCTGGTAAGATTGGCGAGGACGTGCTGTCAGAGGCTACCCGTCAGAAATTCGCAAAGGCAGAAGCCTACCTGAGAGAATGGGGCTTTGAGACATTCAACCCCACGACCAGCGGTCTGGGTGAGCTGGCAGAGGCCAACGCCAAAGCCAACGGCACAGACTTTTACACTGAGATTATGGCACTTGACATAGCAGAGCTGAAAAAGTGCGATGCTATCTACATGCTTACCGATTGGCGCGACAGTGCAGGTGCTAAGCGAGAGTTTGCAGAGGCACAGGCCAGCGGCATACAGGTGTTTTACGAGACTAACGACTAACGCATACGGTTATGGCTAAGGAAAACAGAACAATGGACGAAATCCACAGGGGGCTGCTTAAGAAGTTCCACACGCTTTGCGGCCTGCTGGGTCTGACAGAGGTAGAGAAACGTGCCATTATCAGCAGCTATGGTGTGGAAAGCAGCCGCGACATTGACACGCACGCCCTTATAGACATCTGCGCTAAGCTGTCAGCACAGGTGAACGATAAGAACGGCGTAGACATTGACAAGCTGCGTAAGCGTTGCATGGCCGCTATAGGCGCATGGCTGAGGGCTACAGGTAAGTACCAGAACGCTGACATTATCAAGGGTATTGCCTGCCGTGCTACGCAGCACGACGACTTTAACAAGATACCCCGCGAGAGGCTGCGCAACCTGATAGCAACCTTTAACAACAAACTGAAAGACGCAGAGGCAGTGGAACAGCTGGCGAAAGACCCGCTGCTGACGCAGACCAATACAGTGGCAGAAATGCCGCCGTACATGGTAACAGCTGGAGAGGCATAAGTATGGAAGTAACAATAAAAGAACTTAGTGAGGCTGTAAAGCGTATGGCAGCAGCTACACAACCAACAGCCAAAGAGCTTGCAAAGCTGGGCAAACTGATAGAAAACATGAGTGATAAACCCCAAAAACAAAAGATTATGAAAGTAAAAGAGTATTTTAAGAGTTTAGGCCGCGTAGTGCTGGTGTCGCCTTTTATCCTTATAGGCATTATCGTGCTTGCTACGGGCATTTTATTGAAGAGTGCGGGTTACTGCCTGCTGGGTGACATTGAAGCCGCCACAGACGAAATTAAACGCCTCTGAGAGTGTGAGTAATTACCCCCTTTTATAAACAGTTTAAACAGTATTTAAAAATGGAAACAAAACAAGTAACCATGACTGCTGAGGAACAGCAGCAGTTTGAAGCCTTTAAAGCACAACAGGCTAAGGAGGCAGCGGCTAAACGCCGTAAGGAGAACAGAGAGGCTTATGCAACGCTGGTAGACGAAGAAATAGAAGCTGCCCTGCCAGAGCTGCGCGAGCTGTCAGCACAGATTAAGGCAGTAAAGGCTACCGTTTACGGCAACTTTGCCGAGGTGCTTAAGATGAAAGCCGAGGTTATGGGTCTGACACAGGACGGGCAGAAAAGCCACACGTTTACGAACAGCAAGGGTGACAAGCGCATAACGCTGGGCGTGAACACCGTAGACGGCTACCGCGACACCGTAGAGGACGGCATAGCAATGGTGCAGCAGTACATACAGAGCTTAGCCGTTGACGACAATAGCCGTGCGCTGGTTAAGACAGTGCTACGCCTGCTGTCGAGAGACCAGCAGGGCAACATCAAGGCCAGCCGTGTGCTACAGCTCAGACGTATGGCTGAGGAAACAGGCAACGAGCGTTTCATTGAGGGTGTGAAAATCATCGAGGAAAGCTACCAGCCTGCCACCACAAAGCAGTACATCAGAGCTGAGTACAAAGACGAAAAAGGTGTCTGGCGAAACGTGCCCCTGTCAGTGACTGACGTAGAATAAAAAATGGCGTGCTTTGCCCGTTACCGACCAAACGCACGCCCCCGATTGTAAAAGGACGTTGCAAAGTTACAAAAAAAATCGGAATGGGCAAAGCAAAACACCACAAAAGTACGATTGAACGCACAAAAAAGATACGTAGTATCACTGAGCGTTACTATGAGGCGGGCAATAACAGCCGTTGTTACAAGGCAGTCTGGCGCAAATATGTTTACCCCATTTACCCGATGTGTTATAGGACATACTTAAACTATCTGAACATTCCAACGCCGCCGCCACCGCCACCGACCGCACTACAACTTACGTTGTTTGACTTTATGGACGCTCACCCTGTTTTATAGGCAGGGTGAGTGCCTTTTTTATACGCGGTCGATAATCTCTACATCTGTAAGAACGTAGGGCGCGTGCTTACGTGCTGCGCTGGTGTCAGTTACACGGGTTACAAACGTCTCTATGCTCTCGATCAATTCTGCATGGTTGTGGTTGGTAGCAGAGTTAATGAGCATGAAGCTGGAGAAATAGTCGCCTGCCAGCCCGTTAATGGCAGCAGTCACATGCTCTATTGTGTCGAATATACCCAATGCCTGAGCCATGCGTTTGTCGTCGCTGCCGTTGTGGGCAACAGCACGGGTGACAATGTGCAGGCGAATGCTGACGTTGGCCGTGCGTACACGGTTGGCCTGCTGGTGTACGTCGTAAGGCTCAAACTCTATGAACACGGCAGGCAGCGGCCATGTGCTGCCCGTCTGAATGACTGCTATTTGCTCGTTCCAAATGTCAATGAACTTGACCTCCTTAACGCGCTCTTTCAGTCTTTCGACAATGGCCAAAAACAGTTGCTTTCTCATTTGTTTGTACGTATGAAGTTAGACAGTGAGGCGTTGTACTGCTTAACGTTGTCGTCAATAACGCCCCTGATAATTTCCTGAGTGCGCGGGCTGTCGCCAACAAACTGACGCTGTGGAATGTTGACGCGCCGCTGGTAAGAGTGTACGGTATAGACCTTTCCCGTTTTCTTGATACGCCGCTGGTGCTGCCTGACGGTGGCAAAGCCGCTGCCGCCCTCATTGTGTACGGTGGCATAGGCAGTGTCGCTGGTGAAGCGCACGCCGTCGCTTTCAACTTTGCCCTTAATGCTGCGCCGCATACGGCCAGAGACGACCAGCAGCGAGCCGTTGGCCTTTGGGTCTTTTCTGGCTTTCCATGCGTCAGTAAAGAATGCCTTACGCTCAAAATTGCGGTCAAACTCGTCTGAAAGTTCTACACGCATATCATTGAGTATGTTGCTTTTCAGCTTGTCAGCGGTTACAATATCAGCCATTTTTTATGTTTTTTGTTACTTTTTTCACTCTAAGCGATTGTTATTTCAAAAATAATGCTTATCTTTGCGGCATGAATATACCAAAAGCAGTCATACGAGAGGCCAGCGAGACATTAGAGCTGCTGGGTGGCACTGTCGATTATCTGGGTAAGATAGACGACGGGCGCGACGCTTATTTGCATAAGCCTGCCACTGACGGCGATACAGGTTTCCCGTTTGTTTACCTGTACGACGGTCGTACTGCAATGGAAATAACAGGCTCTGAGGCATTGGCCATTGTCAATGACTTAGTAGTCGAATAACCCCAACCAACTTGTATCAAACACTTTGTTGTCAACACGCAGAATGCCCCTGCGAGCAATCGGGAATGCTGCGCCACCGTTACACAGTTCATCTAATGGCCGCTTTGCGCCAATAGCACTGTCGTATGCCTGTGGCTCAATGTAGTACAGTTTGCCGTCAGTATCTCTTTGCAGTATCGTTGCATGGCCGCTGCCACCTTTCCAACCGATAGTCAGGACATACACGCCTTGCTCTTTGCACGTTTCCTCGAAATAGTCTCTGTAACGCTGCGCATTCATAGAGCTGTAGCCCTTAGAACTCATCCAACTTGCAGTAGTGGTAGGCTGTGCGGGTGTACCGTCTGCGTTTTTCCACATGTCGAAGCTGCGCCCATTGGCCGCGCTCTCATTCAGGGTGTTTTTACGCTTAGGCTTAGCCGTCACGTTGAAGCCACGCAGACGCAGTACGTATGCAGGTGCGCACGTTGCACAGTTGACAGTGTACATTTTCTTATACTTTGGGTTCTTGCTAAAGCGGTTGCCCTTGCTGTCTCTGTAAGTACCGTTAGGGTCTGGCAGGAACTTTGGCTGATAGTTTGGGTTGGCTGACTGTTCGTCGGCCTGTTCAATGGTCATGGCTTTGCCCTTTGGTTTTTTTATCAGCTTTTCTATTTCCTGGCAGTTGGTAACTATGGCCTGCTTTTCTGCGTCAGTCAGGTTGGCGGGCAGCTCTGCCAGCATGTCGTCTGCACGCTGCTGCTGGTGCTGCTGGGTGGCTACCTGCTGCACTACGGCATTGGTCGCTGGTGACACTTTGCGGTATGGGTGCTTAGGCGGGAACAGCTGCATAGTCTTACCAGCGTTGTAGCGGAACATCTTTTGCTTAGCTTCATCTGTAGCCACGTCGCCTGCCTGCATTGCGTCAGCAGGGTTGCTGCGCTGGTATTTGCCTACGCGTACCTGTACAGCCGTGCAGCGGCAGCCCCAACCGTTAGGCGGGTAATACTTAGACCAGAACGGGTCGGAGGGCGGCAGTGTTATGCCATTAAGTGCTGCATGGTCTGGGCGTACCTTATCGTCGCCCGCCGTGCGATACTGTAGGTCGTAGCGGTCGCCGTCAGCCTCAATGTCTACCCATTTGGCAGCCATTTGCGACGTGCCCACTGCGTGCTTATATTCCGCATACAGGTAGTTTTCATTGTAACGCTGGTTAATCTGCTTTACGTCGTCTTTGAACTCTTCAAAAGACTTAATGCTGCCGTCGTCTCTGACCATAGACAAGCCCACCTCTCGCAGGGCGTGGAATGTCTTAAGCCCTGAGAAAATAAAGGCGTTGTTTTCGAGCGCATAGCGCAGCGTTGGCGGCACGTCAAGCGGCAGGTGGCTGTCAACTCCCTGCTTAATTGCTTTGGCTGTAGCCGTCAACAGCTGTCGCGCTGCGTCGTTAGTCATGTCGTCAGCATTAAAGCCCCCCTGACGGTAAACGCTGTCGGCTGCATTGTCGAAAGCGTCAGAGACGGCGGCACTGTCTGGCAGGTCGTCTTTATCCTTAGCCAGCTGTAGCACGTCAGCGTCGTAGAGGTTGCACAGTGCTGTATTGAAAGCCCCGTAACGTTCCCTTAGTTGTATGGTCTGGGCGGGGCTTAGTCGAAAAAACGGTCTGGCTGTGTCTTAGCCTCTCGTATGCCCGTAATGTCAATGTTGTACTTTTCTGAAATCCATTGCGGGTCGACCTCAAAGTATTCGAGAACAACGCGCAGCAGCTCGCGCAATTCAGCTGGAGTGTATGTAGCTGCATCGTTCCACTCAAAGCGGCAGCCCTCAACCTTAAAGCCGTGTATCAGCATGAGGGGCAGCAGCTTGTCATTGACGACGTTTTCAAGCATTGTTTTGTCGTTCTTTACGACGTTCTTAAATACGTCGAGGTGTGTTTCAGACTGTGACAGGCTGCTGCCGCTGTCAATGGTCATAGTCTGGTTAAGCAGCACCTTTGATATTTCGCTGTTGCAGCGGTCAACGCGCTTGTCATAGACATTGTAAGCGTCACCCCTGCTGCTTTCCTTTATCTCTATATCCGTACCGTCAGGGAAAAGACCCCAAAAGGCACTGCCCATGTTTTCGAGTGCGTTTTCAATTTTCTGCCGCTCTCGATCGTCGGTAGTAGTAGCTTTGGCAATACGCATAGGAGCACCGAAAATTTCGCCAAACATATCCCAAAAGCCTAACATATTCTTTTTGCTGATACACTGAGAGGCACAGGCCAGCAACAGCCCTAAGCCTTTCGGACTGCCCACCTCTATGCACCAATTGGCAATGTCACCCTCGCGGTAGGGTATGCCGCTGCGCCAATCGTCAGAGGCGTATTTAAGCAGAACGCCGTGCTCAGGGCATACGTGCTTACGCGGCACAAGCTCAACGCTGCTGAATGCCTGCCCGCTGGCCGTCTTAATGACATCGTTAAACTGTATGAGGGAATGCCCCCACAGATAGCTTTCAAGTGACAGCTCTAAGAAGTCGTTAAACCACTGTGAGCGCAGCAGGTCTGTTGCTTGCTCATTCTCTTTGCCGTCTTTGCCTACCAGACGAAAGTCGGCAGACAGTACCATGCCCTTACGCTGCCCCCATGCGCCTAACAGGTGTCCGTCTACCATGCAGTCAGCGTAAA
>Ga0265298_10009556_pt1 | contig 11533 bp, 8 predicted proteins | sample AusTroGonzalo_MG_3_FD_193486 | JGI IMG/M metagenome (GOLD analysis project Ga0265298, IMG submission 193486) | Bovine rumen microbial communities from tropical cattle in Woodstock, Queensland, Australia - Gonzalo_01 | ecosystem: Host-associated > Mammals > Digestive system > Stomach > Rumen ...
TGGCGTGGCTTCACTCGCGGGCGACGCCGGTGCGGCGCGCGGCCTCCGCGACGGCGGCGGGGACGACGTCCCTGAGGCGGCGGTCGAACGGCTTCGGGATTATGTAGCCCGTGCCGAACTCCAGCGTCTCGTTCGGGTAGAGCGCCTTGACGTCGTCCGGGACCGGCTCGCGGGCGAGCATGGCCAGCGCGTTCGCGGCGGCGACCTTCATCTCGGTGTTGATCGTGGTCGCGCGGACGTCCAGCGCCCCGCGGAACAGGTACGGGAAGCCCAGCACGTTGTTGATCTGGTTCGGGTAGTCGCTGCGCCCGGTAACCATGACGTACTTCCGCCCCTTGAGCGCCTCGGCCACGGCCTCCGGCGCTATCTCTGGGTCGGGGTTGGCCATGGCGAATATCGCCGGGAACTCGCCCATCGTCTTGACGTCCTCGCCGCCGAGCACGTTCGCGGCGGAGACGCCGATGAACACGTCGGCCCCGGCAAGCGCCTCCTTCAGGGTCTTCGCGCGGGTGTCTACGGCGTGGCGGGCCTTGTAGGGGTTGAGGTCGGTGCGGTCCTTCCTGATCGTGCCCTTCGAGTCGCACATCGTGACGTCCGCGACGCCGGCGGCCTTGCACATCTCGCAGATGCGGATCCCGGCCGCGCCCGCGCCGTTCATGACGACCCTGAGGTCCCCGAGCTCCCTTCCCGCGAGGCGGGCGTAGTTCATGACTCCGGCGAGCGAGATGACCGCCGTGCCCCACTGGTCGTCGTGGAACACCGGTATGTCGAGGGCCTTGTCGAGCCTGTCCTCGATCTCGAAGCAGGCGGGGGCGGCGATGTCCTCGAGGTTGACGCCGCCGTACTGCGGGGCGAGGGCCATGACGGCGTCGATTACGCGCTGGGGGTCGGTGGGGCCCGTGTCCTTTCCGTCCCTGCGGCAGTGCGCGAGCGGGACCGGCCATGCGTCCACGTCGGCGAACGCCTTGAAGAGGACGGCCTTGCCCTCCATGACCGGCACCGACGCGGCGGCGCCGAGGTCGCCGAGGCCGAGAATCGCCGTGCCGTCCGAGACGACGGCGACGAGGTTGCGCTTCGCCGTCACGTCCCATGCGGCGGAGGGGTCCTCCGCGATCGCCTTCACCGCGTGGGCGACGCCCGGCGTGTACGCCAGGCAGAGGTCGTCCTTCGTCTTGAGGGGCTTCGGCAGGCTCACGGCCACCTTTCCGCCCTTGTGGTACCTGAGCACCTCTTCTCTTCCGTATGCCATCATATCTCCTTTTCCTTGAATGTGAAATGCGTTATCCTGACGCCCGTGGGCTCCAGCGTCTCGCGGACGACCTTCAGCCATGCGTCGGTCATCTCGCAGGCGATGACGACCGCGTCGACGTTGAGCTCGTTTATGATCTCGGGGGCCTCCATGAGCGTCCCGCATATCCGTATGCCGCCGATGTACTGTCCGCGCAGGAGCATGTCGTCGTCGATGAGCCCGACGATTATGCGGTCGTTGCCGGTGGTGTTCCTGACGAGCTCCCTGCGGTAGGCGCGGTACCGGAGGCCCGCGCCGTACACGAGTATCCTGGAGACGTCCTTCCTGTCCTTCAGCCGCGCGCAGTCGATCGCGTAGAATGTGTCCCTGACGAGCGGGCGGGCCAGCCTCGCCGCGGAGACGAGCATGAAAGAGAGCAGGCAGTACAGCAGCGTCTCGCCGAACATGTCCGGCATGCGCGCGCCGCCCGGCACGACGTCCGTCGCGTAGTACACGCCCGCCCCGCCGAGGACCGAGCCGAACGCGCACGCGAGGAAGAGCCTGGCGAAGTTGGACGGCATCGCACGCGACCAGACCGTGACGTAGGCGCGGAAGAACACGAGCGCCGCGAACGTGGCCGCGCCGCGTATCGGAAGCACGACGCGGACGAGCGTCTTCGTCACGGGGATCCCCGCGACGTACACCATCACGAAGAACGTCGCGACGAGGGCGGCCACGTCGAACGTCACGTAGAACGGAACCGACAGCTTCGCCCAGCGCCGGCGCAGCGGGCGCGCCCGGTCACGCGCGAACGAGGCGAGGAGCCTTCCGGCGTCGAAGAGCTCGACGCGCGCCATGTCGCGGAAGATTATCACGCTCCCGACGGCGAAGGCGAGGAGCCAGAGGCCCGCGGACTTCGACTTCAGCATCATCGCGGTCAGCCCGAACAGGACGCCGCCCGTCGTGACTACGTAGAGTATCCACGCCGTCTTGCGCTGGTTCAGCCCGGTGGAGCGGAGTATCCTGTGGTGCAGGTGGTCGTGGTCGGCGGTCATCACCCTGTCGCTGTCGCCCTCCGCCGCCGAGCGCCGCTCGCGCCTGGACAGCAGGTGCCTCAGGGAGCGGCGGACTATGGCGAGCGCCGTGTCGAAGATCGGCACGCCCATCGCGAGCACCGGCACGCCGACCGACACCAGGAAGGAGTCGGGCGTCTGCGTCGCGAGCGGGAGCGTGGAGACGAGAAAGCCTATCAGCATCGAGCCGGAGTCGCCGAGGAACACCGAAGCCGGGTTGTAGTTGTACCTGAGGAACCCGACGAGCGCGCCGGCGAATGCGAAGTGGAAGAGCGTCTGGTCGGGGACCCCGAGGAACAGAAGCGACCCGGCCATGCCGAGCACCGCGATCAGCGCTATCCCGGAGGCCAGCCCGTCCAGTCCGTCGATGAGGTTGAAGGCGTTGACGGCGCCGACGATCCAGAACACCGTCATCAGGCAGTCGACCGCCGCCGGGACCGACGGCCAGAGCATGTCGAAGCCGAGTCCGCCCCACAGCCACGTCGCGAAGGCGACGGACACCTGGCCGAGCAGCTTCACCTTCGGCGACAGCCCCCACTTGTCGTCCGCGAGACCTACGGCGAACATCACGCCGGCGAGGACAAGCAACCGCACGGGGTGGACGCCGACCCCGGAGCCCGTCCACCTGCACCCGGTGGCCAGGACGTACGCCTCGAACGAGACAAACAGCCCGAGGAAGAGCGCGACGCCGCCTCCGCGCGGAATCGGCACCGTGTTTATGCGGCGCGGGTCCGGCTTGTCAACCATGCCGAGCCGCCTGTTCAGCTCGCGCACGACCGGGGTCAGGACGAGGGTAAGCGCAAGCGCGGCGGTGAACACGACGGCAAACGGCAGGAGCCTCAGCAAAAGATGCGTCATCTCGGCCCTCCCCCGAGCCAGGGCTCGATCTTCGAAAGAAGCGCCGACAGGACCATCTCGTCCGGCGAGGACGAATGGACGCAGACCATTACCCACCTGTCGATGCGGTTCAGCACGCTCCTGTCCCACACGTCGCGGAATATGCGCGACACGTGGCTGGCCGTGGAATACCCCTCCTGGTTGAAGAAAGTGTAGGCGAAGGCGCAGGGCGGCGAGTCGCCGGACGCAAGCTCGAGGACCCTCCAGTCGCGGCCCGACACCCGGCGCGTGCGCGGGCTGCGCATCTCGAACCCCTGGGCGGGGAGGCACAGCTCCGGACGGTGTATGGAACTCTTGGACCTTCCTCCGACGACGAGCGAGACCGCCATCCAGTCCCCGCCCGGCAGCATGTACCGGCGCTTTTGTATGACCGTGTCCTTCGGGAGGATCGTAAGCTCGGCCTCGGACGGCTCCATCGTCTCGGACCTGAGGCCCGCGATCTCACCAAGCGACACCACGGGGGCGTCGGCGAACTCGACGTCAGGCGTCTTCGCCTGGAATACCATGGCCGGGACCACGAGGACGAAGGCGATCACGGGAACGACAAGCAGCCGTCCCCAGTTTTCGGTTTTCAATTTTCCATTTTCAGTTCTCGCCTCCCCATTCCCCGTCTCGACCTCCGTAGCCTCGGCGAAGGAGGTTCCCCGTTCCCCATTTTCCATTTTCCATTTGCCATTTGCCATTCCTCCCTCGAACAGCCTCGTCACGAGTTCGCCCGCCGCGACCATGAGCAGGATCGCCACGGCGAAGACGACGAATCCGGAGTAGTCGTGGTAGAACCCCGTGGCGAAGTCGCCCGAGGCGAAGTTGGCGACGAGGACTATGGTGAGGATACGCGACACGTTGCCGAGGATGGCGATGGGGACCGACGCCGCGAACAGGACGCCGCGCCTCAGCCATGTCGGCTGGGTGAAGTACGCATAGCCCGCCGTCAGGGCCATGAGCGCGAACAGGGACCTCAGCCCGCTGCACGGGTCGGCGACGTCTATGGCGAACGACCCGTCCGCCGCGCCGACCATCGTGCCGTGCCTCACTATGTCCGCCCCGAGCCCCCGCGCGACGGCAAACGCCGTGGAGCTGGCGAGGAGCCTCAGGTGCACGGTGACGACGTCGAGGAACGTGGCGAGCGGTATGCAGAAGAGGAGGAAGAGCGCCGGGAACAGGACCGCCCTTGCGGTCGCGGCGCCGAAGAACGCCCACGGGACCGCGATGAGGAGTCCGACGAACGCGACTATCTCGAAACGGAGCTGGACTCCCCTGACGCCCAGGAAGCCGACGGCGAGGAAGGGAACGGCGAAGAGAAGCCCCGCCCACGACGGCGCGCCGAGGGAATCGAGGACCTTGCGGCGCTCGGTCCACAGGACGTAGAGCGAGAACAGGGGGACGTACCATCCGAACGACATGTCCTCGATGTCAGCCCTGAACATGTCCGGGGCGTGGTGCAGGAGCATCGCCTGGAAACCCCAGGCCACGGCGGCCAGAACCGCCGCCATGAGCGCCGCACGGACATGTACCCCATTCGTGTTCATAAATGCACTTGCATTATTATACCATATTTGGGGAATGGGAAATGGCGGCTACCTGCTCAAAATCTCCTCGCGGACGTTCCCCGGCGCGAGCTCGAACTTGTCGGGCTCCATCGAGTACGACGCGCGGCCCTTGGTGAGGGAGCGTATCGCAGTCGCGTAGCCGAACATCGAGGCGAGCGGGACGCGCGCGCTCACGACCTGCCGGTCGCCCTTCATGTCCATGCTCAGGACGTTCCCGCGCCTTCCGTTCAGGTCGCCGAGCACCTCGCCCACCGACTCCGGGGGGGTGGTGATCTCCAGCTTCATGATCGGCTCGAGGAACTCTGGGGACGCCTTCTCCGCCGCCTCGCGGAAGCCCATCATCGCGGCGGAGCGGAACGCCACCTCGTCCGAGACCTCGGGGTCCACGAGCGCCGCCGAGAGGCACGTCACCTCGACGTCGGTCATCGGGTAGCGCGCCAGCACGCCCGTGGCTACGCCGTCCTCCAGTCCCTGGCGGACGCAGTCCTGGAGCTTCTTGTCGGGGACGGCGTTCGCGAAGTCGCGCGAAATGGCGACCTTGTGCCCCGCGCCGCGCTCAAGCGGCTTCACCTCGATCTTCAGCGTCACGGCGTGGCGCTTGCCGCCGAGCTCGCGGTCGAAGGTGAACTCGGCGACGGACGGCGCGGTGACGGTCTCGCAGTAGCTCACCATCGGCTTGCCGACGTTCGCCGCGCACTTGAACTCGCGCTTCAGGCGGTCGACCAGGATCTCCAGGTGCAGCTCGCCCATCCCGGAGAGGATCGTCTGCCCGGTCTCCTCGTCCTCGCGGAACTGGCACGTCGGGTCCTCGGAGGCGAGCGCCTTCATCGACTCCACGAGCTTGTCCTTGTCCGCCGAGCTCTTCGGCTCTATCGCCATGAACATCACGGGCTGCGGGGCGACGATCCGCTCCAGGTGGCACGGCTTCATCTCGGCGCAGAGGGTGTCGCCGGTCGTGACCTCCCTGAGCCCGACGACCGCGCCGATGTCCCCCGCGCGGAGCTCGTCCACCTCGGTGCGCGAGTCGGCGAAGAGGCGGACGATCTTCATTATGCGCTCGCGCTTCTTCGTGCGCGGGTTGTACGCGTTGGCGCCCTTCTTCAGGACGCCGCCGTAGACGCGCACGAAGAAGAGCCTCCCGACGAACGGGTCCGTCGCGATCTTGAACACGAGCGAGGTGAGGAGCTCGCCGTCGTCCTGCCTGCGCGCGACCTTCTCCCCGCTCTTGAGGTCGGTCGCCTCGACGGGCGGACGGTCCGTCGGCGCGGGAAGGTACGCGCACACCGCGTCGAGCAGCGGCTGCACGCCCTTGTTCTTGAAGGAGCTTCCGCAGAGGACCGGGACGAAGCCGCCGGACACGGTGATGCGGCGGATCGCGGGGACCAGCTCCGCGGCGGTCAGGTCGCCCTTCTCGAGGAACGCCTCCATGACGCCCTCGTCGAGGTCCGCGACCCTCTCCACGAGCTCCGCGCGGGCGAGCTCCGCGTCGTCCCGGAGTTCCGCGGGGATGTCGCCCGTCGCGAAGGTGCGGCCCTGGTCGGAGTCGTCGTCCGCCCACGTGACCGCCTTCATGTTCACGAGGTCCACGACGCCCCTGAAGCCGTCCTCCCTGCCTATGGGAAGCTCGACGGGGCACGCGTTCGCCCCCAGCTTGGAGCGGAGCTCGCCGACGACGCGCGCGAAGTCGGCGCCCATGCGGTCCATCTTGTTGACGAAGGCGATGCGCGGCACGTTGTACCTGTCCGCCTGGCGCCAGACCGTCTCGGACTGCGGCTGCACTCCGCCCACCGCGCAGAACACGCACACCGCGCCGTCGAGGACGCGCAGCGAGCGCTCGACCTCCATCGTGAAGTCCACGTGTCCGGGCGTGTCGATGATGTTTATGTCGTGCCCGTCCCACTGGCAGGAGATCGCGGCGGACTGGATCGTGATGCCGTGCTCCTTTTCCTGGATCATGAAGTCCGTCGTCGTGTTCGCGTCGTGGACGTCGCCGGCGTGGTGTATCTTGCCGGTGTAAAGCAGGATTCGCTCGGTAGTCGTGGTCTTGCCCGCGTCGATGTGGGCCACTATGCCGATGTTGCGTACGTTGGACAGCTCTGAGCTCATGGGCGGTATTATACCAAAAATGAAACGGGCGCGGGGAACTCAGTTCCCCACGTCCGCCGCATCTGGCCGCGTTTCGCAGTCGGCCTTACTTCGCCGGCGCGGCGCCGTCGTCGCCGTAGCCCTTGGACTTGAGGTAGTCCACGACCTTGCCGACGGTCGTCAGCTTCTCGGCGTCCTCCTCCGGAATCGCAGCGCCAAACTCCTCCTCGAAAGCCATGATGAGCTCAACCGAGTCGAGCGAGTCAGCACCGAGGTCGTCGATGAACGACGCCTCCGTAGTGACCTGTTCGGCATTGACGCCGAGCTGTTCGACGATGATGTCCTTTACGCGTTCTTCAAGCTTTCCTGCCATTTTCTTTCAACTCCTTTTGTTGTTGATGCCGCTATTATACTATATTTTGCCCCCGCTGTGCAAGGGGGGTCAGCCAATCATTCCGCCGTTTACGGAAATCACCTGCCCGGTCACGTACGCGGAGTCGTCGCCCGCAAGCCATGCGACGGCCTTCGCGATGTCCTCCGCGGTGCCGAAGCGCCTGAGCGGAATCGTGTCCATGTAGGCCTTCTTCACGTCGTCCGGGAGGACGTCCGTCATCTTCGACTGGATGAACCCCGGGGCGACGGCGTTGCAGCGGATGCTGCGGCTGCCGAGCTCCTTGGCCGTCGTCTTCGTGAGCGCGATGACCCCGCCCTTCGACGCGGTGTAGTTGGCCTGGCCGGCGTTGCCCATGATGCCGACGACCGACGCGATGTTGACTATCGACCCGCCGAGCTGCGTCCCGTCCTCCGCCTTGTTCCTCATCATCGGGCGCGCCACCGCCCGGGTGAACAGGAACGTGCCCTTGAGGTTGACGTCTATGACGGCGTCCCAGTCCTCGTCGGACATCCTCATGAGGAGCCCGTCCTTCGTGATGCCGGCGTTGTTGACCATTATGTCGACCTTGCCGAAGTCGGCGATGACGGACTTGACGCACGCGTCGACCTCCGCCGACACGGAGACGTTCACGCCGTAGCCCTTCGCCTTGGCCCCGAGCGCCTCGAGCGCCTTCACGGTCTCGTCGCACCACTCGGCCTTGAGGTCGCATATCGCGACGTCTGCGCCGTCCGCGGCGAGCTTCTTCGCTATCGCGGCGCCTATCCCGCGCGCCGCGCCGGTGACGATGGCCACCTTCCCCTTAAGACTGCCCATTGGCATTACCTCCTTTTGGTTTCCCTACCTGGCGCCGAAGCGGAACTCCGTCGTCGTCCTGTACGTCTCTCCCGCGTCCACGAACGTCGTGGGCCACTTCGGCTTGTTCGGCGAGTCTGGGGCGTGCTGGGTCTCCAGCGCGCAGCCGCAGCGGAACGACAGGTGCTCGCCGCCCTTCGCCGTCTGGTTGTAGTCGCACCAGTTGGCCGTGTACACCTGGACGCACGGCTCGGTCGTGTAGACCTTGACGAAGCGACCGTTGAGCGGACAGTAGAGCTCGGCCGCGAAGTTCATCTTGCCCTTCGCCTTCGCGCCGGCCGCCATCTCGCCCTTGTCCAGGACCCAGTTGTGGTCGTATCCGCGCCCGTACTCGAGCTGCTGGTTCCTCTCGTTGATCCTCTCGCCGATGCGCATGCCCTTCCTGAAGTCGAACGGCGTGCCGTCCACCTTCGCGAGCCTGCCGGTCGGGATCTGCCCCGCGTCCGTGGGCGTGACCTTCGAGGCGGGGATGGTGAGGACGTGGTCCTCGATCGTCCCGCCGGACTCGCCCTTGAAGTTGAAGTAGACGTGCTGCGTCATGTTGATGGGGGTCTTCCTGTCCGGGACGGCCTCGTAGTCGACGCGCCAGACGTTCTTCGACGTGAGCGTGTACGTCACCTTGACCTCGACCCTGCCGGGGAAGCCCTCGTCTCCGTCGGGCGAGACGTGCGTGAACTCCACGCCCACGTCGTCGCCCTTGACGAACGGCTTCGCGCCCCAGACGTAGGCGTTCCAGCCGCGCGCTCCGCCGTGGAGGTTGCAGCCGATGCCCGCCGGCGCGTTGTTGAGCGCCGGGAGCTTGTACGTCTTGCCGTCCATCCTGAACTGGCCCTTCGCGATGCGGTTGCCGTAGCGTCCGATGATCGCGCCCCAGTACGCGTCGCCGTTGTCCCAGCCCGCCGGGGAGTCGAACCCGACGACGACGTCCCTGAGCTCGCCCTTCCTGTCGGGCGTGAAGAGCCTCACGACCTTGCCGCCGTAGTCGCTCACCTCGAGGACGGCGCCGCCGGCGCCTTTCAGGATGTACTTCTTCGCCTTCTCGCCGTACTTCGTCGTACCGAAGCCGACAACCTTGAACGATGGCTTTTGCATTTTCATGTTTCCTTTCCCGAGAGCCGTCAGATCAGCGACTTGTAGAGGCGCTCGATGTCCTTGACCGTGCAGTCGCGCGGATTGCCCGGGCGGCATGCGTCGTCGTAGGCGCTCTTCGCGAGGAACGGGATGTCCTCCTTCTTGAGGATGCCCTTGAGGTTCGCCGGGATGCCGACGTCGTGCGAGAGCTTCTCCACCGCGGCGATCGCGGCGCTCCGGGCCTGCGCCAGGGTCATCTTCTCGACGCCCTTGACGCCCATCGCCTTCGCGATCTCGACGTAGCGCCTGCCGGTCTTCGGCGCGTTGAACTTCATCGCGGTCGGCAGGAGGATCGCGCACGCCATCCCGTGCGGCGTGTTGTAGAGGGCCGACAGGCCGTGCGCCATCGAGTGGTCGACGCCGAGGCCGACGTTCGAGAAGCCCATTCCGGCGATGTACTGCCCCAGCGCCATCCCCTCGCGTCCGGACGGCTTGTTGGCGACCGCGTCGCGCAGGTTCGCGGAGATGAGGCGGATGGCCTCGAGGTGCATCATGTCCGTCATCGGGCACGCGGCCTTCGTGATGTACCCCTCGATCGCGTGGGTGAGCGCGTCCATTCCCGTGAAGGCGGTGAGGCCCTTCGGCATCGAGGACATCATCCCGGGGTCGACGAATGCGACGACGGGGATGTCGTGCGGGTCGACGCAGACGAACTTGCGCTTCTTCTCGACGTCGGTGATGACGTAGTTGATCGTCACCTCCGCCGCGGTCCCGGCGGTCGTGGGCACGGCGAGGATCGGCAGGCACGGCTTCTTGGTAGGCGCGACGCCCTCGAGCGAGCGGACGTCGGCGAACTTCGGGTTGGTTACGATGATGCCGACGGCCTTGGCGGTGTCCATCGAGCTGCCGCCGCCGATGGCGACGATGCAGTCCGCCTTCGCCTTCTTCGCCGCCTTGACGCCGTTCTTCACGTTCTCGATCGTCGGGTTCGGCTTGATGTCGGTGTAGAGCTCGTACTTGACCTTGGCCTTGTCGAGGAGGTCGGTCACCTTCTTCGTGACGCCGAACTTGACGAGGTCGGGGTCGGAGAATACTATGGGCTTCGAAAGAGAGCGCGCGGCGAGCTCGGCGACGATCGACTTGACGGCGCCAGCGCCGTGGTAGGAGGTTTCGTTTAGGATGATGCGTGTGGCCATTGTGTTTTTCCTTTCTGTGAAACTTGCAGCGTCCGGCGTAGATTATACCAAAACGCGCGCGAAAATGGCAACCCGCCGCCTATTGGAGGAACCGGCCGGTGACGGAGGCGGGGCAGGCCCTGACCGCCGCGACGGGGCCTTCGCAGACGAGCTGCCCGCCCGCGTCGCCGCCGCCCGGGCCGAGGTCGACTATCCAGTCCGCGCAGCGGATCACGTCGAGGTTGTGCTCTATGACTATGACCGTGTTGCCCTGGTCGCGGAGGCGCAGCAGAAGCCGCATGAGCTTCGCGACGTCGTCGAAGTGGAGTCCGGTGGTCGGCTCGTCAAGGAGGTAGAGCGTCCGTCCCGTCGAGCGGCGCGAAAGCTCCGTGGCGAGCTTGATGCGCTGCGCCTCGCCGCCGGAGAGCGTCGTCGCGGACTGCCCGAGCGCGATGTAGCCGAGCCCGACGTCCGCGAGCGTCTGGAGGCGGCGGGCGAGCGACGGGACCTTCGCGAAGAACTCGCAGCCCTCGGCGACGGTCATCTCCAGGACCTCGGCGATGTTCTTCCCGCCGTAGGTCACCTCGAGCGTCTCGGCGTTGAAGCGCCTGCCGCCGCACTGGTCGCAGGTGACGTAGACGTCGGGGAGGAAGCTCATCTCGAGCTTCTGGAGTCCGTCGCCCCCGCACGTCTCGCAGCGCCCCCCCTTCACGTTGAAGGAGAAGCGCCCCGCCGTGTAGCCGCGCGCCTTCGCCGCCTCGGTCTTCGAGAAGAGCTCGCGTATCTCGGAGAAGAACCCGACGTACGTCGCGGGGTTCGAGCGCGGCGTCCTGCCGATCGGCGACTGGTCGATCTCGACGACCTTGTCGAAGTTCTCCCACCCGGTGAGCTTCCCGAACCTGCCGGGGACGTCCTTCGCGCGGTAGAACTTCTGGAGGAGCGCCCTCTTGAGCGTCTCGTCCACGAGCGTCGACTTGCCCGAGCCCGAGACGCCGGTCACGACCGTGAACGCCCCCACGGGGAAGTGCGCGGTTATGTTCCTGAGGTTGTGCTCGCGGCAGCCTGAGATGGTCAGAGATTGGCCGAACGCAGTTCGGCCATCAGGGCTATGGCAACCAGCGGGGTCAGACCCCGCCGGGGTTCGGCCATCAGGGCTATGGCAACCTGCGGGGTCAGACCCCGCCGGGGCGACCATAGGGGTCAGACCC
>Ga0265298_10009557_pt1 | contig 11531 bp, 2 predicted proteins | sample AusTroGonzalo_MG_3_FD_193486 | JGI IMG/M metagenome (GOLD analysis project Ga0265298, IMG submission 193486) | Bovine rumen microbial communities from tropical cattle in Woodstock, Queensland, Australia - Gonzalo_01 | ecosystem: Host-associated > Mammals > Digestive system > Stomach > Rumen ...
TGATTGCATGATCGTCCGTCGCGGACGCCGTGAGACTGACGGCGCCGTTTGCCGTCACTGCGCCCTGCGCAGGAGTTCCGGCGATCGCAAGATCCGCCGGGGCGACCGTGTCGAGCGTCCACGAAACCGCAACGGTTTCGCTCTTGTTTCCAGCGGCATCTTCAGCATAGACGCTGACCGTGTATTCGCCGTCGTCTCCAGCAGTTCCTGTGAAGTTAGTCACCGCCGCCGTCTCTTCGCCGAACGTCCAGTGGTAGGTTATCGTCGTCGCATCGGACGCGGAAGCCGTGAAGTCGAACGCAGACGCGTTCACTATGGAACCGTCCGCCGGCGTGCCCTCGACGGAGAGATTCGCCGGCGCAGTCGTGTCCAAGGTCCACGTGCGCGTGACCGCCGCGCAAGCGTTGCCCGCCGCGTCGACCGCGACGACGCTCGCCGTATTCTCGCCTTCCTTCGCAGTCGCGTTGAGCGCCGCGCCTTCGCTCACAACGCCGTTGAACGTCCAGCGGTAGGTAATTGCATGCACGTCCGTCGCGGAAGCCGTGAGACTGACGGCGCCGTTTGCCGTCACTGCGCCCTGCGCAGGAGTCCCGTCTATGGCGAGACCCGTCGGTGCAGTCGTGTCAAGTGTCCACGAAACCGTTGCCTCATCGCTCTTATTGCCCGCCGCATCTTCGGCATAGACGATGACCGTGTTCTCCCCTTCTGCGGCTGTTCCGGCGAATGTGTCGCCGGTCGTATTCGCGACAACGCCGTTCAAGGTCCAATGATACGAAAGCGATGTCGCGTCAGATGCCGAAGCCGTGAATGAAAACGCTGGCGCATTCACCAAGGAACCGTTCGTCGGAGTACCCCCAACAGCAAGATTGGTCGGCTTTGTCGTGTCCAATGTCCACGTGCGCGTCACCGCTGCGCTTGCATTGCCCGCCGCATCGATCGCAACGACGCTCGCCGTATTGGCTCCCTCCTGCGCCGTCGCGTTCAGCGCGGCGCCTTCGCTAGCAACGCCGTTGAAAGTCCAGCGATAGGTAATCGCGTGCGCATCCGTCGCGGACGCCGTGAGGCTGACCGCGCTGTTTGCCGTCACAGCGCCCTGCGCAGGAGTTCCGCCTATGGCAAGTCCGGCAGGAGCGGTCGTATCCAACGTCCAGCTATAGGACGTCGTCTCGGAAACGTTCCCCGCTTCGTCCGTAGCGTAGACACTGACACTGTTGGCGCCCTCTCGTGCGTTGCCCGCAAGGGACGCTCCGACAGAGCCGCTGCCATTGAACGTCCAATGGTAGGTGAGCACCGTTGCATCGTCGGACGCAGCGTTCATCGTGAAGGCAGGGGTGTTTGTGAGTGACACCGGCTTGCCCGTGATCACCGGAGCCGTCGGCGCGATTGTGTCGACCACCCAAGTGCGAGTCACCGCCTCGCTCTCGTTGCCCGCCGCATCAACGGCGACAACCGTCACAGTATTCGTGCCCTCAGGGGCGGTTCCGGAGAATGCGGACGCTTGCACGTCCGCCGCAGAACCATTAAGCGACCAGCGGTAGGTCAGGGCCGTGGCGTCCGTAGCATGGGCGACAAGTGCAAATTCAACAGAATTCGTGACAATGCCAGCAAGGGGATGGCCTGTCATTGGCTCGGCTTCCCATGCCGGCGCGGAAGTGTCGACCGTCCAGCTGCGGGCCGCGACACTCTGGTTGCCCATAGCGTCTGTAGCAGTGACCGTGAGTGTATAGGAGCCGTCGAGCAAATTGCCGCCCGTCGCAGTCCCGCCGGTCCCGTGAGTCCCGCCGGTCAACGTCCAGCCAAACGCAACATCGTTAGAATCTGTCGCGCTGAAAGAGAAGTCGTAACCTGTCGCCGATGTTGTCTCCGCGTTTGCGGGCGAGCCGCTGATCGCGAGATTAGTCGGCGGCGCAAAGTCGAGAGTGCCTTCGTCAAACACCGCCCATGCCGATTCGCGGTTGCCCGCAGACACCTTTGCGCGAAGGTTGTAAACATATTCTCCTTGCACGCGCCCGACCGCCGCCCAGGCATCCCAGTCGAGATTTGTGCTTGCAGACAGTTCATCGAATGAAACCGGAATGTTCAGCCAAGGCGTCCATTCGCCTCTGTCGATCCTGTATTCAATCGACGCCACGGCACCAGCACCCTGTGCAGGATCAAAGAACTCCAAGGAGACCGCAACCTTTCCAAACGACGCATCGTCTTGCGACGCCGCACCCTTCTGCGCAGGAGAACCTACGAATCCAGCGGCCATATCAAACCAGCAGTTCGTCGTCACCGGGTCGGAGTTTTGCGTCACAACCTCGTCAAAATTACGCGTGACGAAACTAAAGTAGTTCGTCGCCTCTAGATCGATAGTCGGGCTTGCTACAACCAACGGCTCGTCCGCTTTCCACGCATTCAGCGTCTTCCAGACTGGGACAGCGTTCGTAGTGACGAATGCCTCGCCATTGTTGCTCGTTGTAACACGAATGGCGTATTCAGTCCCTTCCGGGTTGCCGTCGTCCGCAAGCGCATAGTCATCGCCAGCAGAGACCGTCACCGTGGTTTCGCCCTTCACGATCACCGGAGCCTTCGTCGCAACCGCCGCAAGCGTGTATGCAGGCGTCGCATCAATCGTCGCACTCGCCTGCCCGAGCTTGTTCGTTCCATAGATGCCCGTCGCCGAGACAAGCGCATTCGGCGTTCCGTCGTTCCGCCTCCAAGTGTTCAAACTCGTCTGCTCCCATCCCGCAGGAACCACATACCCCGCCGCATTCCCGCTCACGGTCAGCACAGTCCCAGTCGGCGACACCGCCTCTATCGTCGCGCTTGTCACAACCGGCAGCGTCGTGAACGTAAACTGCGCAGGCTCAAGTGCCCCAGTTGTACTGTTTCCCGTTATGGTCAGGGTATAATCTGTATTTGATTCAAGGCCCGGAATTGTTATCGCATCCGTCAGCCTAACGGATGCAGCTCCGGGCAATACATTTGTAACCTCGTTCCCATTAAGCGAAAAACTAAGGCTGGTTACGCCTGCAGGATCGTAGGCGTGGTAATTAAATGTGATACCATCAGTTCTAATTTCCGATTCAGGGGTCCAAACCACGTTCAACGCAGGACCAGACACAGTGAAGCTACTTGCAACCGGAAGATAATCGCCCTTCACATACCAACCATTGTTGGTGCGCGTGGAGTTATCCGGATAATAGCGATAGTTAAAGTTGTTGCGGTTATCGCTGTCATCGGCGTCATCACTGTCAAACACAACCTTGGCATAGTATTCAACCGTGTCACCAGGCAGAAAACCTGGAACGCCATTTCGATGCTGTGCAATGCTCTCCGCGATCCTTTCGGGGGTGTTCGTCAACGACATAATCGCAGCAGCCGCTATGTCATTCGTCTGCACACCATCCTCAAATTCGAATGGAACAGAAATCTCTTCGCCACCGTTTATCCTCAAGACAAGCTCGGCCGACACATCCTTGACGGAGTTCGTCGTAATATCGACAAGCACACGCTCTACAACCTCTTCGGTGGTCACGGCATATTCGTCATCGCCCTCGAGTTCAGGGAGCGCCGCGACAAAGGCGTCAAGCACGTCAAGCGACGCTATGACACCTGCTTCAACTCCATTTGTGTAGACCGTGTAGCCAACAACCCTGTCCGTATAATTCGGCACGATACCGGCAAGCCCCTTCACGCCAAGCACGACGTCCGAAGGCAATTGAACAGGATCAATCTCTCCGGTCTCCTTTACCTCCGCACTCAGCGCCTCAACCCCCATGAGCGTGTTCGTCCCAACCTCAACCGAATCAACCGCCGCAATGCGGAGATCGTCCATTGTGGTGTATGCACTAGTCGAAGCCGCATTCTTAACCGCATCAATTCGAATCCAGATGCCACCATTCCGCGCGAAATTGTCAGGGATCAGGACAAACGTTCTAAACGAATACCACACCCCAGAACCATAATCCGAACTCTTATTTGCCAAACCAACTGTTTCAAAAGTACTTCCCGAGAAATCAGATGTATCTGAAACAATAATCTTAAGCGTGGCGCAATCCGATAAAACACCATAATCGCGCTCATTCCTGAAACGAAATGAGATATCTATCCAACGCTTGTCGCGCAATGCCATATACCCCTTTGTCGTCAACGAAGCCTCCCCTTTCGTGCCACTTCGCGTATCAAGCTGCAGAACACATTCTCCCGCGTCGCCGATCTGGACATCTGCAACTTCCCAATACTGGATTACGCCCAGTCCATTCTTGATAGTCGATTCACTTTCCCAATACTCATTCAGTCGCGAAAAATCATCGTAGGCCACGGCAGAATCGACATAATTGGTCAAATATATGTCTCTACCGTCAAGTGTAACGCTTATGCCGCGCGGTTCGCTCTTCCAGGCAAATGCAGAAACCGAATTCGTTATATTCACATTGCTGGCGTCTGCACTATACCCATTGATCGCTATTGATGCTGTTCCATCCAAATCTGTTTGCCCAACAAAGTTCGTCGTGCCAATCTCTCCGTTCAATATTCCGTCAATTTCTGCTGTCACGATTGCATAAGGAAGCGGAACTGTAGTGTTCTCGCTCTTGATCAACGTAGTGAAAAATAACGTTGCCCCCACCGGAACACAGAAACCCTGTCCATTGTTAACACGCCCCAAAGACATGTCCGAATCTGATTGTACAAAAGCAAACGTTGTGTTCGTTGCAGTGCCAGCCCAATCATATGTCCAGTCTTTGTCATCAACACCATGCCATTCAGCAGTGCCAACCATCCGATAATTTGTCGGCCAGCTCGGTATATCCTTGGAGAATTCAAGCACTCCAGCAGGGTTTATCAACTCCAATTTTGCATTGCTCAAATTGCTTTCATTCCACCCCGGCAATTCGTATGTCTCCACGCCGACAACACCATTGAAACCATTTGCCATATTAGTGGCAAAGTCGAACACATTGTCAAAATAATTCGTGTAAGCCTTAGCTTCGCTTGACAGCACAAGCCGCCACCCACTTAGATAGGTTCTGTTTGTAGTCCCGCAAATTTCCACATAACATTTCCCCGCTTCGATGCCGAACTCATTCACCCAAACACTCCCAAGTTTCCCCACGGAATATTCCATAGAGGAAGAATTCTCATAGGCGTAACCATCTTCTCTGATATCTCCAAGCGGAGGCACATTCTCGTCATTAGTTTTGTATTTCGTATACACTCGACACGAAATGAGCTCCCCAGCATCAAACGGAACTCGGTTAGCTGCATTAGTTTCGCAATAAATGTTGCTTCCGCCAATCTTCTTCAATTCGTTTGTGATTGATGTGGTGAATTCCCCGTTGCTCCGTGACAAAACGCCATAAACATGTAAATCATCTACCTTGTCTTCAGGAGACACATTCACTGCCGCACGCATCTGCCCATTTTCTCCTCCAGGGGCAATTACTGCTTCTAACGGGGGGACATCTGGGTCGGCAATGTCTGCCTCCATTGATACGAGATATGGCTCGACAGGAGAAGCACACGCCACGAACTCAATTGTAATCCTGTGCAAATATCCATATGTCATGCTTTGGCCGCCAGCGGTCGCCCTGACTCCAATCTTCAAACCAGGATATGTGCCAACTTGCGAAACACCCGGCAACGCACTTAAAACTCGAAACGTCTTCCATCCGATTTCATAACTGTCATCACGAATAGGAATGGCATCCCAAACATCTATAACATCTTCCCATTCATTCGTTGTCGCTATCAACTGAAAGGTGTCAATGCTCTTACCTTGAATCGGTTGCACATAAAGCATTAACGTAACTGCTATGTTATCACATACGATTTCAGACTGTGGGACACACACGTCGGCCCCCATCTTCAAGTCACCAGTCTTTCCCTTTGAAACATTATAAAAATTAAACTTTAGTGCATTAATACTCTCTTTCCCTGTGCGATCTGCTGCAATATTAAATGAACTGACAGAACTTTCATATGCCCATCCTTCTGGTATATTGTTTACATAATTCCCAGCGGAAACCCCATTGGTGCTAAACGAATTGGCATTAAATTCCACATCGTATCCAGCTGCAATGCCGTTAATCAGTAGACATACCAGAAATACGTAACACCTATAAAACTTTTCCATGGGATTATCCTCACTTCATCCATACTTTGAAACAGGAAAGGATGCCACCCTGCCGGGTGGCATCCCATCAACGGCCTAAGCTGTTAAAACTCCCAGCCATATGTCTTCATTGTGCCAATAATATCCAATTGTCCGTCCTGATCATCCATTGCCTCAATCGTTGATTTGTCAGGAACGAAGCAACCAAAGGTATGCCTTAGATCTGTGTCATTAGTTGGCTTCTCGGTACTGCTTGTAAAGCAAACCTGCGCCGACTCCCCGTTGTCGTTATTAATCGGCTTGTAGCGACTCCATGTTCCAACATACTTGTGCCCCTTCCCAACAATCTCGCAAACAGCATATCCAGTACCCTGCTTCAAACCATTGTTGTCGCCAAAGCAACCCACAAAATACGCATAGTCAGAACCGTTCAGCATGACGAGATATTGATAGTGATCCGGCCTCGAGCGCTTACCTTTGAGTTCCTGGTAATCAATATCGCAAAGGACACTGAGATGCTGGTTCTTGGCCGTGGGGTCTGCCGACTGATCAAAAACTTGCTGAGCAGCAAGAGGCGGGGTAGTCTGTGATGCGAAAATAGCGTACGAAGCCTTGAAAAGATCTACTTTAGAAGCATCCGTCGCAGCAGAAGTCGACGACGCAGAATCCACTGCTATCCACGTCTCTACTTCGGGATTAGTGACTTTTCCTGTATCCTTGCCATTATCAAACGTATTTGCAGCAATGCATGGAAGCGTACCCTTATTATACTGATACATGCCTATCTTTGTGCGGAGATTTCCAATGACGGGAATCGCCTCGGCCGCATATTGCGACTCAACCACGAACGGCTGGAGGAGCGGGAGCATCGAGACCGAGAGGATGGTCACGATCAGGATGACGACAAGGAGTTCGACGAGCGTGACGCCGGACCTCGCTTTCATTTTTAGTGTATTCATTGTTTTTCCTTTTTGTTTTCCAGCAGACCCTTACTTTTGTTTAAAGGCACAAGATAAGAGTCCGCCGGAATTGACAACTCCTGTGCCTTTTTTTAAGTGTAAAGTGGAAAGTTGAAAATGTAAAGTTGATGAGGTAATCATGGCAGCACCTCCCCCTCTTCAGTCGTGATGCCAAGTACGAAGAGCGACGGACGAGCACACCAGACTTCGCTTAGATCAAGCTCCGCCGTCCCGGCAGAGACAATCTTAAGAGTCGCCGGGACAGTGTAAACCGACCCGGAATCAAGCGAGGTCTTGACAAGTGTCTGCACCGTCGTGGTGGACCCGACTGAACCATAAACACCACTAAAGGACAGATGCCCGTCCTCAATGGATGCAAACGATATGGCATTCGTGGTCGTTGTCCCGTCACCGTTGTCGGTGACCGGCCAGGATATGCCGCCGCCGAGGTCAAGAGGTTCGGCGCTGGTTCCATCATCCTTTGCATATCCCGAATCTCCGCCGCTGGCAGCGCTCTCGCGCAAACCGTCTTTATCGACTGCCGCCTTGACGTAATACCAGTACCTGACACCCGGACGACAAGTGGTATCGACATAACTACGCTCAGTCTGCCAGCCACTCAATTCAGACTTGGCAGCATCATCACTATCGGCTCGAAATACACGATAGTGAGTCGCTCCAACGACGGCATTCCATGTAACGGTAACTTTACCGAGCTGGCTACCATCCGTAGCCGAGACGTTGGTGGGAGGCATCAGCGCCTTGAAGCCCGCATCGACATTGCCGCAATCGCTCCATCCGCCAGTCCCGCCAGCGCGAACGGAATAGTAATAGTTTGCCCCTGCGGTGGCAGTAGCGTCCTCGTAGACAAGTTCGGCAGGTGAATTAAGAGTCTTTATCACGGTCATCGCCGCCGAATCCTCGGTCGTGCCGCGACGAATCTCGTATATTGTCGCATCAGGCGAAAGCGTCCACGTGATGCGGACGTGAGAAGTAGAATCGCCATCGGTCGCCGCAACATTGCCTGGTGCATAAAGCGCGCGCCAGCCGTCGTTGCTGCTACCTATCTCGCCCACTACGTCAGAGACGGCGTTAACCCAATAGTAGTACTTCATACCATGCAATGCGGTTGTGTCAAGGTAGGTGGGTCCATCCACCGTCGCGATCTTGACTGCGGCTCCAACGCTCGTCCCCGTGGAACGCCAGACATGACATCTCTCTGCCCCTTCTGGCATTGTCCAAGACAGTTCCACCGCATCAAGGGACGTGCCGTCACTTGCTGCGAGATTCGTCACACTGCGGAACTTGCGCCACCCGTCGTCTGGACCAGCGAAATCACTTGTGCTAAGCGGAGAGATCGTGCGCACAGAATAGCCATAGACAATGCCTGGGACGGCGTTAGTGTCGTCAAACGTCGTGCCGGTCACGTAGTAGTAGTTAGTGGCCACATAAAGCTCGTTTGTAGGCACACGGCAAATCTCGTATGACTCCGCACCAGCCGCGGCTGTCCACGTAACGCGCACATAGTCGTACGACGTGCCGTCCGTAGCCTTTAGGTTCGTAGGTGCGGCGACCGCACGGAATCCGTCGTCGGAAGCACCGAACACCCCCGTCCCCGTTACAGCGACCGTCCGCACCCAGTACCAGTACTTGGTTCCGGCCTTCGCACTCGTATCCGTGTAGGTGAGCAACGTTGCGTCAGAAGACGTGAACACGCGGTTCGTGCTCGCCGTCCCGTCTTCGCAGCGCCAGACTTCGTACTTAATGGCGCCGACGACGGCATCCCAGTTGACAATCACGCCGGCAGACGTCGTACCATCCGACGCCGAGACAGATGCAGGCGCAGGGAGCGACCTCCAGCCCCTGTCGTTTCCACTGAAGCCAGTCGTGTACAGTTCGCTCACCGCCTTGATCCAGTAGGTATACGAAATACCTGGAGTCGCTGTCGCGTCAAAGTACTCAAGACCGTTCTCGACGCTAGCGACAAGATTAGCCGCTGCGGTTGCTGTGGAGTTCTCGGCACGCCAGACCTCGTAGCTTGCGGCACCCACCGTCTCGTTCCAGGAAACCTTGATGAATTCGTCCGACGTGCCGTCTGTTGCCGAGACACCCGTCGGAACGGACAGGATGCGAAAACCATCCGCTGGCCCACCCAACGGTGAGATATCCGCCTCGGCCACCGCGCGCACCCAGTACCAATACTTCACGGCGGGGAATGCGTTAGTGTCGGCATAGTTAAGAGTCGTCACGGTTGCGAAGACTTCGTTTGTAGCAGAGGTGACGTCATCCGTCTCGGCACGGAAGATTTCGTAGGAAACCGCGCCATTTGTCTTCTTCCAGCTGACCGTCACGTTTGCCGCGTTGTTCGTTGTTGCCGAAATGCCTGTTGGTGCGGAAAGCGCGGCGTATCCACGGTCGGGACCGGCGAACACACCAGGGCCTGCGGCGGAAACGGGACGCACCCAGTACCAGTAGAACTTGCCGGGAATAGCCGACGTGTCGTCGTAGGGCGACGCTGCCTGTCCCGTCTTCACCTGAGTCGCCGCCGCTACATCATTTGTTTCAGCACGCCAGATCGCATAGGAAAGAGCTCCTTCCGACTGTGTCCAGGCGATGCGAACATAGTTGGTGGCAAATCCGTCGGATGCCGTGACGTCCGTCGGCGCAGGGGTAGAGACATAACCAGAATCTCGGTTGCTGAACGCGCTCGTGTCAAGGGCGCTCACGGACTTGATCCAGTAATAGTATGTAACACCTGCTTCGGCAGCGGAATCCACCCAAACAAGCTTGTTTGTCGTACCGATCTGCTCGGCGTCATCAGTTTTTGTAGTGGTGCTACGATAGATTTCGTAGCGTTTCGCCGAAGTTGCCGCAGTCCAAGTAATTGTGACTGCATCAAGGGATGTTCCGTCAGATGCCGAGACCGTTGCAGGCGCGGCAACGGCGCGGAAGCCGCTCGCCATGCCAGACCACGCGGCGTTCTTGTCCAGATCGGAATATGCACGAACCCAGTAGTAGTACCGATAGCCGGGAACAGCAGTGTTATCGGTATAGTTCGCACTTCCGGAGACAGTAGCCTCCACGCTCGCAGATTCGAAATCGTCCGACACGCCGCGCTTTATCTCAAACGACACGCCAGCCGTAGTCCCCTTCCAGGACACCTTGACGCCGTCCGTCAGGTTGGTCGTCGCCGTGACTTCCGTCGGCGCGGAAAGCGAACGCCAGCCCGTATCACTCACGCTCCAAAGCCCGGGACCCACATCGCAAGCCCGCACCCAATACCAGCATTTCTGCCCCGGCGTCGCCGAGGTGTCGTCCCACGTAGCAGTCTTGACGTTTCTCGCGACGCGGGAAGCCGCGGTGGAATCGCTTGACGTGCCGCGCCAGATTTCGTAGGACGTTGCGCCGGAGACCTCTCGCCAAGACACTTCAACCCTGTCGGCGTATGTGCCGTCCGTGGCCGTTACGCGCGTACTCGCGGGAAGCGCGACATAGCCAGTGTCTGCAGGACCGAAATCGCTCGTGTCAATGAGCGTTGCCGTTCTGACCCAGTAGTAGTAGAGCTGACTTTTTGATGCGCCTTTGTCGTTATAGTAAAGCATCGACGTACTTGCTATCGGCTCGTCGGCGGAGCCGGGAGCGGCAGACGAAGTGCTCCGGTAGACAAGGTAGGTCCGCGCGCCGGGGACGGCATTCCACGTAAGGGAAATCTGCGAAGTAGAAGCACCGTCAGAGGCGACGACCGTAGGCGAGGATGCCTTGAGATACCCTTCGGCCCCCGGATTGCTTAGTTTACTCGTACCAGTCGGAAACACCGCCTTGACGTAATACATGTACTTCACGCCCGGCGCGATGTTCTTGGAGTCGTTGTAGGATGTCGACGTGGATGTTCCAATCAGCTCGTTGCGTCCGATGTCGTTGGAATAACGCCACACCTGGAAGAGCGTCGCGCCTTCTATCGGATCCCAGCTGATGGTAACGCGCGACGTATTCGTCCCCTTCGTCGCCGAAACGCCAGTCGGAGCTGGAAACGCCCGCCAACCGGCCTCGGATTCGCTCCAAGGGCTTGTTCCCGCGGCAAAACGTGCACGCAGGAAATAGTAGTAGGCAAGGCCGTATTCCGCAGTCCTGTCGGAGAAGGATGTCGCCGTTGTAGTCGCTATCGTCTCGGCGAACGCAATGTCGTTTTCGTCCGAGCGCATGAGCTCGTAGCTCGTGGCACCGGAGAGAGCGGGCCATGAAACGAGGATGCGGTCGGTATAGGTGCCGTCCGACGCCGTAAGTTCCGTCGGTGTCGGAACAGACCGCGAACCATTAGCCGAAGAACTCCACTTGCTCGTGCAGGCCGAGGCGACGGCGCGTACGAAGTAGGCGTAGGTAACGCCGGGAACGGCCGTAGCATCCTTGAAGGAAAGCGCAGTCGCGGTACCTATGCTCGTGTCGGAAGGCGTCGAAGCGCCCTCGTCGCCGCGCCA
>Ga0265298_10009558_pt1 | contig 11530 bp, 7 predicted proteins | sample AusTroGonzalo_MG_3_FD_193486 | JGI IMG/M metagenome (GOLD analysis project Ga0265298, IMG submission 193486) | Bovine rumen microbial communities from tropical cattle in Woodstock, Queensland, Australia - Gonzalo_01 | ecosystem: Host-associated > Mammals > Digestive system > Stomach > Rumen ...
GCTACCGAACCGTTGAATTTGTAGCGTTTGTTATAGCGGAAGGTCGGCTTGATGCCCCACGAGCCACGGGTGTAAATGTCGCCTAAGATTTGCAGGTCGTAGTAGTCGTTGATGGCCCAGTAGTAACCGCCGTTTTCGAGGTAGAAGCCTCGGTTGGCCGACTCGCCGTAGGTAGGCATGATAATGCCCGATTTCTTGCCTTTTGTATTGGGAATCAGGGCGAAAGGCAGTGCAAGCGGCAAGGGAACATCGGCGATGGTCATATAAATTGGGCCGGTGACGATTTTGTCATCGGGGATGACCTTGGCTTTCGTGAATTTGAACATGTAATGCGGATGTTCCTTGAGGTCGCAGGTGGTGTAGCCGCCTGAGCGAATGTTGATGCTGTTGTCGTCCATGCGCTTGACGCGATCGCCATGCAGGTAACCACCTTGCTCCTCGGTCCAAACCTTGGTGATGATGCCTTTTTTCGTTTTGAAGTTGTACAGCATTTCTATCGCCTCAAAGGTCGATTCGCCTTGCGTGAAGACAGGCCGTCCCGTTGTTTTGCCCAATGAATCGACAGTGCCATAAGCTCTGCAAGTGCTGGTCTCCAAGTCGAATTCAAGGTTGTCGGCTTTCAGGGTGATGTCGTCGTATTTGGCCTCGGCGTTGCCGTAGTAGTAGATTTTCATTTGCTTCATGTCGCGGTAGACCGAGTCGGTGGCCGAGCACACGACTTGGGTCTCGATTGCCGAACTGGAGCGTTTCGGTTGGATGCGGCGTTTTTGTTGGATGACGGTGTCGGTCGGAATGGAATCTCGTTGTAGAGACGCAATGCTTTGCGTCTCATCATGAATCGAATCCAATTCTAGGTTAATGGAATCCAATTCTGAAGACGTTATGTCATGGGTTTCGGGGATGGAATCTATTGTTGGAGACGCAAAGCGTTGCGTCTCTACGACTGAATCGGAAATAATGGGGATGGTGTCGACGATACGTTCGTGTACCACAAGGGTTGTGTCCACCTTGTTCGGCTCAATGTTGTATTTATTTGCCTCAATATGAGCGGTTTGCCTGCATCCAAAAAACATCACGACCAAGCCCATCAGCAGGCAAAATGCTGCTGTTGGAAAATATTTCGTATGGGTTGAGCGTTTTGTCAAGGCGAAAACGATTATTTTTGGCAGTTGAAAATTCGCTGCAAAGATAGTTTTTCTTCGCGCATAATTAACGAAGCCAGTATGATACAACGTAAGTTTTTCGGTTTTGGTGCATTGGTGTTGCTTTTTCTGCTGCCCTTGTTTGCTAATGCCCAAAAGGGAGAAAAGATTCAGACCGTCGTCATCGACGCGGGTCATGGCGGCAAGGACTCGGGGGCTTTGGGCAAGGTGACGACAGAGAAAGCGCTTAATTTGGCCGTGGCCTTGAAATTCGGAAAATATATCAAGGAAAACCTGCCTGATGTGAGGGTGATTTATACCCGTAGCACCGACAAGTTTGTGGAATTAAGTGAACGCGCTGCCATTGCCAATCGTAACAATGCCGATGTGTTTATCTCCATCCACTGCAATTCCACTGAAAAGACCACTACGGTCCAGGGCGCGGAAACTTTCGTCATGGGTGAATCGAAAAACGAGAAAAACCTTGAGGTGGCCAAGAAGGAAAATGCGGCTATCTTGTTGGAAGACAACACAGACGCATACGACAACTTTGACCCCAATAGTACTGAGGCTTACATTCTTTTCTCACTCTCGCAGAGCCTTTATCAGAGCCAAAGCCTCAACCTCGCTGACAAGGTGCAAAAGCAGTTTGCCAATAAAGTTGGACGACATGATAGGGGAGTGCAACAGGCCGGTTTTCTGGTGCTTTGGAAAACTTCGATGCCGAGTATTCTTGTGGAGTTAGGCTTTATCAACAATCCGAAGGAAGAGCAGTTCCTCAACTCCGAAAAGGGACAGAATCAGATGGCACTTGCTTTGTATCGCGCCTTTGCAGAATACAAACGTGAGTTTGAGGCCGAAAACCATACCGTTACACCTGTAATTGATGAAAAACCAGCCTCGAATGGTGACACTTATTTCACCGTGCAATTTGCCAGTCGCGACAAGAAAGTGGCCGATACCAACAAGGATTTCAAAGGCGTGAAAGAAGTCGATGTGTATGAATACAACGGGGCTTTCCGTTACATTTCGGGTCGTTTCACCACCAAGGCCGAGGCCACAAAACGCCAATCTGAGGTGCGTGGTTTGGGCTACAAGGATGCTTTTGTCATCGCCTTCATCAACGGTGAACGTGGCACCATCAAACAGGCCGAGGAGGCGTTGAAAAAATAGATTTTACCAAACAGGGAAACAAATTGTCTTGTCGTTGCTTCCCGCCACAAGGCCAAACCCATTCTTCACATTGGAATACACACTGACAGGTTCGCTGTAATACTGTGAGTAGGTACTGCCCGAGGTGATGGTGCCATAATAATAATACGCCCCTTCAGTCAAATGACGCAAACGGATGTCCACGTAGGCGTTGATGCTGTCGTTAGCCTTGAAAAGCGTACTGGTGACCATGGGAATACTCAAACGGTAGGAACCTCCATCGAACGTGGCATCGTTGAAGGTGCTTTTCAATCGGTTACCCAAGCCGATGTTGATGCCATATTGGTCTTCCAATTCCGCCGTCGAGGTGCCGATGATGGGGTCGTTGAAATAAACTTGCTCCAATCGCCCTACATCATCATCCATTTCCCTCCCGTCGGGATAGGTCCAGTCACCTTCAATTCGCACGGAAGCTTCGAGACAATAGTAATCCAACAAGCCAGGGTTGGGGTCTGTGACTTCCAAAGTAACCGTGTAGTGTTTCCTGTATTCTTTGAGCCACACGATTTCAAAAGTGTCAGTGTCAGGGATGGGAACCCTAAATCCTCTTGAACTCGTCGTGTCCCATTTCGTCACACGCAAATCGGCTATACAACCAAAAGGCTCGTTGGGCAAAGGATCAGAACTGCCTTCCACCTCGTCAAATCCAGGTGCAGTCACCCTGATTTTGACGACATCACCGATTTGAGGAATGTAGTCATGGGTAAAATGATATTGGACAAAAAACACGGGAGGATTCAGATAGTCATAATAGGTTGTGTCGGCGTTCAACTGCATCTCGCCTTTGGACTCGCCATTCACATAAAGGAAAGCTTGTGTCCCCTCGGGCATAGTATAGTCCGTGATGGTGTCGTACACGAAATCGCTTTTGTAAACAACCGCCTTGATAGGCTCGCCAGGTTGCGCAATACAGTTGACGACCAATTTGGGCTCCTCGTATTCGCCTTGGAATGGGAGGGGTTTCGTGCAGGCAGCCAAGGCTACAACCGCCATTATATATGCTATGTGTCTTGTTTTCATGACTTTAGAATTTGAATCCGTAGGAAATGGAAGGAATGATGGGGAAAATGCTGACTTGTTGTAATTGCACCGTCCCGGTTGTTTCGTCAAGGCCGCGCATGACGATGAAGGGGTTTTGGCGGTTATACACGTTGTAGATGCTGATGTTCCACACGCGCTCGCCGTGCTTCTTCTGCTTGCGGAAATTCACGCCGAGGTCGAGGCGATGGTAAGCAGGCAGCCTGTAGTTGTTGCGCTCGATGGCACCGATGGTGGGGGTACTGACAATACCACCACCATATTGGAAATAGTAGGTGATGGGCACTCCAGGATAGGTCTGTGTCGCCAAGGTGCCGCAGTTGCCACTGCTGAAAACCCACGAGGCCGACACGTCGAAGCGGTTACTGAACTTATGTTGCACGGTGATGCTAAGATCGTGGCGACGGTCGTACTTGGCAGGGAAGGGCTTTCCGCTGTTAATCATCTGTCCCTCGCGGTCAAACTGCCTCATGGAACGCGACCAAGTGTAGCCTATCCAACCCGTCGTCTTGCCGAAGGAACGTTGCACCAGCAACTCCACACCGTAGGCCCAGCCCTTGCCCATGTTCACCTTGTCTTCCCACCCTTGGCTGGAACCGAAGAAAGTGGTGCCGTCTTTGTATTCTAACACATTGTCCATCAGTTTGTAATAGCCTTCAAGCGAGATATCGAACAGGTCGGGCAATTCGTAGAAGCCGCCGAGCGAGAACTGGTGTCCGCGTTCAGGAGCAATCCGTGCGGTGACAGGCACCCAGAGGTCGGTGGGCATGGTGAGGTTGCTGTTCGAGAGCAGATGGACATACTGCGTCATGTAGGCATAGCCCGCCTTGAGCGAGAATCGGGGTGCCACCATCGCGCTCATGCCGAAACGGGGTTGCAGCGAGTGGTAGAAGTTGCCCTGCACCGCAAAGGCGGAATAATGCAGTCCCACATTCATCTTGATGGCGGGCGTCAAAGTGAAGTTGTCCTCCACATACAGCATGGCTTCGTGGGCATTCACGTTGCCGGAGCCACTCACCGTGTCGGTGTCGATGTTGTCTACTGTGGAAATAACCTTCATCGCCTGCACTTCGGGGCGGAAGAAATGATAGGTGTAGCCGCCACCGAATCGGATGTCATGCCTCGGGTTGGGCGCAAAATGGAAATCGGTGCGCGCCGTGAGGTCTTGGATGCCTGATTGGTAGTTCATGGCAATCGCATCGGTCGAAGTATAAGTATTGGGCTTGAACTCCTCGTAGGTGTAGTTTTGGTCCATGCCGAGGTCGTGGCGGTATTGCGTGTAGCTCACCGAGGCATCCATGAAGAGCTGCGGCGACATGATGTGGTTCCATCGCAAGGCCGCCACCTTGTTGCCCCATTTCCAGTTGAGGCCCAGTTTCTCATGGTCGGCGTACATGTCCTCGTAGGCATAGTCCCATTTCACGTTGGCGTAGATCTTGTCGTCGCCGCTGTACCAACTCAAATAAAGCCGGTCTTTGTCCGAAATCTTCCAGTTCATCTTGGCGTTGAGGTCATAGAAATAATACCCTAACGAGAACTTGTCGATGGACTTGTCAGCCATTTTCCCGATGAGACCATAGAGATTGGTCAAGGCATCGGAATAGGTGCGACGGAACGACAGGTTGAACGACAACTTGTCTTTCACAATCGGGCCTTCCACGTTGATTTTGCTCGAAATCAGGCCGAGGCTGAAATTGCCGTGGTAGTTTTGCATGTCGCCGTCCTTCATGCGCACGTCCACGACCGAGGAGATGCGGCCGCCATATCGGGCGGGGAAACCGCCTTTGTATAAGGTTACATTCTTCAGCGCGTCGGGATTGAAGACGGAGAAGAAGCCGAACATGTGGTTGACGTTGTAGAGCGGCACGCCGTCCATGAGGAGCAGATTTTCGTCGGGGCCGCCACCACGCACGTAGAGGCCTGCCGAGCCTTCCTGTCCGTTTTGCACACCAGGCAGCAGCTGTATGGCTTTCAGCACGTCGGCCTCGCCCATCAAGGTCGGGATGGCCTTGATTTGCTTGACGGGCAGTTCGATGACGCTCATCTGCGGGTTGTTGGCAGCCACCGTGGCGCGGTTGGCCTCTACCGTCACTTCCTGCAACTGGATGTTGCTGCTCATCTTCACCGTGATGACGGTGTCGGCGACCAGATTGAACGTATGGTTCACGGCATCATAACCCACAAAAGAAAACTGCAAATCGACAGCGCCTTCTGGCAGCGTCAAAGAATAATAGCCGTAGTTATTGGTGGCGCAGCCTTGGCCAGTGTTGCGGTCAAGGATAGTCGCCCCAATCAAGGTCTCACGGCTCGCGGCATCCATCACATAGCCGCTGATGCAATGCTTCTGTGCCATCGCTGAAACCGACAGCAGCAGAAGGAAACATAAAGGGATTGTTTTTCGCATGATGGTTCGTTTGTTAACTGGCAAGATAACCGCCGAATCGTTCGGATTATTGTTTGAAATAGGGAAAATAGTTCCTTGGTCGTATCTCGGCAGGTCGTGGTATTACTTCACCATTACCCTCGCTATATGGTTCTTCCCATCCGCATCCGTGATGCGCAGCAAATAAACCCCTTTCGCCAATCCACTCAAATCAATCTCATTCGTCCCCCGCACCGTCTTCACCACCTGCCCAAGGGCATTGTAAACCTGCACCTCGGCAGCCTCCGTGCCTTCAATCCTCACGAAATCCTTCGCAGGATTAGGCCATACGGTCAAAGGGTTTTCTGTCGGCTCGTCAATGCCGACAGTCGATGAATAATGGAAATCAAGATAGAAATACTCGCCATCTTCGTCCATGATGAGTTGTTCCACCTTGTTATGAATCGGAATGCTCCTCCCAAAGAAGTCCCAATACAATGCAAGACCTGAAATGTGTTCGATTTCGGGCGTTCCATAGGTGATATGATAGGCCTCTTGCAAACGCCACATTTCAAGAGCAACAAGGTAGAAATACTCATAATAATCGGTGCAGTTGTTACTGGCATCGAATAGGTACTCATACTTGCTGATATGCGTCCAGTCTTGGATCTCCGGATTGTAATAATATTCAATCTCACAAAGAAGATTCCCCGAGGCGTCGTGTTCATAGCCGTGTTTGTACCGTTCATTCCAATCATCCCCGTTCCATCCGTATTCGATCTTTTCATAACACTGCTGGGCATCATAATGGTAAACGGTTTTGTTGAGCGTATTCCAGTATCCGGCCCACTCGCTTTCGATTTCCTCGGTGCAAAGGCCTTCGTCGTAGTGGTATTCGGTTCTGCCATCGCCTTCCCATTCCCCGTTTGCATTGACGATGTAGGTGGTCGTCACTTGAAGAAGTCCGTCCTCATAGTCCCAGGTTTGCTTGCTCGATTCCACCCAATTTTCGTCTTCCATTCTGTATCCCATGGAAAGAACAACATGCTGGTCTTCATCGTATGTCAGGACGGTTTTCTTGTATGTTTGCCATGCCTCATCGAAATAGGAGTAATAGATTTCCTCCACAAGGCCTTGCGCATTGTAGTAATAATCTTCTTTCTCCTCGATGTCGTAGTCGATCATGGAGGTCAGGCGGTCTTGCTCATCGTAGGCGTATTCGTAGGCATAAGCCATCTCCCATCCGTCGTCAAGGTAATAAAAGGCAAACCAGGTACAGTTGGAATGCGCGTCGTAATCGAGAACCACCTTCGTGTATTCGCTCGTGACGCTGTCCAATTCTGTGTTGAACACGTTTTCGTGGCGGTTCATTTTCTCCACTATCCGTAGGCTCTCTTCCCACGACCGTTGGGCTTGGGGCTTTTTATCGGGGTGTTGTGCCGAGGCCGTCATTATGCAGCACATCAAGGCTGCAAAAATCATGGTTCTTTTCATTGTTTTATGATTTGTCATTTGTTAAACATCTCCTTTGTAAGGATAAGGGTGTAAGTCCTGTCTTTTTCCGTCTCGCCTTCGGGGTCGCACTTCCAGGCCTCGCGGGTGAAGAAGTAGCGTTGTGCATCCGTGGCGTTCTCATCGTGGCGGTAGGTGATGGTTGAGGCGCCGTCGGAACGGCGAGTCAGCATCACGCTGTCGTAATCATTACACAAACTGGCGAAAGCCTGCTCTACTGAAATGGCGACAGAAGGACCGCCCATAGAGCCCACAAAACTTACTGTTACGTGATCCATGGTTTGCTCCCATTCCTGACCTGGCCGATTGGTGTATGGCGTTGTCATATTGACCACCCCAGTACCTTGCCACCCTACAAAATCAATGGTGTCATTGATGGGGTTTTCGACGTTAAAATAGACATCTACAAAATACTCGCACGAAGTCAAGCAAGGAAGGACGAAAGCCATTGCTGCCAAAACCACCAGTAGCCTTCTGAAACTAAATCTTTTGTTGTTCATGATACTTTAATTTTAGGTGTTAGTAATTGTTTTGAAAATCATGCCGCAAAAGTATAGCAAAAAAACGCTGATTTTTCAAGTCCAAAGTCCATTACAAACTTTTGTAAAACCTCCTTGTTGATTATCAATCGGTTGGACTTCTTGATTACAACATTTTCATCTCTTTCCTATGTCGCTCCCCCTATCTTTTCCAGGAGAAATGGAGGTTGTTTCCAGCCGTTAGCACGTCTATCGTGTCATCTCCCCACCATATAAATCTCCAGCCTCGAGATGGTGCGAGGGTTGAAGGAGGCGTCGAACAGCGTGGTGTTGTCGATGTAAAGTCGTTCAAGGCGTTGGCAGTCACGCAGATTAGGGACGACGAGCATCCCGCCGCTGCCGGCCACGTTCAGTTCCACCAAGTTGGTGAGTTGGGTCAAGCCGACGGGCAGCTCCTGCAGCAGGTTGGTGCCGATGTAGAAGAACTCCAGCGACTCCAGTTTCCCGATGTTGTTCGGCAGGTGATGCAGGGCGTTGTGCGTGACGGAGAGGTATTCCAGGTTCTTCAGCTCGCATAACTCCTCAGGCAGTGTCTGGAGATCGTTGTAGTCCAGTTCCAGATGTTTCAGGTTCTTGAGTTGGCCAATCTCGGGCGGCAGCGCCTTGATGTCGTTGTGCTTGAAGGAGATATGCTCCAACTCGGTCAGTTCGCCGATGACAGGCGGGACATAGGTGAGGCGGTTGGAACTGACCACTAGTTTTTTGAGGTGTTTCAGTTGGCCAATCTCCTCTGGCAGCGAGTCGAGGCCGTTGCGGAAGAGGTAAAGCGTCTCTGCGTTGGGGTTGGCTTCGATTTTCTCCACCAGGCGTTTGGCGTTGCGGTAGGTGATGCGGATTTTCTTCTTGCCCTGCGCTTGGGCGTTGCCGCCGATGAGCAGCAAACTGGCGAGGATAAGGATAAGGGACTTATAGGTCATTTTGCAGGCTGAGACAGGATCTGAATCATAATGGATAAAGGCGTTCCCAGCGATTGAAACGTTTCAGGAACAAAATCGAGGTTCAAAACTGGCCAATGGGTCAAATTGCAGGCTGAGACATGTGGCGAACACCGATAACCACTACCTTTGCGGCAATTTGAAAACCTCAAAAATCGGCCTTATGAACAAAAAAAATGTCCGTTGTGCGGTTCACGGATAACGAAGCGCAACGGCACGCGGAAAGGGAAACAGCTTTACAAGTGCATGGCCTGCGGGAAGCAGTTCCGCGCCGGTGACACGATGACTGACGGCGAGCTTTGGACGCTGTACCAAGCGAAAAAGCAGACAATCGTCGAGATAGCCGCCTCTTTTGGGAAAAGCCCTTCGACCGTCAAGCGCAGGCTGCGCGGAATCGCCATCAGGTGGGAGCAGCCACACCTCGACGGGATGAGCGGTTTTGTCCATCTCGACGTGACCTATTGGGGACGTAACTGGGGCGTGTTGCTTGCGCTTGACGATGCCACCGGACGGCCGCTCTATGTCGCCTTCGTCAAGCACGAGACCGTCGCGGACTATGTGCAGGCGGTGGAGACGATAACACGCATGGGCTACACCGTCAAGGGCATCGTCATAGACGGCATGCGCAGTCTGTTCGACATGTTCGGGGACGCGTACAGGATACAGATGTGCCAGTTCCACATGCGCTCAATCGTCGACCGCTACCTCACCAAGAAGCCAAGGCTCAAGGCCGCCGTAGCCCTGAAGGAACTCATGGGCAGACTGACCGTGATGGACAGAAACGGGTTCGAGAAGGAGTTCGGCAAGTGGAATAAGGATTGGAATCACACGCTCAACCGACGCACCGTGAGCAAGCGCACGGGCAAGTCGCACTACACCCACAAGCGCCTGCGGACCGCCAGGAACAGTGTCGCCTTCTTCCTGCCCTACCTGTTCACATACAAGGAGAAGGGCTGCGAAGGGATGCCCAACACGAACAACAAGGTCGAGGGCGTGTTCACCGACCTGAAGAAGAACCTGAACAACCACAGCGGCATGGGCGAGGACGGACGCAAGAGATTCATCAGTGGGTTTTTCTTGGCATTGGCGGACAATCAGGCATGTCTTGAAAGCAAAGCCGCACCCCGAGAAGGATGCGGCTCCTGACTTGCCGTCATGTCGCTCAGCCTATTCCTCACGGGGTTGCTCCCCAGCAGAGCCCCGCTATGCTTCGGCTGCGCGGCAAAGGTAGCGACAAAGATCATATCCCCCGGCATCAGGCATCAAATTTTCAGCCTGCAATTTGACCCATTGAACAACAAGTTGCTTTTTTCAGCCTGCAAATTGACCTATACGCCGGATAAGGGCTGTTTTTTTCATGGTATGTCTGTATGTTTCATTGTTGTCGGCAAAGGTAAGCATAAAATGTATTTGTCAACCTTTCATTTTCATCTGTAACAACAAAAAACACGCCACGCATCATTCGTAATGGCGAGCGAAGCGTGGCGGTATAGTTGAAAGAGATGGGGTTATTCCACCACCACCAGGTAGTAGTTCTTCTTGCCCTTTTGCATCAAGATGTACTTGCCGTCGATGAGGTCGTCGGTGGTCATCACTTTGTCGAGGGTGACCTTTTCCTTGTTGACGCTCACGCCGTTGGCTTGGGTCATCTTGCGGGCTTCACCCTTGGAGGGGAAGATCTGCGTGTTGACGGCCATAAAGTCGACGATCGGGATGCCGGCTTCGAGGTCGGTGCGGGCGATGTGTTCCTGCGGGACACCGTCGAAGATGTCGAGGAAGGTTTGCTCGTCGAGTTTCTCCAAACCTTCTTTGGTCGACTTGCCAAAGAGAATGTTGGAGGCTTCGATGGCGGCATCCAAGGCCTCTTGCGAGTGCACCAATACGGTGACCTCTTGAGCGAGGCGCTTTTGCAACACGCGCATGCCTGGGTCTTTCTTGTGTTCTTCGACGAGGGCATCGATGGTTTCTTTATCTAACGAGGTGAAGATCTTGATGTATTTCTCAGCATCCTCATCGCTGACGTTGAGCCAGAACTGGTAGAACTTGTAAGGCGTGGTGCGCTTCGGGTCGAGCCAGATGTTGCCGCTCTCTGTTTTACCGAACTTCTTGCCATCGGCTTTGGTGATGAGCGGGCAGGTAAGGGCAAAAGCCTCGTTTTCAAAGCCCAACGTTCTGCGAATCAGCTCCGTGCCCGTGGTGATGTTGCCCCATTGGTCGTTGCCGCCCAGTTGCAGCTTGCAGTTCTTATGCTGATAGAGGTAGAGGAAGTCGTAGCCTTGCAGGAGTTGGTAGGTGAACTCGGTGAAGCTCAAACCGTCGCGGGCGGTGCCGTTGAGGCGTTGCTGCACGCTGTCCTTGGCCATCATGTAGTTCACGGTGATGTGCTTGCCCACCTCACGCGCGAAGTCCAAAAAGGTGAAGTCCTTCATCCAGTCGTAGTTGTTCACCATCTCAGCCGCATTCGGCTCTTTCGACTCAAAATCGAGGAACTTGGCCACCTGCTTCTTGATGCACTCTTGGTTGTGGCGCAACGTCTCTTCGTTGAGCAAGTTACGTTCTTGGCTCTTGCCCGAAGGGTCGCCAATCATGCCTGTGGCACCACCCACGAGTATGATGGGCTTGTGGCCGCAATGTTGCAGATGGCGGAGCATCATAATACCACAAAGATGTCCGATATGCAGGGAGTCGGCGGTCGGGTCAGTGCCCAAGTAAGCCGTCACCATTTCTTTCTGGAGGAGTTCTTCCGTTCCTGGCATCATCTGTGCCAGCATTCCGCGCCAGCGGAGTTCT
>Ga0265298_10009559_pt1 | contig 11529 bp, 6 predicted proteins | sample AusTroGonzalo_MG_3_FD_193486 | JGI IMG/M metagenome (GOLD analysis project Ga0265298, IMG submission 193486) | Bovine rumen microbial communities from tropical cattle in Woodstock, Queensland, Australia - Gonzalo_01 | ecosystem: Host-associated > Mammals > Digestive system > Stomach > Rumen ...
AATTTAGTTTACATAAAAGACTCGAGACTTCGAGACGCGGGACGCGAGACATAAACTTCGTCCCGTGTCCCGTAGTCCCATGTCTCGTGTCAATTCAATATGCAATTTAATTTTGAACACTTACTTAATCAATAAGATAGATATGAAAAGCTTTTCAAAGTTAGCAATGGTGATAAAACTCAATAATCTTGAAAAGATGTAAATTTTATACTTGCAATAATCTTGAAAAGCTGTAATTTTGCATGTTCAATAATCTTGAAAAGATGAAGTTGTTCTTATGAAAAGAAAGATTTACAACAAGTTATTAGAATGGAAAGAGCAGCGGAATGGCGCAACAGCCGTCTTGATAGAAGGAGCGCGACGGATTGGCAAAAGCTACATCGTAGAGGAATTTGCCCGCAATGAGTACGATTCCTATCTGCTTATTGACTTCAATACAGCCGACAAGGTGGTCTGGACTTGGTTCGACACACTGTTGGAAGACCTCGACACCTTGCTTATGAACCTGCAAATCCATTATGGCACACGTCTCACTCCAGGCAAATCTGTCATTGTTTTCGATGAAGTGCAGCTCTGCCCACGCGCCCGTGCCGCCATCAAATACCTGGTGGCTGATGGCAGGTTCCACTATATTGAGACAGGTTCGCTCGTCAGCATCAAGAAAAACGTGCGCAATATCGTGATACCTTCCGAAGAGGAGGCCATGCCCATGTTTCCGATGGATTTCGAGGAGTTTCTTTGGGCAATAGGCAACGAAATGTTGATGCCGTATATAAAACAATGTTTCGAAAAACGCCAGCCAATGGGTGCACACCATCGCAAGGCTATGGAATATCTCCGCACCTATATGATTGTGGGAGGGATGCCTCAAGCTGTTCAAGCCTTTGTTGACTCTAAGGATTTCGACAAGGTAGATCGGGTGAAGCGTGGTATTTTGCGGGTTTATGTCAACGACATCTCCAAATACGCTGCAGGCTTGGAACACAAGGTGAAAAGCATCTTTGAGCAGATTCCAGCCCAACTGCAAAAACACGAGAAGAAATTCCGTTTGGCGGCGTTGGAGGCTGGCGCGACATATCGTGACTACGACGACGCATTCTTCTGGCTTGCCGACGCAGGCATCGTGAACATCTGCTATAACTGCACCGCACCCAATGTGGGACTCCGCCTGAATATGGAACGGAACACGCTCAAATGCTATATGGGCGACACGGGTCTGCTCATCTCACACGCTTTTGATGAAAACGGGAAAGTGCCCATGGAGCTGTATCAGAAACTGTTGTTGAACAAATTGGAATTGAATCAGGGCATGATTGTGGAAAACATTGTTGCCCAAATGCTTGCAACAAACCAGCACAAGCTTTATTTCTACAGCAACTCCAGCCGTGACGATGCAAGCGAACGTATGGAGATAGATTTCCTTACCGCCAAAAGCAAACTGACCGCCCGACACAATATCATGCCCATTGAAGTAAAATCGTCGCAACGCTATACGCTTTCTTCCTTGCGCAAATGTATGGAGAAATTCGGCGACTATCTCACGACCCCTGTTGTGTTGCATGGGGCTGACATGAAAGAAGAAAACGGCATGCTGTTTCTCCCGTTGTATATGGCACCTTTGATATGATGAACAATTTGAAACAGGGAAAATAAGTAACTTTTAAGCATGGCTGACAACGAGTTATATGCATTTGTAATACGATGAAATCTGAAAAATCACATCGAGGGGATGGCAAATCTCCCACTCAAAACCAGCGGTTTACAAAACCTTTGGAACGAAAGATGCGACTGGTCCTTTTCGTAGTGCTTGCTTTGACCTTCGGTAATCTTTTGCAAGCTCAGGAAAACGAAAGTCAACTGCCCGATATAAGCCTGTTTGAAGCCTATTGTCATGTTGAAGGCAATGATACGCTTCCCTATCGGCTTTATCGTTCGATGGCAGCCGATACGATGACGGAAGCCTTGCCTTTGGTCATCTTTTTGCATGGAGCAGGAGAGCGCGGCAATGACAATCGGGCACAGTTGAAACATTGCATCAAATATTTCCTTGATGACACAGTGACAAGTCGTTATCCCTTCCTGTTGATGGTGCCACAGTGCCCGAACGAAAGACGTTGGGTGAACACCGATTGGAGCTTGCCCGAGCACAGGATGGACAGCGTTCCTACGGTGGAGTTGCGTGGCGTGATGGCCGTGTTGGATAGCCTCACTGCTTGTGGTGCTGTTGATTCGACTCGTGTTTACATTTGTGGCATCTCGATGGGTGGTTTTGGCACTTGGGATGCCTTACAGCGTTGGCCGGAGAAGTTCGCAGCGGCCATTCCCATCTGCGGTGGGGGAGACCCAGCCTTCGCCGAGGCCATGAAGGATATTCCCGTTTCTATCTTTCACGGACTGCAAGATGGGATAGTCATGCCTTCACGGAGCATACAAATGTATGATGCCCTGCGAGAGGTCGGCAACGAAGAGGCTGTTCTCGTCACTTATCCCGAATTGGGGCATGGGTGTTGGGATGCGGCGTTTTCTACGGCGGGGTTGTTTGGGTGGCTGTTTGGGAAGAGGAAAGGAATTTAAATGCTATAGAACGTTCGGATTTGCAATCCGAACGCATTGAATATCAGCATTTGTAATGCGGAACAAGCATCCTGTTTGTCATGATACCGGATTATAAATCCTTATATTCTTAACACGGCTGGATTGCAAATCCAGCCGAACTGGTGGTTGAAAATTCAAGTGAGTGACTGACAACTGCATTTCGCCAGCCGTTGGCTGACGATTTATATCTTCTTGTAAATCTGTTTGTTGTAATTCGCCAGCCATGGCTGGCAAATTATGTACTCACACCACTATTCTTAGAATTGTCGCATGTTCTTAATGCTTGATTCGCCAAAACCTTTCAATCCGGGCAATTCCTTTTGGAGTTGCTCGCTGATGGCAAGGATGGCACCGCTTCCTTCAGTTCGTTCGGATTTGCAATCTGAACGCATTGAATATCAGCATTTGTAATGCGGAACAAGTTTTTCAATCCTCGTTTTCATTAACTCCAAATTCATTTTTTAAGAGTTTAAAGAACACATCATTTCTACTAGAAGCTAAACTATATATGTCTTCAAAGGAATACAATTCTATTCTAATAGGTACTTTGTTTCTTGGATTATTATCTTTCGAAAATTCATCGTCGCCATAATAAGAATTCTCAAGAAACGGAATTGGGCGATACCCGCTGACATTATTTGATGACAATTCTTTGTTTATGTCAGATTTTCTAGCCAAAATAATCCCAGTATATTGCACGTTTTCCGTGTTAACATCCCAGTTCAATACTTTTGTGGGGTTTTTATAGAAATCCCCTGCATATCTTCTAACTTGGGACACCATTCCTTCTGTATTGTTTCCTGCATTATGGGCATGGGTAGTTGATTTTAATTCAAAAATGAGTATTTGTTTTGTTTTTTGTGGATCATCAGCCCAAATATAAATGTCCGAAAGAGCTTGGCCAGTTTTGGTACTTTTTGCTTTAAAACTATTGGAAAAAGTGGTATATTTATCATCCAAAATCCAAAGATTATGCAAATGATTGATATTAGAAGTTTCTTTTAAAGTTGTTCCTCGTTTAAGAAACAATTCATGCACAGTGCTCTCTAATTCAGTTTTTTCCTCTCCTTCTTCATTAAACCTTGGAAGCAAAGCCTTTAATCGGTTTAAAACAGCTTCACGATGTTTTACATAAATATGCAGGCTGGAATTTAAAAGTTTCTGACATTCAACACTATCATCATAAGACTCACTTTCTTCTTGAACATAATCAATATGAGTCCAAAACTTTTTCTCAATCCTACTCTTTTCGTCTATGGCCTTTTTTACCATATCGTCTTCATTTATGACATTTTTCCCCGTAACGACACCTGATTCATTCACAAATGCTTCCAATGACGGATATTGCTTTTTGAAATTTTTCCAATTCTGCTTTATTGTATTCTGATTTTTTGTAATCACCAAATTGAATTCACTATCCAACTTTTCATCAACTATCTTGTTTATTTTGGAAATATCTTCTTCAGATATTTCTATCCTTTCTCCTTTGGTATCAACACATTCATCAAAATAATCAGATGTTAGATATAGCCAATAACCGTCATCATTATCAATCGAATAATTCAATTTTCCATTTGACAAATCCGCTTTCAAATTTCTCGCAAAACAAGTTATTTGATTATCTCCACACATTGGGGTATCTCTTTTTATTAACCACAACTTAAATTGATGAGTTTTATCATCTGAAAGAGGAATTTCAAAAGGAATGGATTTCGTTTCTGATTCAAACTGATTCTTTTTTATAACAACAGATTTTCCATTGAGTATTAAATTAATTGCCAAGTTTTCGTTGTTTATAATAAATGGGAAGAAATTCTCTATAAACCAACTCTTTAGTTTATTAGAATCTGAATACTTATTAAAAAATGTTTTTGCTCGACTTAATGAATGAGTTTTGTTGATTAAGATTGTCAGTTTAGTGTATGTATCTTGGCTTTGGATTTCCTCTTCAGGGAAGAGGTCAAGTTTGTAAAGACCAGTATCAGGCTTGGGATAGTTTATGGTTCGTTTATGAAATTTACCATCTTTGTTTTTGTACACTGTTTCGTATTCTGCCGAATCTGAAAAGTACACAATGGCTAATCGTCCCTGTCCTAGCGGATGGAAATGAAATCTTTCTTTTTCTGGATTTACCTTATCTAACTCTTCAAAATAAAGACTGTTGTTTTCATTAAACCCTTCTCCATTATCCGTTAACTCGATTTTACATTGAGTATCATCATGGTAAATAGTTAAGTTAATATCAGGTATGAAATTCTTTTCTTTGCTTTGACGAATCAAAACAGCGTGAATAGAATTTGATATGATTTCCCTTAATAATAGAAAAAACTTTTCTCGGCTATTTCTGTATTCTTTTTTCGCTCGAAATTGAACATCAGATTTCTGTTCCATATATAATTAATCGTTTTAGTTATTTGTTTTATTTTCAATAACGATTTTTCTATGCTCTTTTATTTTACTCCATCGGCCTTATCATCGACTCAATAAACTCCATTTCATCTAAAAGGCCATACTTCTCATACAACTGTTTGTCGATGTCGGAAATAGATTTTGACCAGTCAATATCCGACTTGTTTGTAAAGTTTTGCGCAGGAACAAAACAATAGACTCTACTTGTAGCGTGTTGAGTGATTTTTCTAGCTGAAACAAGAATCCTTAAAAATTTTGTTTTCAGATATTTCAAGAAATTCAAGGCTTCTTCTTCTGTGTTAAAAGCTGTATATAAATACGACTGGGAACAAACTGAAGGAGCTGGAGCATAGAGAGGAATACCAAGAACTTGTTGGTCTTTCCCCGACCCTCCAACTTCAGGAACAAACACCTTGGGTTTATCAATGTCATTCGTGTTTTTTGTAATCATGTCCCTCGATAAATATGCATTCTTGCGAACTAAGTTCTCTATGTAATACAAAACGACCTCGTTATCATCACTCTTATCAATCGAAATACCAAAACTTTGTTTTTTATTATTTGCTGGCTTAGTCGGAATCCCAAATGGTGTATCGGAAGAAATAAGACGATCTACCATTTTACCGCCATCCTCAACTTGATTGATGACATGTTCAACGATTTTTGCAATGCGGGGATCTCTAATCAGAATTTCAAACTTACTCATATCCAACTTCGCTGAAATTTCTTCTTTGTTTTCGAGTATCAGAGTATAATCACATGTTCCAGCGTACTCATAGTCTGCTAAGAAATAACAGCTCCCGCCCTTTATTTCAACAGATGGGAAAAAGCGTTTACTATCAACACTTGCAGTCATTATACGTATATTGCCGGATTGCAGCATGTCTTTCCTAAAATCACCCAACAGATTATCTCTACCAGCAGCAAACCAACGAGAAGGAGTAATAAAGCAACCTAAAGCTGGTTCAAGTTCTTTTGCTGATTTATAAAAATACTGATATATGGGTGAATCGTTAGTTCCTCCACTGCCACCCATATCTTGATACGGTGGATTGCCAATAATAATGTTGAGATTCATGTCTTTAAGTGTTTGGATGTAAATGTCTTTGTTTTCGCCAATGAGGTCGTATGTGTTGAAATCAGCAGTAATATTTTTAGTCGGGATGTCAAGCAGTTTAAATACCTTGTAAGTAAACTCGTATGTGAGTGAGGATGTCGGCAAAGCATAAATGTTGTCCTTGATAGATGGTCCGAAGCGTTTATATAGGGCGCAGGCGAACTCGCCCTGCTTGGATGCAATATCAAGGAAACGTGTTTTTTCATTTATGTTTTCCTCTGGCAAAAGCGCAACCATGTCATCAGCTGTGTCAGAAGGAGTGACGACCTCAGAAACTGACAATCGACCAAACTTTTGAAGTGCGCTCTCTACACGCTTAAGAGGCTCAATCGCTGTATCGCTCAGCAAGTCGTTGATGTTGTTAATTTTGTAGTCCAAATCGCTCAACACAAATGGGTTGATGTGTTTCTGCAAGTATTTGAGCTGATCATATTCCAATCCAACATTGCGCATGATACGCTTGTTGTTCTTGTTACGCTTGGAGGATTGAATTACTTCATTCAACGATTTTACACTATCATCAGTAAGCAAGGCATAGAAAAGGATTTGTGCAAAGAAAGTGGCCAAGCGTTTGTCGAGTTGGTCATCATTGTTTTCTTCGGTTTTGGCAGGTTCTTTTGTTGGCTTGTCCCCACTTGATGCACCATCTTTGCCATCCTCATCATCTGGATTGTCGTAATTATCACCTTCACCATCATTGGGCTTAATGTTTAACCCCTTTTTGTTATTGATAGGGTCAAGGCGTTTGATGATATCCAACATATTGGGGTCATCGAGCAACTCAAAATCAGTAGGAACTGCAGTCGCTTCATCCATCACGGTGCGGTTAGCAGAATAGTCACGAACGGCATCCATAATGTTGGTGGGTGTAACCTGTGCGATTTTGCCTTTGTTAATGACGATGATTGGAGAGATTTCAAGTTCGCGCTTGAGGCGTGTTTCCAATTCATCATTGCCTCGTTCGTTGGTGTTGACGTTGTAAATCTTTGATTTCTGCTCCTGCATGAAAAACATACGATTAGGGTCGAAATCAACCAACAATGTTTGTGGTTTCATGTTGTACTTAATCGCATTTCCGCTATCATCTTTGTAAGTGGTGACATATTGGTTTTGCAGGCGGAAAATAGCTTGGTCGTATTCTTGTGGAGACGATACGTCTTTCAAGAATATCATAGTGTCCCATTCACGAACCGTACTGCCCGTAAGCATCCGATTGACGGTAAGCGTGATGGTTTTCTTGCCCTCACTTTCTAATTGCTTAATGTGATGCTTGATTTCTTCTGTGGTGTCAAAATTGCCTTCGTGCCCAGCGATATTGACCAAAGTGTATTCGTTCAGGTTTTTGAACTCATCTTTATGGTCACCGATTAGTTTTTCCATTGCATCACATGAGGCACAGAAAGGCAAAACCATGACAATATGGCGACACATCTTGCCTTCTTTGAGCTTGTCGTAATTGAGGAAGCCTAACAAATTCTTGTCCTCTTTGCTGCCATCTATCACCCTCAATAGTTCAAGTACTTCGTTTTCGTGCTCAAACTTGCAGTGCCTCTTTTGTGACGATGAGTCTTTTGAAATAGACGCAGGGCGAAACAGCTCATTCAATTGCGTTGTTTTGCCTTCGCTTTTGAGTTGTTCCATCAATCTCCTTGCAGAATCACTGGGATTGAAAGCAAAGCGAATCATCTGTGGAAAACCATAATATGGGTTATTCCATTCATTCTCTTCTTGATGCTCTCTGTCCCATTTCTCCTTGTCATCGATAATGTCAGTAAACTGATAGAAGGCTATGATGTCATCAGGCTTGAACTCACTACCCATAAGAATCCGGTAAGGCGTACCCGAAAGATGCAGCGTAGTGTCAACTTTTAGCGATTTGATGTTTTCAAGACCTTTTTCCAAATCGTCGAAAGTGCTTTCTTTGGAAAGACTCTGCTCTTTTTGGATTTGTGCGTCAGTCAGCTTATTGACATTGCGAAGCACCTTGCCGTATTCCTCTGCACGTGCACCAAAATGAGTTTCATCTACTATCAACAAATCAACTTTCTGACGAAACAATTCCTTATGCTTCCTTTTGATGTCATCACCCATTAAATCTTGTAGAGTCAGGAATACGACTACTCGTTTCCCTTCTTCAAGTTTTTTGGAAATTGCTTTATCCTCTCTGAGATTGTCACTACAAAGGAAATGGTAGTCGGCAAATCGGACATGGCTTTCAACCGTTTTCTTCCATTCGTTTTTCACATCAGCCTTTGCCGAAACCACAAGCACCACTTTAGCATTCATTTCAGTAGCGCAGCACATCGAAGTGAATGATTTGCCGAAACGCATGACGGCATACATCAAAAGGTTTTTGCGCTTTCTTTTCCGTGCAGCAACAAATCGTTGAATGGTGCTTTCTTGATTGGGACGAGGGTCGTATTTGTCAACTCGGGCAAAATGGGTCTCTTCAGGCAACCGTTCCTCAGAATAGAACTGGTATTGTCGCGAACCGTCAACTATTGTAGCATATTGCTCTATATCCGAAATCGCTTCATTGATGTCTTTGGGTGTGGCTTTTTCAAAAAACTCACGCGAATAATAGGGCAGGTCCTTGATGTCGTCTGGCTGAAGGCGATGAAAACGCTTGATGGTTTCCAAATAATAATGGATTGCAAAATCACGGAAATACTTGCCGTTTTGGGTCTTTGCCAGCCATTCCCAATCGCTATCATGTTCGAGATTTGGAAAATAATCTCTCCATTCATCCAATCGGACATTGACCGGACGATAAGTGTCGCCCACTTTGAGATAGTTGGGGACGGTGTTTGTCGTAAACGCATAGATGTGAGGCTCAATGCGCCCGACAATCAGGTTGTCAAGTATTCTTGTGTCGAAAGGAATCATGGCTTTTTTACTAAGGTATGGAATTCAACAATTTCGATAGGCTTTTCTTTTAGACTCCAAGAGGTCTTGTCCCAATCTGCTACCTTAACTTTTATGCCGTTATGCAGATGGACATCGTTTTTCTTGCAGCCGGGACAAGGAATCACCTTATCTTTATGATTTACTTTCCTAAAAAGATTGGTTTGGGGTTCGCCTTTGATACGGACCTCATAGCATGTCATAGGCAACACCATCTTTAGTCCATCCATTTGGAAAAGGTTCCATGAGATAATTTTTGCGGCATGAAGCAAATAGCAGCGGAAGGGTTCTGAGGTTTTGATTCGATGAAGTCTGGCAAATTCCTTATAATAGTCGATGAAAGTGTAAAGAATAGCCTCTCGTGCAAGCAAAAGGCTGTCGCCTTGCCACTCGTAACCGTATATGGATTTGATGGCGTTGAAAGCCCAGAAATACCAATCTTTCATGGTCTTAACGTTTTCGCCTACCACGCGAAGTTTGCGGTCAAGCAATCCAATGCGCATTTTAAGTTCAGTGAAAGGCACTCCTGTAGTAGTGTCGTATCGGCTGGCAAGATACGGAGCCTCGCCACAAGTGATTTCAAGGTCGTTTCTGCAAACATATTCTTGCCAAGTTCTGTTTTCTGGGAATACGATTTTGCCTTCTGTGGGAAACCATTCATGGGTCGTCATGTCGAGCATGTTGAAAACATTATCTCGCCCAAACCACGTGTCATCCACAAGATTGTTTTGTGCATTGCATATCCATGAAGGTGTAAAGACTTCGGCCTTGTCACGAATGCGATACCTTTGCTCCTCAATGGATTTGACAGCCCTTGGCCTGATAACAGCACCATTGTCACCTGTGATTTGTTCAACAGTAATTTGATGTTTGAAAGAATAGGATTTACCATAATCTTTCTCGTACATGTCGGTCGCCCAAAATATATTACGGTTCGTAGTGTGGTCTTTCAATAAAGCTCTCAACACTTCAGGCCAACGCTTCAATATGTCGTTTTCTAATATGTCTGTGGCAGGTTCTGTCATCACTATAAAATCGAACTCCAAAAGTACGAATTTTTTTCAAAAGGGCAGCGCATTTCAATCCTTGCAAAGAAAAAGTTGTCACATTTTGGGGTGAAAAAAAGGATTGGTTTCCACCAAATTGTTTTACTTGGTTGATGTCCGACATGAGTGGGGATTGAATTGTGGGGTGAATTATAGAAATCTTTGTGTTTAGACCCTGTCTGAATAGTCAACAAAACTCACATCACTTGCCCATAATCACCGCTTTCTCTAATCCCATTTTACTGAAAACGAAAAGCTTTCCTTTCCAATCGAACTAGTTTTGAAATGGAACTGAGTCAAATTTTTGTGGAATAAATGGCTTTTCGTCCCATGCCCTTGCGGGTTTGTGGAAAAGTTGTATTTTTGTAACCTGAAATCATAGGCATCATGAGTAAATATTCTTTCTCGATACAAAACTATCATGCCATCAAAGAGGCTCATATTGATATTGATGGCCTTACAGTATTGGCAGGAATCAATGGGAGTGGTAAAAGTACTTTATCACGTTGGCTGTATTATTTGACAAATGCCATGGGCGAGTTTGAACCTATTCAAAAAAGATACTTTATCAACTCACTGGCAAGGGAAATTGAGAAAGTCATACGATTGTTTAGACCCGATCCGATGGGGTCCAAATACAATAGTTACAAGGAGAAGATGTTGGCTTATAGATCCGAAGACAAATATGATGAGGATCAACTCAAAAACCTGTTTGATTCTTTCGTGTTACAAGTGGAGGACGATTTGCACAAATACATCGAACACATAACACCGGTTAAAGAGAGACGATTATCCTATTATTTGATAAATGAAGACAAGCCCGAAAGCCAGAACTATGCAAATGTAATTCAAAACTTTATTTCAAATTGCTATGAGTTGTATCGATTGGGGATAATAGAATTGGATGAGAAAATAGAGAGTCATTTGCTTGCTGATTTGGAAGAGGTTATCCAAGATGAATATGAACAATATTCAGGTTTACCAAGTGATATTTTATTTTATGAAGAAGGAATCCCCCTCATTGGCAATGGTAGTTTCATGTCTCCTCTATCATTGAGAAGAGCCATCTATGCGGATTCTCCAATGATATTGTCAGATATTGAAGATTCTGCTAGTGGTTTATGGGGAAGGTTTAGGAAACTGCTGTATAGTACGAACAATCGTGTTGTTGCTAATAATGAAAAGCTACAAATTTCCATACAGGGTATTATTGGAGGTAAGATTGCATCAGAAGAGGATATCTTTGGTTACAGTCAGGAATTGCATTACTTAGCTAATAATGGTGTTGATATTAGGATCGAGGAAGCTGCTACAGGCATTAAGTCATTTGCTTATATCAGCAGACTGCTTGAAAACGGTTGGCTCGACAAGGAGACCCTTCTTTTGATAGATGAGCCTGAAGCACATCTACATCCTCAATGGATTGTGGAGTTTGCGCGGCTACTTGTGTTGATTCAC
>Ga0265298_10009560_pt1 | contig 11529 bp, 10 predicted proteins | sample AusTroGonzalo_MG_3_FD_193486 | JGI IMG/M metagenome (GOLD analysis project Ga0265298, IMG submission 193486) | Bovine rumen microbial communities from tropical cattle in Woodstock, Queensland, Australia - Gonzalo_01 | ecosystem: Host-associated > Mammals > Digestive system > Stomach > Rumen ...
GGAAACTATTGTTTTCCCCAGGGGAAAACACTACTTCCTCCGTAGGAAACTATCGTTTTCGCCTAGGGAAACAAATGTATTCTCCTTAAGAAACTCCTTGAAAACTACTTTCCTTTCTTGATTCCGCCTACAACATCGTCGTTGTCAATGCTGTGTTCCGTCTTCTTGACATTGGCTTTAAGCGATCCGAAACGCCAGTTGACATTGATGCTGAACGTACGGCCAGAGAACCAGGCCTTATTATAGCCGCGATAGTCGCCATTCACTGTCTTCGATGTTGATGTGGCGTATTTGCTGAAAGGTGTGTCGGCTCCGAGGCGTAGCGTCAGGCGATTACCCTTGAGGAACGAACGTTGCAACGAGACGCTACATCCGTCAGACGAGTGTTGTATGCTATAGATGTCTGATGGCTGATAGCCAATCAACCCCCAAGCGCTCAGATTGAGACGCAGTTTCCATGGAAGTATCTGAGAGAGGTTGGCATAGTAGTTGTCTGACCATCCGAAGTTGCGATAGCCAAGGCTCGGATTCTCGTTGTGCTCGTAGCGCAGGTTGTTGTTGATGACAAGTGTCGTTCTATCGAAGGGCTTCCATTGCACATACTGCTCGATGGAGAAACGGCGATAGCGCAGGATATTGTCGTAGGTGGTATAGCGTATATCGTTCTTGGCAATCTGAACGGAACTGATACCGCCAGAGTAGAAGGTGTAGCCTGGAGCCAGCTGGAAGGTCAGCTTGGGCAGAATATACGAGTAGATGATATTGATACGCTGGATGTGCGAGCTTGATAGCTCCGGATTGCCATGCGACACGGCAGTTGGCGATATACCCGCAGCAGGATTCAGATATGAGATGCCAGGACGGTTGATGCTCGTGGTGTAGTTCACCTTTAGCGACTGGGCGTCTGTTATCTGATACCTCAGAGTGGCCTGGGGCACCCAGTCGCTCAGATGCTTGTCAAAGGATTCTACACTTCCGTCAGGAAAACTGCCTTTCATGAAACTGTACTCATAGCGCAGACCTGCGCGAGCCGACCATTTCTCCCAGTTATAGATGTAGTCTGCATAGCCAGCCAGTACGCGGGTAATGTGGCGGAACTCGTCGTGGGTCTGCATGTCGGAGCCGTAGAATTCCTGATGGCTATTGCTGCCATTATGACGATCGATGTATTTGGTACCAATCTCCAGCTGATGGCCTTTTCCTATAGGTCGTAGCCAGTCTGCCTGAAACGTGTGCTCTGTGAACCTTTCACGTTCCGTCATCATGATGCCAGAGTAAGAGAATGGCGCATTCACGATGCCAGTATAGGTATTCTCCTGATTGGTATGTTGACGTGTCAGGGCGAGCATATAAGAGAGAGTGAATCGCTCGCCCTTGCGACGCGTCTTGTGTTCATAGTCGAATCGCCCGTTCCATGAATGGTGTTGGTAGCCTGGCATCCAGTAGTGGTTGTCGAAACGGTAGACGAGCTGTCCTGAGGGGGCAATCAGAGATGCCCGGCTGTCGCCCTGTACATTCACGTTATAGAAGAATCCGCCAAACGAGGCTGAGAGCAGATTGAGTGAGTCGATGTCGTAGCTGGCATCCACGTTGGCAACATGATAGTGGCCAGGGTTGCTCTGGTCGTTGTATGTCTGCAGCATGTTGCCCGTCTCGAGATAGGTCCGCTCATTGTCAGACATATATCTGGATTCGCGCCTCGACGTTCTGCCATAAGCGTAATCGCCAGAGAGCATGAGTCTTCCTATCTGTCCTGTCAGGGAGTTATAATAGTTGAAGTGGTTATCCGACCTATAGCTTGCAGACACGACACCCGTTATGCCCTCCATACTGGAGCCGCCAGCCATCACGATGTTCAGAACGGCATCGACGCCTTCAGCATCTTCACGGGCACCTGGGTCGGTAATCACTTCGATACGCTTAACCATTGAAGCGGGCATCGATTTCAGCACCTCCTTGGCGTTCTTCGTCAGTCTGGGGTCATAGTGCCCGTTTTTATAAATCTTGAAGTTGCTGTTGTTCTTTACACGGATGTTATCCTGACCGTCCACAGTTACCATTGGAACCTTGCGGAGCATATCCAACACAGTCAGCGTCTTCGACTCTTCATCGCTCTGCACGTCGTAGGCTATACGGTCTATCTCCTGCTTGATGAGTTGTTTCTGTGCTTTGATGACAACACCATCCAGTTCTTTGCTCCATATGATGGAGTCGTTGCTTACACTAGTTGAATCTGCCTGGTTCATGGGCATGGCTATCCCTGCTCTCGCTGCCATTAGCAGCGAGAGGGAAACAATCTTTTTAAGTTTCATAAGTGAGATTACTTCTTGAGTCGTTCGATGCTCATGTCGAACAGGTTCTGTATGAATTCGTCGTTGGTCTTTGTCTTTAGTCTCAGTATTTCTTTTGATACAAGTGCTTTTTCTGCATCATCTAAGTTGTCAGCCTTCTTACACAGATTGTAGATTCGTGACGCATAGACGTTGGCTGGCGTTCCTTCAGGATTTTTCAGGAAAAGATTCTTGTAGTTGTTGAAATTTGTTAGCCAGTCTCCGAAAGCTACGTCGAAGATATTACCGATGTTGCCAAGGTCGATTTGTGTGGCAGGATTGAAGGGTATGGAGTCGATATGAAGAACGGAGTCCACATCAAAAGGGAAGTTATCACTGAATGTAATCGAGGACGTGTCAGGAACGTTGAATTTCTTTCCCTTGATGATGATTTTCTTTGTTCTTCTATTGTTCTTACTCTCGCGATACTGCTGCGTGGTAGCGTATGTTATTGCCAAACGTACCTGCGAATCCTTCCATTCCAAAGCGTAAGCATAGCGATACTTCTTCTCTGGATCGTCCTTGTCGAGGAAACAGGCATAGATAAAGTCTGATCCATTGATTTTACCGATAGCAACAGGCGGTTCCCCGCCATCGCCAACGGCCAAGGCAACATAGTTACTACCTACATTACTGCCTGACCTGATCTGATAGGCCGCCTCTTTGTCTTTCTCAAAAGCCTTTTGGATGTTCTTGATCTTGTTGAGGCCAACGCTATTTGTCACAGAGAAGTCATAGACATCCATCTGCGACGTTTTCTTACCCGTCTCAGGGTCGCGCACCAAGGAATGCTGTGTCTTGGTCTCTACTATTCTTTCGTTCAGCAGTGCATCGAATGCTTTCTGAATGTTCTGCTGCGCCATCAGGGCTGAAGGTAGTGCCGTCAGCATGGCTGCAAAGATAATACTTTTACTCTTCATATGCAATCAGTTCTTTTTGTTCGTTAATATATGTAATGGTACCATCTTCTTGTGTTACAGGAATATAGCCGTAGGCTGCAAGCTGGGCCTCAATCATCTCTATGCGACATTCTGCCAATTGAAGTTCCACCTCTCGCTGCTCCTGCTCTGCCTGAGCTACCAGCGCATAAGCCTTGTCAATGTCATGGATAGTTGGCTGTGGCTTGCGTATCCGTCTTTTCTTCGACTGTATCGGCTTGCTCTCTATTTGGTGCAGCGATGTGGTGTCGGCTTGCAGGATGGGCTGTGTTGCTATGGTATCTGTTTGTGCAGTTAGGGGCTGAGCCTCTGGTGAGACTTCTTGCTCAGACGGAACAGCCAGATATATGATGCCTGCCACTACGGCAGCCGCCACACTCCAGCCAATCCATTGTCTGTTTCTTCTTGGCTGAGGTTTCATAGCCTCTATCTCTTGAAACATCAGGCGATAGTCTTCCCATTCCTGAGGTATATCATTGCCTCGGAAGTAGCTGGCTAGGATGTCTTCCTCTTCGAGCGAGGTTGTACCATCCATATACTTGTCCAGCAATTCCTTGATGTATGCCTTTGTGTAACGTATCATATCTGATTCCTCCGTTTGATTTCTTCTAATAATGTTCGTCGTGCTCTTGCAAGCAGCGTGCTGACTGAGGTGATTTCGATGCCTAATAGTGTGGCTATCTCTTCGTGACTTCTTCGTTCCACCTGCCTCATATATAATAAGGTGCGTTGGGTGGTGGGTAGTTGCTGTAGCTTTGCTGAGAGCCATTCGTCGTTCTCTTTCGTTTCCAGTTCGTCGTGTGGACTGGTGTCGAAGGTCATAATGATAGCCTCGTCAAGCGTTTCTGAAGGTTTTCGCCTTTGGTGGTTTCTTAGCAGATGCTTTGCCATCAGGGTTACAATAGCCTCTACAGACTGATAACGCTCCAGTTCGTCGTGCATCTGCCATAGGCGGAGCATCACATCCTGTGCGATGTCTTCTGCTTCGTCTTTGCCCGCTCCATTGTGCAGGCTCACTTCTAGAGCCTTCTTTCGCCACGAGCGGGCTTTCTGTTCAAATGCACCTGTCTCCATTTATTTTCGCATTACAACTATAAGACACACAAAACCTTAGGAACCAAACTTACTTTAGCATAACTTAACATTTTTACCAGACTTTCCACTTGTCAATTTCTTCTTTTAGGCGCTTTACGGCTTGTTCGCAATCCTCTGGGTATGTGAGGGTTTGCACGAACCAGAGTTTGCGATGCTTTACGAACTTGGCATAGAAGCAACGGCCACTGATGGCACCGCTATTTGTATGGAGTGGGCCTGAAAGAATGAAGTAGTCATCACCCTTCTGCTGATGGGTGGCGTGAAGCTCTGAGGCGTATCTCGCCATGGCCTGTTCGATGGTGAGGCTGTCGGCATTGGGCTCCACGAAGGTGTTCAGTACTATCTCTGTGCTATCCTGCCAGAAACTGAAGCGGCTACTTCCTTTATCTAATAAGGAATCGGGCGCCTGCTCGAAGAAAGCCGGATAGCGTACCACGTAATCATAGTCGTCATCGTGGTACATTTTCATCTTGGTAAGCCTCATGGTCTTCTCCAGCTTCTGGGGCAGAGGAGTATCGTCTTCCTTTTCATGAACAGATACGTATATCATCACTGCTATGAAAACCAACATCGAAAGAAACAGAAATCTCTTCATACGTTTACGTTTTTAATGCAAAGGTATGAAGAGATTTCATATTATGCAAATTTATTGTCTGACATTTGCCTGACAATCATCTGACAGCTTGTTATCTATTTGATTGTCAACTCGTATGCTTTGCCCCTGTCTACCTCTATTTTGAGATCTGAATGGCTCTCAATGATGGGCTTCAGTCTTCGAATAAGGGTGTAAAGCGTCTCATTGGCGTTATCTTTCTTAGGCCAGAGGGTGTCGCAAATCTCTGTCTTGGAGAGCGTATGATTGGGAGAGTGGAAAAACATTTCCATCAGTTGCTGCTGCATGGGCGTAAGTTTTACGTATTCACCTTTTGCATTGAAGAATCGGCTTTCTGATTCAGAATAGCGCAAGTCTCCATATTGCAGCATTCCCGTAAGTAAAGGTATATCCCTTTTTCGTTGGAAGAAACAGAATGTAGCCCAAAGCAACGCCAGCATCCATATGGCTAATGCTGGACGTTGTTCCGACATCGAGAAGATCGTTGCCATTGAGCAGTTTGCTTCACAGCGGAAACCTTTCTGTCTTGTGTCCACTGCCAGTATTGCACTGCCTCTCAGTTCGTCCAACTGTAGACAACTATTAAACACTCTGATGGTATCGGCATTAATCACATCACTCTGCTGTTTCTTCAGTGCTAAGGTCAGTGCTTGACTCATATCGTCCTTCACCAGCTGTTCCGTAGCACGATAACTGTAGAAACTTGTCATTGCCGATGTTCCTATCAGTATCAAAAAAACTATGATAGTGTATTTCTGTTTCATTTATGCCCTTAATAGCTAAAAACAAAGTCTTCGAGTATACAGAGTGACTTCTCTTTGGTGTCGGAGACAAAGACGAAGTATATGGCATGCTTGCCAGTGAAATCTCTAAGGGCTGGCAGGGCTGTGGTTATCTCTTTAGAATCTTGAGGCATGTCGGCTTTCAGCTCGATGGTACCTAAGAGCTTGCCGCCCTGCGACTCCCATGGACGATCAATCATGACTTTGATTGTGCCGTCAATTCCTTCTGGAATCAGGCGAAGTCGCAGTTTAGATTTCTTACCGTTAGTTTCTGTGAAGTTGAAGTACTTATAACCCACTATGGAACCATCGGTATTATTTACCACGCGGTTGGTGTTGTTTTTCAGGTCGTAGGGAGCTTCGAAGTTGGTCTCTGTGCCATACGATGTCTCCACATACGAACCATAGTAAACATTCTTTGGCCACTCGTGTACTGCTACTTTTGGACCTGTAATCCAGCAGGCAATACCCGCGGAATGACGCTCTAAGGGATTCAAACCATTGAGGGCAAAGCCTTCAGAGTTGTATTCACCTTCGGTGATTTCTACTTTGCCGCCTTCGCCTTCCTCAACTTTCACCTCGATAGGAGCTACCATAGCCTGTCGGGCGTATTCGTCGAGACCTGCCTGACGATGATAGAACACATACCACTGCCCGTTTACCTCGCAAATGCTGCCATGGGTATTTCCGCTAACAACGCCTGAGGCGATAGTATCACCTTTCTCGTTAATTTCACGTCCACGTCCGTCAATGATGGTGCCGCCATAAGTCCAAGGGCCTAAAGGCTTGTCGCTATAGGCATAAGCTAGCGTATAGTTGGTGTCGGGCAAGCCAAACTCGCCATTTTCTGTCCAACGGCTATAAATGAACACGTATTTATCTTTAATCTTGCGGATGGATGAGGCTTCAAAGAAGCGGAACTCGCCTGCTTCATTTCTGCCAGAAATCATACCGTCGACAATCTTCGTCCCAGGTTTTACTGTACACATAGTGGCAGGATCAATCTCCGCGGCATAAGAATGCTCAAAGCCCCAGTAGCCATATACGCGACCATCGTCGTCAACAAATACGGCAGGGTCGAAACCATAGATACCATCTACCTTATTGGGGTCGTTGGCATTCCAGTTGCATACCTCAAATGGTCCGTCAGGGCGATCACTCTTGGCAATAAGTCCATTACGGAATCCTGTCTGATCGTTTGGAAAGAGATAATATGTCTTTTTGCCATTGCTATCGGTTACCAGTGTTACGTCTGGGGCGAATAACACATCGGCAGTACCTGCAGAGTCGAATGGTTCGCCTTTTGCGTTTTTGTCGACCATCAAAATAATGCCGTCGTAACGCCATTGGCTTAAATCTTCAACGGGGGCAGACCAAACCACCTGATCACGTCCGCAGTAAGCTGTTTTAAGATTGTCGTGCGAGCCATAGATGTATACACGCTGTTTGTTTGCGTTGTCTGGATCGTCAAACACGTATGGTTCTCCATCGGGGATATGTTCCCATAGGGGGAGATAAGGATTGCCTACGGTTGTGAGTTCAGACTTTGCGGTCTCTGTCTGTTTGGCGCACGAGAGGGCCAGCATTGTGCAGCAAACTGCTGTCGCCATTTTCAGTGTTTTAGCTTTCATAATGTTTATGATGATTGGATTTAATGGTTGCAAAGGTACGAATAAGTGATGGAAACACCAAATTTATTTTGGTATTTCCATCTTCTGTTTTACTTTATCAAGGAGCTCCAGCATCTCTTTTGCCTTAGCAGTCATTTCTGTAAGTTGTGGAGTTGGATCCTCTATTTCACGGGCAACCTCAAGGAACTGCTCATAATATTCCCTGGCCTGTTTCCTGTCGTTGAGAAGGTAAACATAGGTGTTAGCTATATTATAATAGGTGGCTACGGATGATGGATTGAACGTCAGGTGTTCTTTCCATGCGGCAACGGCTTCATCATAACGTTCTGTCATATAGTATCCCTCGGCTTGTGAGAGCGTGATAGCTTTCATGATAGCAGTGTCTGGGAGCATCAGTTCACGGGCAAGGCTCAGATAGCCGAGACCTTCTTCATGACGCTTGGTGTCAACACAGATTACCCCAAGTCGATAAGCGCAGCCATAATGCTGCATGCCGCTGATGAGAAACGCTAGCTGCAGGTATTTGTAGGCACGCTCAAGGTCTTGTGTCTGTGAGTAGCACATGCCGGCAGAGTAGAGTGTGTTGAAGGTGGAGTCGCCTTGTTCGAGAAGTCTATTGTACCATTCGGAGGCTGCAATAAAATCTCTTTCGAGGAAAAACGCATCAGCTACAGCTCGATTTACAAGGATGTTTTTTGAATCGTGTAAATAATAGTTTAGACCGTATCTGAGTCCATTCTCTGGTTGGTGGTTTCGTGCGTAGGCACGTGTTAGTCCAGCCACCATCTCGCCATCCATGGGATAGCGGTTTACCAGTTGTTCAGCCCAATAGATAAAGGAATCATTGTCGTCTTGCTTCTGGTAGCTGAGGGCAAGCTGGCGGAAAGCCTCATGAGAGAGGCTGTCTTCTGGCACATTTTTCAATAAGTCAGAAGCTTCGCGATAGTTGGCACGTTTGTAGTAGCAATCAGCAAGTTTTATACGGATAGCAGTCTCTGTCTTTGTTTGCTCATAGGCTTTCTGATAATAGTTCAGTGCCTCAAATGTGTTAAACTGCTGCATGCAACTGTCTCCTGCTTGTATGCAAACCTGTAAGGAATCTACAAAGCCCTCGCCCCTGACGGGAAGGGCCGTCATTAGAGCGAGGGAGACAAAAAGACTCAGTAATTTTAGTTTTGTCATGTTTTGTTATTTATTTTTTCTTCGTGGTGATGAGAATGACACCATTCTGGGCACCATACTTCTCTTTGGCTTCCTGATTTTTCAGCACTTGCATACTTTCAATGGTCTTTGGATCGATCTCTTTCAACTTTTCAGAGTCAATGGCTTTTCCATCAAGCAAAACAAGTGGTTCTTTATCATCAACAACTTTCCTCAAGACCACACCAATTCCTTTTTGGGGTTTCTCATCAGACTTGATGCTGCCTTCATTATGGGTAGCATTAGAATCTGTTCCAGGAAGGTTGAAAGAAATAGGTATAGTGTATTTTACACGAACAGCCTTGCCATTCTGCATACCAGGTTGCCACTTTGGCATGGTGTTGATGATGCGTAAAGCTTCGGCATCGAGCAAGGGATCGATAGATCTTACGATTTTCGCATTTGAGATGCTTCCATCTTCCTCTACTACGAAGGTTGCAATGACGCGTCCCTGAGTACAATTCATCTCTGCCTCTGCGGGGTATTTTAAGTTGCGAGTGATGTACTCCAAGAGTTTCGAATGACCACCAGGGAACTGGGGCATCTGTTCTACGACATCGAAAGCCCTATTGGCGTTAGCTTTGGGAGAGTCGCCCTCTTTCCTGAGTCCTATCACATAAGAATTGCCTGCTGCAGAGAATACCTTGTTGACTACGACCTTCATTGTCTCATAGCCTATATACATAGCAGCGAGTTCGTCGCCTTCCGACACTTCAAGTTTGAACTTTCCGTCTGGACCTGTAACTGTTCCTTTCTTCGTACCGACAACCTTGACCACAGCACCAATGATTGGGGTGGCTTTGTCAGTATCAAAAATGCCATTATCAATTTCAGCTTCACTTATGTCAAGAACAGTTCCTGTGGCCACGAAATTCTTGTCTTCGTCGTCTTTTACCACTTCAGCCTCTGTAGGTTGAGCTTCTGCTTGCACTATCGTTTCGTTAATAAGACTCTCTACAGATGGATTCTCACTATTGGTGTATACCACATCAGTAACTTTTTCGGCATTAACAGCCAGAGTTACAGCCACGATAGGGAGGAGTGCTAACAGTTTCAGATAACTGCGGCGTGAGGATTGAGTATGTAACATCATATTGATTCGGTTTTTAAGGGTACTGTGAGAGATACCGTTGGCAAGGGAGTACCCGCCAATGCTAGCGGCTTTTGTGATTAATAGGTATTGATATTGACGCGCATTGATGCCTTGAGAGAGTACCGCTCCGTCAGCCTCATACTCGTGGATAGCCCTGAGATCAGAGCGTAACATCCACATGGCGGGGTTGAACCATTGTAAAGCGGTAAGTGTGTCAACGAGAATCAAGTCCCACGAGTGGCGTAGGTGTATATGTCCTCGTTCATGAGCGAGTATAGCGGCATCATTTGTTTCGTAGTCGCTACGATTCATGACTATATAATGCATCCAGCTGAATGGTGACAATTCTGCGTTACCGGTCACACAGATTGTAGTACCGTTTTCTTGTGGATGCTGCTCGCTTCTTCTTATTAGAGCAATGATTCTGAACAACGACCAAAGCGTGTGGGCAAGTGTTGCCAGCATACCTATTATAAATATGATAGGTAGGGCTATTTGCCAAAGAGGTTTCATAGGTTCTTCGTCCACCATCTCAATCTGCAGGTCGCCAACTGTTACTGTGGGCACTTGCTGCATAGTAACCGTCTCATGCATCGTGATAACGCATAAGGGTAATAAGAAACTTGCCACTGCCGTTAACAGAAGTACGATGCGGTTTACTCTGTGAAACGTTTCTTTGGCCAGCATCAGACGATAGAACATATAGAATATCGCTATGAGTACTGCAACCTTCAGGTCGTATATCAGAAAATCAATCATTGTTGTTCTCTATTTGGTTGATCAAATCTTTTAGTTCTTCTATTGATATTTTTTCTTCTTTTACGAACGAGGAGACTGCCGATAGATAGGATCCAGAGAAATAGTTTTTGATGACGCCTGCAATAGATTTGCGTCCATATTCTGCTTCCGTTATTAAGGGGAAGTACTGATAGGTGTTTCCAAACTGCTTATGGTCTAGATAACCTTCCTTCTCTAATATCCTTACCATCGTGGAGAGTGTATTGAAATGTGGACGTGGCTCGTCGTAGTACTCTAAGAGTTCCTTGACGAACATCGGACCGTGTTGCCAATACAAATCCATGATTTCCTTTTCTTTGTTTGTAAGTTTCTTCATCTTTTTTCTGTTTTTAGTCTTGCTTCGGCTATCGACTTTCCGCTCTGCCGAATAATTCATCAAATGTCGCGTCGTAATCAAAATCGCAATTATGCGAGAGCCGCGAGAACTTTTTCTCAACTGGCCGAGCGTGAGCGATTTATCCAATACCTGAGCGCAAAGTAACTAAAAGATTTCGTTATATACAACTAATACTTATAGTTTTTAAACTAAATTAATTAGTTAGGATTACTTTTAACGTATCTTTATACTTAATCGTAGTTTTTTTATAAATCCTTCGGTTATATTGCATAAATATTGTATCTTTGCGCGCAAGATGGAAGAAGCAACTAACATACCACAGGAGTGGAATAAGTTTTATCTTAAGGATGTGTCGTTTGTCAACTTGATGACGCGACGCATCTTTAATGTGCTTATTGTGGCCAATCCTTATGATGCTTTCATGCTTGAAGACGATGGGCGAGTGGATGAAAAGATATTCGATGAATACATGGAGTTGGGTATGCGTTACCCGCCTACCTTCCGACAGGTCTCGACGACCGAGGAGGCCAATGAAGTGCTTCAGACTACAGATATCGATCTTGTAATCTGTATGCCGGGTAATGCCGATAACGATGCCTTTACTGTGGCTCGTGAGGTAAAGGCTGCTCATCCTAATATCCCTTGTGTGGTTCTTACTCCGTTCTCGCATGGTATTACCAAGCGTATTCAGGACGAGGATATGTCGGTGTTC
>Ga0265298_10009561_pt1 | contig 11529 bp, 5 predicted proteins | sample AusTroGonzalo_MG_3_FD_193486 | JGI IMG/M metagenome (GOLD analysis project Ga0265298, IMG submission 193486) | Bovine rumen microbial communities from tropical cattle in Woodstock, Queensland, Australia - Gonzalo_01 | ecosystem: Host-associated > Mammals > Digestive system > Stomach > Rumen ...
AGATAGGTCAGAAGAGCTCTGAATACGGTGTGCGTGAGTTCGACCTTATCGAATATATAGACCTGGATCAGTTTGACGGTATAATCTATGACGGAGAGGGCTATAATGTCGAAGGTATCGCGGCAAGAGTTATCGGGAAGCTCCGTGAGGCAAAATGCCCTGTGGTATCTATAAGCAGCCATGTTGAGGGCTTCTGCAATATCGATTTTGACGACGCCGCGGGTATGCGAAGAATGGTCGAGCACTTTACAGACGTCCACAGGCATACAAGAATTGGTTTCATGTCAGGTCCGTTTTCTCACCCGGACGCTCAGCTGAGACTGAAGGAATTCAGGGACGTCATGAAGGAAAAAGGTCTGCCGGAGGACGGCGCAGGCGTCTTTGAGGGGGATTTCTGGTTCCACAATGGCGAGGAGGCAGCGGATTTCTTCCTCTCACGTCCGGAACGTCCTGAGTCTGTCATATGCGCCAATGATTATATGGCTATTGCACTGATGTCCGCATTCAAGCTGAGAGGAATGAATATACCGGGAGATATCGCTGTATCAGGCTTCGACGGCTCTGAGGAGGGAAGAAGCTATATCCCGCATATCACTACAGTCACCCGTGAAAGGGAGGATATCGCGGAAAAGGCTCTGAATTACCTTGTATACGGCAACGGGAACAGCAGTGACTCTCAGAAAGTGTCTCCGAGAAATATCTTTACGCAGTCCTGCGGCTGTGAGAGCCTCGATCATAATACCGAGCTTCAGAATATAAACAATATATTCAATGATGTAAGACTTTTCGGATACTGTCTCAATGACGCGGAGGCTGCCCTGCTGCGACTGAATAAGCTGGAAAAGCTTGATGAGCTTACGTCTGCGTTCATAGACTGTGCTACCAACTTCGGAGATTATTCGTCCTTCTTCCTCTATATGCAGACCGATAGTGACGGAAGGCTTTCATGTACAAGTGAATGCAGGGAGCCAACAGGCAATTTCAAGCCTGTGATATGGATAGATACCAAAAACGAGTATGTCAGGAATGATAAGCTTGTCGATGCCTCTTCACTTATACCTGAGGTCGATTCTGATATACCGCATTTCTATTATATAATGAGCGTTCACTGTGCAGAGAAGATGTTCGGATACGCTCTCATCGAAATGAAAGACGACGATATCTTCAACGACTTCTATAATATCTTCCTTCTCAATCTTGCGGTCACTATAGAGCGACTGTGGACAAATGACAAGATCCGCAAGCTCTATGACAAGCAGAAGGATCTTTATGAAAAACAGAAGCAGCTCAGTATCAGCGATGTGCTCACCGGTATGCTTAACCGCCGCGGATTCGATGAGCAGTCCAGAAAAGCCATAAGTGAGCTGAGCGGAAGATCGGTAGTATGTACTATGGTCATAGACATGGACGGTCTGAAGCATATCAATGACGTTTACGGTCACAGTGAGGGAGACAGCGCTATAAAGGCGGCTGCGCACATCATCACGGAATGCTGTACCTCCGGTGAGATCGCCGGACGTGCCGGCGGTGATGAGTTCTATATCTACGCTTCCGATTATTCAAAGGAAAAACTGGACAGGTTCAACGCCGGACTTGTGCGCCTTTGCGGAGAATACAATTCAAAAAGCGGCAAGCCCTACAGAATCGAGCTGAGCTACGGTTCCTGTCTCGCCGAGACCGATAGTGACGGTCAGATCGAGAGCTTCCTGAAAATAAGCGACTCAAGAATGTACGAGCAGAAGATGTCAAAGCCGGACAGAAAGAAGAGAAAATAAACGCCTTCCATAAGAGGGGCAAAAACGACTGAAATTCAACGGAAAACAGTTGAATATTGAAAAAATAATTTTTCAGTTCTATGTTTTATACAAAAAAATAAATCCTTTATTGTAAGTATCATACAATAAAGGATTTTTGTTTTAAGTCAGAAGTTACGCGCTTTCCAGAACAAGTCTTTCCGCATCTTCCACCGCAAGAGGGTGTCCCCAGATGAAGCCCTGTATGAAATCGCAGCCGATGTCATGGAGAGAATCAAGCTGATCGTTCTCCTCCACACCTTCGGATATCACTTCAAATCCCATGATGTGACCTATGGAGATTATCGCTGCGACATACTGCTTTGAGGAATCACTGGTGTTCATTTTATCTATGAAGGACTTGTCTATCTTCAGAAGATCGGCAGGCAGCCTGTTGAGGTAGCTGAGTGATGAGTAGCCTGTTCCGAAATCGTCGATAGCTATCTTTACGCCCATTTTTTTGATCTCTTCTATGCAGTGAAGGGACTTTTCGGCGGAATCTATCATTACGGATTCGGTTATCTCTATCTCCAGCTGGTCGGCAGGTATGCCGCTGATGTCAAGTACATCCTTCAGCTCGTCGATGAAGCCGTTTTTCATCAGATGCTTTACCGAAACATTGACGCTGAGTATTATGCCGGCGCCTGTCTTTTTGATGAGGTCTCCGAAGAAAACTGCTGATTTTTTCAGTATCGCGCCTTCTACCTTGTCTATCATGCCGACTCTTTCCGCAACAGGAATGAACTCGTCAGGACGCAGGATATTGCTGTTCTCGTCCTTGACACGGGCAAGAGCTTCAAAGCCGCGGAGCTTGTGGCTGATATCGAACTGCGGCTGGAGACAGAAGAAAACATTGTCGCTGTCGAGGGCGTTCCTCAGCGTTCTTTCTATCTCAAGAGTGCGTTCGGGCTTCAGAAGGTCGGGAGTGAAGTGAAGTATGTGGTTCCCGCTGCCGAGACGTTTCATTTCCGATACCGCTGCGTCAGAGTAGGAGAGCAGGCGGTCGAAGTTCCTTGCGTCAGCCGGGAATTCAGCGTAACCGAAGCTGGCGGATATGTAAAGGTCGCAGCCGTCTATTGTCATGCGCTGACCAAGGACATTTTCGTATTTGTTTATGGTATTGAGAACATTTTCGCTTGAATCATAGCTGCGTATCACAAGTGCGAATTCGTCGCCGCCGAGACGGTTTATAAGATCGACAGTTCCTGAAAGTCCGGAATCCGCGATATTCTTCCAGCGTGAAGCTATTTCTGAAAGTACCTTGTTTCCCGCGGTGAAGCCTAAGGTGTCGTTTATGCTCTTGAAGTTGTTGAGGTCGATAAGTACGACGGCAAATTTTTCATCACGCTTTATAAGGTTATCTATGAACTCGGAGCAGGCAAACCTGTTGGGCAGACCTGTGAGTATATCCGTGACCGACTGGTCGCGTATCCTCAGCTGGTATTTATGGAGCCTTTCGTTTTTCTTGTGAAGAGTAGTGACCGCTATAATAGTACAAAGATCAGTAAAAAGTCCGGGGAGAGCAGAAAAGTTTTTGTGATGAGGGATATCTATAAGTATCATCGGCAGCTGAAGTATAAGAGCTGCGATGGCGGTATAATATCCGAGCTTTCTGTAATAAACGACTATAAGCACTACGAAAATATTGGCAAGTGCCGAAAATACTCCGGCGAAAGAGCTGACAGCGACATTGCTGCCGCCGATCTCGATAGTCGCACGTGAGCCTGAGATCAGCTTTATTATCACCGTTGTGGTTATGTAAAGAGCGAGTATTATAAAATATCCGACTAATGAATAGTTCTCTTTTTCCGAGAGACTGTCGATAGTTTTTTCAAGTATATTCCTGTTTACTGATCCGGAAGTGTTTTTTTTCATATTCTCTCTCCTCTTATCAGACTGTACGGAAATAATCTTTATCTGTATTTCCCGTATTTTTTCCTGAACCGTCCTTTGTCTTCGTACATATCGTTTTCTGCCCGTTTGAATACAACGGCAGCCGATGTGTCGAAGGAAGCGTTTTCCGCGATTCCCACTGCGGCAGAATACCTGAACCACTGATCCAGTTCAGTCTGACTGTATTTTTTGTCAAATTCATTTCTCAGATGTTCCGCTATGGACTGTCTGTCTTCATAGTCCTGTCCCTGCAGAACAACTATAAATTCGTCTCCGCCTATCCTGTAGACGGGGGAGTGCTTGAAGGCGTCGCATACCATGCGGCAGCAGCCTCTGATGTACTGGTCGCCTGCGCGGTGACCGTACTTGTCGTTTATCTCTTTGAGGTTGTTCATATCTACCATGACCAAAGCAAACGAGACATCTCCCTGAGAGATAGCATAGTTGAGCTCGTTTATCTTTCTTTCATAAGCTGACTTGCTGCCTACGCCAGTCAGCGCGTCCTTCTGGTTTTCCTGACTCAGCCTGCCTATCTGCTGTTCCTTGGCTTTGATGTCACGCTCGGCTCTGAGCTTGTCAGCCTGCAGTTCGGAGAGGTCGTTGAGATGGTCTATGATATTCGTCTGTATCGTGCGTATGCCGTGATAGAGTTCGCCTATATCATCACGGCTGTTTATATCAAGCTCCATGACTCCTGCGTCCTTGTAGCTTGTATTCTCTGATGGTCTGAATTTTTTCATTTCAGCTGTAATAGCGTTGATCGGGTCAATGTACATCTTTTTGATGAATAACAATGCCAGCGTCTGCATGAGCAATGCAAACAGCAGAGAGCCTATCAAAAGCTTCACAAAGAATCTGCGCCTTGTTCTTATGACCTCGTCCATGTCTGTTTCGCAGCCTGTTACGCACACGGGGCTGCCGTCAGAAGCATATACGGGACTAAATGCGGAACAGACCCAGCCATTGCTTCCGCTGCGGATAACAGGCTCGCCGGTATCGGATACGCTGAGTCCGTCTTCACGCTGTACATAGGAGCCTGTCCGGAAAAGCGGCTCTTCCGGAGCGCCTGCGAGGTACATATCGTACTGAGGAGAGCTGCTGTCCTGAGCCATAATGCAGAGAGACTTTATATCACTCGTGCTGCTGAGGCAGAGTACCGCAGATTTCTGAATACTCTGGAATCCGTCCCACAGCTCATTTTCTTTCAGGTAGTCCATGATGAGCTCTTCGTTGTTTTCTTTCTCGGCTCTGCTGCGGAGCGCCTGGTATTCCTCAGAGCCGGCAGCTTCGCTCAGTCTTGCGAGATAGTCACCGTCTGCGACAGACGATAAGCTGCCGGCGGTATCCGACGTGTGCTGCCTGTAATACTTATCGACCTGACGTGTGCTTGCGTAAAAGGCTAAGGCTGATACGCCGGCAGCCAAAAGGAGAGCAGAAAGGAAAACAAGGATATATATTTTGAAACCGATGGAGAAAAAGCGTTTTTTCTGTTTCATGATCTCCTCCTCTCCGGGAAAAGGCAGTCACTGACATCGTTTCCGTTTCAGCACATACGACCCCAATTTAAAATACTATTTTTATTATACATTATTAAATTATAAATAGCAATAGGTAAAATGTAAAAAAAGAATCAACATACTGCGCTGTGCAGTAGGCAGACTTAGCTGATTTTCTGCCGTTCTATGCAAAATAGTTATAGATTGAAATTATAATTGGCAATAAAAATTATAGACTTGACAAATATACTAAACCGATATATAATATAGACATACCAAACGAAAGGAGATGCTGTAATGATAAAACTGAATATACCATACTGTCTCCGCTGCGTTCCCGGAAGCACAGGACGAATGTGCGGACAGAACTGATGAACAATGATATTAATGAGTATTTGAATATAAAGATTTTTTTCAGGAGGAATTTACAATGGCAAATAATAGATTACATTTTGAGACTTTACAGCTCCATGTCGGACAGGAGCAGGCAGACCCCACCACTGACGCAAGAGCAGTACCCATTTATGCGACTACATCTTACGTCTTTCATGACTCACAGCACGCGGCAGACCGTTTCGGTCTGAAGGACGCTGGCAATATCTACGGCAGACTTACAAATACCACACAGGACGTTTTTGAAAAGCGCATAGCCGCTCTCGAAGGCGGTGTCGCTGCTCTCGCAACAGCCTCAGGCGCGGCTGCGATAACATATACCATACAGGCTCTTGCCAAGGCAGGAGAGAATATAGTTGCCTCAAAGACTATATACGGCGGTACATACAATCTTCTCGCGCATACTCTCCCGCTTTATGGCATTACTACAAAGTTTGCGGATCCCGATGAAGAGGGAAGCTTTGAAGCGGCTATAGACGAGAACACAAAGGCTCTCTATATCGAAACTCTCGGAAATCCCAATTCCAACGCAATCGACATTGAAAAGATAGCAAAGATCGCACACGCACACAATATACCGCTCGTAGTTGACAATACTTTTGCAACTCCTTTCCTTGTGCGCCCTGTTGAGTATGGCGCGGATATCGTAGTTCATTCCGCAACTAAGTTCATAGGCGGTCACGGTACGGCTATCGGAGGCGTTATCGTTGACAGCGGCAATTACGACTGGGCAAAGTCGGGACGCTATCCGTGGATATCCGAGCCCAATCCCAGCTACCACGGCGTAAGCTTTACTGCTGCGGCAGGCGCAGCTGCTTTCGTTACATATATCAGAGCTATACTTCTCCGTGATACCGGCGCTACTCTCTCTCCCTTCCATGCTTTTATATTCCTGCAGGGACTTGAGACACTTTCGCTCCGAGTTGAGCGCCATACGGAAAATGCAAAGAAGATAGTTGAATATCTCTCAAAGCATCCGCAGGTGGAAGCTGTGCATCACCCCTCACTCAGCAGCGAGCCGAGCCATGAGGTGTACAAAAAGTATTTCCCCAACGGCGGCGGCAGCATTTTCACGTTCGATATAAAGGGCACTGAGGACGACGCAAAGAAGTTCATAGACAACCTTGCGATCTTCTCACTCCTCGCAAATGTCGCTGACGTAAAGTCACTGGTAATTCATCCTGCTTCTACAACTCATTCTCAGCTTACAGAGGCAGAGCTTGCAGAGCAGGGTATCAAGCCCACAACTATACGTCTGTCAATAGGCACAGAGCATATCGACGATCTTATCAAAGCTCTCGACGACGCTTTCGCAGCAATAAAATAACATCACAAGGCGGCTGGATATAGCCGCCTTTTTCATATATATCCTGCTCTATAAACTGCTGTTCTTTTTTTCATTGACATAAACCGAAAAAAGTTGTAAAATGATATTGTTTTCTGAAATCAGGATCAGGCAGAGCAGTTGGCTGCCTTTGGGCGGCAGATATGGAACGGCTTTTTGCAAAACAGTTTTTAGGAGGATTTTTATGCTTAAAATATCAGGCTGCGGCGATATCCTTATCGCCGGTCACCTTCCGGAAGGAAAATACAATGGCTTTGAAGAAATGAGGGACTTCCTCATGTCACACGATGTAAGGTTCGGAAACCTTGAGACTACTGTACACAGAAACGAGGGATATCCCTCACTGTTTCCAGGCGGTGGGTATGCAATGGCAGACCCGGACGTCCTTGATGATGTCAGGGAGTACGGTTTCAATCTTCTGAGCATAGCCAATAACCATTCCCTTGATTATTCTCATAAGGGACTTGAAGCTACGATAGGTTATCTTAAAGAGAAGAGATTCGCTTTCGCCGGCGCAGGCATGAACCTTGCGGAGGCAGCCGCTCCGTGCTACATCGAGACAAGAAACGGAAGAGCGGCGCTGATAGCTGTAACGAGCAGCTTCCATGATTCCGATGCCGCCGGCAGTCAGAGCGTTGATATGAACGGCAGACCCGGAGTCAATCCGCTCAGGCATTCCGAGGTGCTTCAGGTCACTCCCGAGCTTATGAACGCTGTTCAGCAGATCGCGGCAGGTACGGGTATAAATGAATACAGAGACCTTGGCGCGAAAAACGGTTATGTCATGCAGAACAAGAACGTCAAGCTGAGAGATGTTCAGTTCACTGAGGGCGATGAGATAAAAAAGATATCAACTGCGGCAAAGCGCGATCTGGACAGAGTGGTATCACGGATAAATGAGGCACGCGCTCAGGCAGACTGCGTTATAGTTTCTGTTCACGGACATCAGTTCAAGGGAACAGACAATTACCCTGATGATTTTATAGTTGAGTTCTGCCATGCTGTTATTGACGCAGGTGCGGATATAGTTTTCTGTCACGGCGCTCACGTTATCAGAGGCATTGAAAAGCGCGGAAACGGTATAATTTTCTGGGGCCTCGGAGACTTTATCATGAAGAACGAGCTGCAGACAAAGCTGCCGGCTGATTTTTACGAAAAGTATTCGATACCTTATGAGTATTACGACAATGTTGGCATGGCAATGAATATCAGGAGCAAGGACGGCACAGTTGGAATGTGCGCGAACAGCAAGGTGTGGGAGAGCTTTATCCCGAGTATAGAATTCGATATCGAAGAAAAGAAGGTAGTGTCAGTTAAGCTCTATCCGATATCACTTCATTTTGAACTGCCGAGAAGCAGAAGAGGCTGGCCCGAATTAGTTGACAATAAGGAGATATTCACTGAGCTTGAAGCTGTTTCGGGAAATTTTGAAACACCTGTAAAAATAAGCGCTGAGAACGGCTACGGTCTGGTGCTCTGATAATTGTTAATGTGTTAAAAACATGAACTAAAAATTACAGGAATGTAAATTTTAGTTCATAAATATTGTGGGGTCGTTATGTTTATGATATAATTGCTTTTAAGTCGAAAGACTAATGATATAAAAAGGAGTATAAACTATGAAAATCAAAAGAATCATCGCAGCTGTTACTGCACTTGTACTCATTGGGGGAGCATATCCGGCAACAGCAGGAACTGTCGTTACCTCCGCTGCGGAAACCGCAGCGATTACCGATGACGGGACTGTCGAAAAGGATGGTATCGTGTATGAGATCAGCGACGGAAAAGCTACACTGAAAAAGTTCAGTGACAGGACGCTGACGGATGTCGTTATTCCTGACGATATCGACGGTATCCCCGTTGTGGGCATCAACAGGACACAGTTCACAATGATGAGACAGATGAAGTCTGTCAAATTAGGTGATAATATCACAGAGATACCGGAATATGGATTTGAGGGCTTAACAGAGCTTGAGACCATTGAGCTCGGAAAGGGCATTGAGACTATTGGCGAATATGCCTTCCGCAACTGTAACAGTCTGAAAAATATTGTATTCAGTGGTGGACTTAAACTGATAAAACACTATGCTTTCGACGGATGCAGTTCCCTTGTGTCTGTGGAGCTTCCGGACAGTCTCGAAAAAATTGAGTACAATGCTTTTGAATACTGCGATAACCTTGAAAGCATAAAGCTCGGAAACGGTCTGGAATACCTTGATGAGAACGTCTTTTACGGCTCCACAAAGCTGTCTGATATAAGCTTCGGCGAGAATCTCAAACACATCGGCTACGGAGCGTTCCATGACTACAGTATCTCTTCTCTGGTGCTTCCGGAAAGCGTAGAGGAGCTTGAAGGCTGTCCGCTGGTCGGAAGAGGTCTGACCCCTGATGGCAAACCTATAACGGTAGTTATAACCAATCCCGATTGCGTGCTCCTGAAGCCTGAGTGGTGGAAGGGATATACTATTGTCTGCGCTAAGGATTCTGCTGTGGAGAAGTTCGCGATCGAAAACGAACTGACATACATGAATATCGAAGAAACAGATACGGACGAAAATGATTACGTCTCGGAAGGGGACGGAGTATTAAAGTACGCGGAGACCGAAGGCGGTCTTATGGTCATCGGTGTGGAAAAGCTCGGCAAGGACGGCTCCATAGACATACCTGATGAGGTGGACGGAGTGCCGGTCGTAAGCATTTACAACAGCATAATGGGCGAACTTCTCGTTAACGAAATGAAGTCGCTGAGGATCGGCAATAATATCAAGACTGTTCCGGCAGGCCTTTTCTCGAACTGCCGTGCCCTTGAAAGCGTTGAGTTAGGATATTCTGTTGAAACTGTCGAAAGCGGTGCGTTTTACAACTGCTCAGCCCTTGAAAAAGTTACATTCAATGATGGACTGAAAACTATCGGAAACGCTGCGTTCTCACAGTGTGGTATCAAAAATGATCTGATTTTCCCTGATTCGCTTGAAGTGATAGAAGCAGGTGCTTTTATGCACAGCGGAGATTTTAGCCGCGTAGTTACGGGAGACAACCTGATATCTATCGGAAATGCTGCTTTTTCAGGCAATACTTCGCTTATCAGTGCGGAACTGAACGAAGGACTGACAGAGATCGGAGAGTCGGCTTTTGAAAACTGCTATCTGCTCAGAAGCGTGGATATTCCTTCAACTCTTACAAGCATTGAGAAAAAAACTTTTTATAATACTGTTATTGAAAAACTTGACCTGGGCAAAAACATAAAGTCAGTGGGCGAAAATGCATATCATTCGCTTTACAGTGAGGACGGCGAGGAAAGAGTAATAGAGGCTGCAAACGGTCTTCCTGAGGTAACTATACCAGCAAGACCTGAGAGCGTTGTTATCTATGTGCGTAATGCGGAATGTGAGATAGGCAAGGACGCTTTTACCGGAGGCTTTGACGCAATCTACGGATACAGGTATTCAAATACCGAGGATTACTGCAACAGCCTTGAAGACAAGGATTTCCGCAGTATCGGTTACGTTATTGACGGAAATGTCAATACATACGCGGATTTTATGGAGGCTTGGTGGGAGGATGACGGCGTTTTCATACATAGTATAAATGCGGATAAAGTTGAAGGTGATACGCTTATTATCCCTGCTGAGATGTTTGGAGATCCGGTCACAAAAATAAAAAGATTTCTTATTTCTTCTAAAAACGGTGCACCACATATAAAGAATCTTATAGTTGAAGCTGATATCAAGGATTATGAGGACGGAACTTTTTATGGTTTGGGCGCAATTGAAAAAGTTGAAATTGGTGAAGGACTTGTAACTCTTGATTACAACGATTTTTTGGGGAAGCAGAGTCTGAAGTCAGTCAAGCTGCCTGACAGCCTTGAAACAATAGGATATGGGGCGTTTGGAGGATGCATTAATCTTAGCGACATACAATTCGGAAAAGGACTTAAAATCATAGGAGAAAATGCTTTTGAAAGGTGTAATTCCCTGACTGAGCTGACATTGCCCGACAGCCTTGAAACAATAGATAATTCAGCGTTTTATGAATGTGTAAATCTGAAAGAGGTAAAATGCGGAGCAGGCTTGAAGACTATCGGAAAGGATGCCTTTGCTATGTGCTATAATCTGAAAAAGGTTACATTGAACGAGGGCCTTGAAAGTATCGGAGAAATGGCATTTATGGATTGCTTTTTACTTGAAGAGATAAATATACCCAATACTGTTAAAAAGATAGAAACAGGTACTTTTGCCGATACAAGCATAAGAAAACTTGTGCTGCCTGAGAGCGTTGAATATGTTGCGAAATCTGCGTTAGATTATATTCCAAATAAAAGAACCGATGAAGAAAGGACATTTTATTTTTACAATGGAACAGAATCGTTATTTGAGGATAAAGAAACTATTATTATCCCTAAATATGAAGGAGAAGTAAGCATAACTATCCTCAATCCCGAATGTGAATTCAGTACATCATCATTTATTGGGGGTATCGATAAGGTATATGGCTATTGGAACTCAACTGCCTCAGAGATGTACGGGGAGAGATATGACAGATTTGTATTTGAATCTATCGGAGTATATGACAAAAAGAAAACAAATTATCTTCCATGACAGTGAGCTCC
>Ga0265298_10009562_pt1 | contig 11528 bp, 10 predicted proteins | sample AusTroGonzalo_MG_3_FD_193486 | JGI IMG/M metagenome (GOLD analysis project Ga0265298, IMG submission 193486) | Bovine rumen microbial communities from tropical cattle in Woodstock, Queensland, Australia - Gonzalo_01 | ecosystem: Host-associated > Mammals > Digestive system > Stomach > Rumen ...
CCGTCCGCATACGTAAACTCAAAGCCGAAGTCATACCGCATTCCGTTTCGGAAAATGATGCGGTACATCGCATTTTCCGGCACGAACATCCATCCGAGCGCGGTCTCCTCCGTCACACCGAGACGGTCGATCCGCCTCATGTACTCCTCCGGAGTGACAGACCCGTCAGCCGGAAGACACACGCAAATCCCCATGTCGATGTCGCTGAAGCAGTCGTGATAACTGACCGCGACGGCCTCTTTCGCAGCCTCCCGCAAATCGTCGCGCAGCACGGTAACGGTTCTCGCTTTGATGCTCCCGATCTCGGGAAGGCGAAATAACTCTTCGCAAAATGAGGCAAACTCATTTTCCATCTGTTGTCTTGTCAAAGAAATCATTTCTACTCCTCGAAGAATCCCCCGTAAGGAATCCCATTAATCAGGCACTCCGCATCGTCCTCGATGTCCTCGGGATCGACGTCCTCGCCCTCGCGCGCCGCACACTCAAACTCGTCCACGATGCTCTCGATGATCGTCATGTCGATGTAGAGTGTAAGCTTCGACAGCTCCTCCTCGGAAACCGCGGTCTCACTGCGGTAGCCGTCCAGAATGTAGCTGAAATACCAGTCCATGCCTTGCCTGCGCCTGTTCACATCACTCTCATGCTGAAACCAGCCTACACCGTGTGTCCACAAGTGCGCCAGGTCGAACATGTACCAGCAGTAGCAACAGTTGTCGAAGTCAAACGCCGTCACATCACCGTTGCTCATATCCACATGATAGTTGCCGTCGCAGAAATCGAAGTGCACAAGCCCGTAATTGTCCAAAGTCTGCGGAAGCTCCGTAAACTGTCGGATCCGATCGGCGATCGCCGCCTTCAGTTCCGCAAACTCATCCGGGATCAGCTGCCCGATGTAGTCCATGTTGAACTTGTCGAAATAGTCCGGTCTGCGGCGCTTCGGCGTAAAATCCTTCGCCATCCGGTGGATTGCGCCGAGCGCCTTACCGGTGTTGTAAAAGTACTCCGTGAGCGGCGCTCCCTCGCGGTACCGATAGCCGTTGTCGTACATGAGCATGCCCTTCGCAAACGCGAAGAGACTCACGAAGGCAGGCATTCCGGCAGCTGCGGCGTCACCTGCAACTGCGTTGTCTCCTGCAACAGCACTCTCTGTGGCTGCATCTTGTTCCGCGATCATGCGCTCAACGAGCTTCCCGCATTTCGACGGGATCACATCCGCCACAGGAGCCCCATTTTCCGCCAGATAATGCACGAACTCGGTCTCCGCGAGATAGTCCTCCTCCGTGCGGTCGCCCGTCGCCGAGATGCGAAGCACATACTTCTTCTCGCCGCCGAGCGTGCAGATATAGATTTCATTGCGGCCGCCCTCATGTCCGGGTACCGCATGCAATTCATAACCGTTCAGTTCATATAATTCTTTTGCCTGATCAAGAATATTCGTCTTTTTGTCCTCCAAATCCTGCGGTCCGGCTCAAAGATTTGCCAAAACCGCATTCAAATCATACTGTTTCGACCTTAGGATCACCGCCTTCTCCGGGAAGACTTCCCGAAGGATCCGCTTCTCCACGGATTTGCGGTGCTCCATATGCTTTACCAGTCCTTCAAAGCCTTTCAATCCGTGGCGCGTGCCGTGCGGGCTCTCCTCGAGGAAGCCGACCATCAGCGGGAACCACATCTCCACTCCGTTCTCATCGACCCGCTCCTTACGGATGACCTGAAGAGATCCGGCAATGTCATCTGCCTCCAGATACAAGATCCGGAAGTCCCGCCCCGCGAGAACGGCCTTAAGCCGCAGGAAAAAATCCACGATCTCTTCGTCTTTCATCTCGTAAAAAAGGATCTGATTTTCCACAATGTTCTGGAACATGGAACACTCAAAAACGGATTCATCACCGTTCCACTTCGCGTACCGCCCGAGGATGATCTCCTCAAACTCCGCCCTGCCCAGCCGATTGTTGTAAATCTCATACTGCTCCAGGTCCTTGTGGAACCCCGGAACATCCGTGATGATTCTTGTGTAGGTGACGATCCGATGATCGCCCTCCGTGTGCGTGTTCGCGATGATCTCCCCGCGGAGACTGTCATACTTCGCGAGCACTTCCGCGTACTGCGCCTCTGTCAGGTATGCGCACCAGGCAAGTTCCACGGGGTTATAGTCGCCCTCACGAAACACCCGGTACTTCGGAAAATGTTCCGCCAGCAGGCCGACCAGTGTGCTCTTGCCGGCACCCTGCACGCCTTCGACAAAAATGTTCATCGGATCACCCCCTTTCACCGTTGAATCGCCTTTTGCAGTGCTGTTCGGCCAAAACATTCTACGTTAGTAGAATCATTGTTTTAAGCCGTTTACAGTGTTTTCATATAGAGGCGGTCGGTGCCGCCGCCGTAGTTGACGATATCTCGCACATACGTGTAACCGTACCGCTCATACAGCCCCGTGTGCTCCGTCGGAATGTAGGTCTTCGCAAACCCCTGTTCCTTCGCATACCGGTTGGCCGCGTCGATCAGCTTGCCGCTGATCCGATTTCCGCGGTACTCCTTCTCGACAAACACGCACGACACCCACGGAAAGATTTCCGGCAACGGATAGTAGTCCGTCTTCAGAAGCGACGCCATACCGACGATCTTACCGTCCTTCACTGCCGCGAACATCGTCTCCCAGTCCGTGAACTCCCAGCCCCGGATCAAACCCGCGATATGGTCGCGCACTTCCGTCCACGAGCAGTTCTCCACGAAGTGAAGGAACTCTTCCGCAAGCGGCGTATCCCTGTCGACTTTGACGATTGTCACGTCCTCCGCTGCCGCGCCCGCGTTCTGAAACATCTCGTCAAACCCGAAATGCTTCGCCGTGCGCGCCACGGTCTCCTCAACACTCAGTCCGTCCCCGCGGTCGATCCAGAAATACCCGCTCGCCTTGACGTCCTCAAAATACTTCGCGTTGAGCGAAAGAAGCGTCTCGTTGCAGGTCGCCTTCGCCTTCTCAAAATCGGTCGCACTGTGAATGAAATCGCTGAAGCCCTGATGATCCGGGCGGTTGCAATACTCGTCCACAAGATTTTCCGGCTTCTTCAGCATGAACGCCACGTGCGAGGGATCCGTGATCTGCGCTGCCTGCTCGAGAGTCAGATGGCAGTCGCACAGCACGATCTGATCCTTCGACATCCGCATGAGATCGAGCAGGACGAAATCGAGCTGCTCTCTCGTGTTCTGAAGCAGCCACGCCCTGTACTCCTCCACGCTTCTTCCGAAGAACTCGTCGGCGTCGCGGAAGTTTTTGTTCATCGCCGGCTGCGAAGCCGGATCGGACATTGCCTGGTGCTCCGGAAAACGCTCATCGATGTCGTACACCGGAATCCCGTATTTCTTTGCGAGCGCCCGCGATACGGTCGTCTTGCCGCCGCAGGGCGTGCCCGCGATAAAGTACACATTTTTCAAATACTGTTTGATTATATTATCCTGGAATATCATTTTTCTTATCTCCTTTTGATTTCATAGTTTCATATGCACACAGAGCATGAAACCATTCATCAACGGTTTCATGCGATCAGATATTCCGAAGTCTTAAAAACATTACCATTGAAATCACCCTTTCTCATTTTTGCGGGATTAACCCCCGCAAATAGTTTCTTCCGGAAAGATCCGGGTTTCAGCTCTGCGCTCTCTCCACCGAACCGGTCATTCCCTCATTCATCGTATTCAGATGCCTTGCGTCCACCGAGTACTCGAGGATCGGCATGGAGAGGCTGTCCGGCCTGCGATCGAACCGCAGCGACGTGATGCAGGTGTGCGGAATATGGCCGAACATGACGCACATATGCGGGAACGGAATATTGAACACGCGGGCAAGAAGCGCCGTCGAAGAGCCTCCGTGGCTGAACAGAACGATCGTCCTCTTCTCGTCGGTCTCGTTCGTGCAGCGGTAGTACAGCCCTTCGCGCTTATAGCCAAGCGTCGCGAGCCACTCGTCGACACCGGCCTGAACCGTATTCACGTCGACGGTTGCCGTATTGTTCGCAAAATCAGTGAACTCCTGCCAGCTCGGATCCTGCAGATCCACGCCCTTGTGCATCAGCCCGAACGAGCAGAGCCAGGGATTTCCCTCTCTGTACAGATTCTCCAGACTTCCGAACCGAAGCTCACGCATAAAATCGAGCGTGTGGATCGTGTCGATCCCGGACAGTTCCGAGAACGGCTTCGCCGTCTGCTGCGCGCGTCCCTGCGGAGAGCAGTAGATTTCCTCAATCCCCTCCTCCATCAGTCTCTTCGCGACAACCTTCGCCTGTTTGTGCCCCAGTTCCGTTAAGCAGTCCAGTTCGTAGTTCGGATCCCCGTGACGTACTAAGATCAATCTCATTGCATTCCCCTCGCAATTCTTGTATTTTGAAAATGCTGATATCAGCGCTTCCTCAGTCTTCTCCTACCAGATGCACGGTCTTGTACGTGTGCCCGGTCGACGGCAGGAATTTTTCGATCACATCCTTCGTCTTCATCCGAAGGCTTGACGTGCACACGCACGGATGGCAGCCGAGCTCCTCGTCCTTCAGCACGTCCTCGTCGATCAGCAGCTGCACGGCGTGATCTTTATCGTTCATCAGCCCCATGATACTCACGGCACCCGGCTCAATGTCGAGATATCGGAGCATGTCCTCCGGCTCCGCGAACGACAGACGCGCCGAGTTGATCTGCGCGGACAGTTCCTTGGTCTTGAACTTCTTGTCGCCCGGCATCATCAGCAGATAAAAGTTCGTCTTCTGGCGATTGCACAGGAAGAGGTTTTTGCAAATGATAACCCCGAGGATCGCGTCGATCTCGTTGCACGCCTCCATCGTGTTCGCCGGCTCGTGATCGGTCCTCTTATACGCGATCCCGAGATTGTCAAGGTAGTCGTAAGTCCTCACCTCGCGCGGCAGACGCCCCTCTGTGCTTGCCGGCCGACCGTCATGCAGTATCATGTGTGATATCTCCTTTTCTGTTTGATTCGTTGCTAAACCCGGTTTGCGGATCAGGCCGCGCGGCACTTCCCCTCAGTTGTCCGCTGCCTCCCGGTTGATCACGTGCATCAGCGGCTCGCCCGCGAAGACTCCTGCCAGACGTTCCCGCAGGAATGCGGGGCGAATGTCTGCGTTCGGAATGTCCTCCACGGGAACCCACACCAGTTCCTCGCCATCGTCATTTTTCTCGTTGAACACGGCATCGTCCGGCACACTCATCAAGTAATAAAACTCCAGCACATGGCAGTTCTTCTTGTCGATCGCTCCGTCCTTTCCCCGGAAAATGTTCTCGCAGATGATGGCAACCCGCTCTGCCTTGCAGCGCGCTCCGGTCTCCTCGAACGTCTCGCGCTCCACACATTCCGCCGATGTCTCCCAGATATGCACTCCGCCGCCGACCATGTAATAGTAGCCGCCGTACATCGATCTTACGAACAGCATTTTCCCGTCCCGCACCAGTATCGCGCCGGCGCGGTATCGAAACCAGTCGTTGTCCTTCGAAAAACCGCAATCGTTTGTCATTTTGTCGTTTCCTTCCCGTCTTCTCAGACGTAACTTCTGAACCGCTCCGCAATCCGGTCACTCTCAATGAACCCGCTTCCGTTCCACTGCAACACTGTCTTATAGCCCAGCAGCCCGTACCATTGCGGCTCGTATGTGTAGTGAATGTAACTGTAATCGTAAAATTCTTCCCGCAGGATCTGCGTAACATTCCGGATCATCGAAAGCCCGATGCCACGGTTGCGATACTCCATGAGCGTTCCCACGCATCCCGGTCCGCCGATCTTCCAGGTCATGCCGTTGACGACACGCTCGCCGAAATCTTCGATCAGGCAGAAACTCGCCACCTTGCCGTCCACAAACCCACAATAAATGCGGCTGTTTTCGTTGAAGAACTGCGGCCAGTGACCGACCACGGTCGCCACAGCCTTGCGCAACTCCTCAATGTCACCGTCGTAATAACCGAACGTCACATTTCCCGGAAAATACTTCTCGTAGCAATTCGGGTCGAACTCCGCAAGCCGCAGGATCTGCTCAGACACAACCTCATCCTCCGCAATGTTCCGGACATACTCATTCTCGAAAAAGTTCGGGTACATCTCCGCGAACAGCGCCTCGTACTGCTCCCGCGTCACGCGGTCGCTGCGGAGCACCGAGTAGTACGCCGTGTCGTGGATCCCGTGGACATTTTTCTTCGATCCGCGCAAAATGCCGTCATAGTGCATGCCTGCTTTCTGCATCACGCGCCCGGACTTCGGATTGCGCAGGTCGTGCGTTGCGTAGACCCGCATCAGATCGCTCTCGCCCTCGAAAAGGTAGTCGATCACAGCCCGGAGTGCCTCCGGCATGATCCCCTTTCCCCACCAGGCTTTGCCCAGGCAGTAGCCGATCTCATAGGAGCACGTCCGCTCGTCGCGCTCGACGACCGCGATGTTGCCGATGACGCGGTCCTCGCCCTTCAGGGTGATCCCCCAGTTGTACGTCTTTCCGTCCTCATAGAACGAAACCCACTTCGTCAGGAGGCTCCTCGTGAAGTCAACACTTGTGTGCGTCGGCCACGAGAGATACTTCGTGACTTCCGGGTCGGACGTCCAGTTATGGAACATATCCTCTGCGTCCTCGATCCGGTATCTTCGCAAAATGAGTCTCTCCGTCTCGATTGTTCTTGTTCCGATCGTATTCATAATTCCTCGCTTACTGTTCTGCTCATAGCGGTCACAATGCCTGCAATCCCACGGATCACATGGTCCCGCCCGTCATGACGTATTTCGTTCTCAGTTCGTACCGCTGCCCGTCACTTCGACCAGCACACCGTTCCGGTCGGGTGACACGACATTTTCCGAGCGCGTGTCGGAGCGCACCCACTTGCGTATATCCAGGTACGCGTCCGGCGTGGATGCCGTGATCGTCAGCGTCCATCCTTCCGCGCTCTTCGTATTGTAGTAGCCGTCTTCCGCATGCAATTTGACTTCGCAGGGGAATTTCACGGAATATCCGTCGGAGTGCAGCGCTGCCTCGCGCTTCGCAATGTCGCGAAGTCCGGTCAGAAACGTGTTGATCTTCCCCGCCTGCGCCTGCAAAACCGACTCGTCAACCGCCAGCGTGAACGCCGAAAGGCAGTCAAACTGCGGTGAGTACAGTTTCACGTTGAGCCCGCAACCCTCCATGAGTCTCTCGATCTCCTCCTTGTACAGGTTGTAGACTCCGTCATCATAATCGTCAGCGATCCCGTATTCATCCGTGTAGCACACATGACTTCCGTCGATCTGGATATCCTTGTCAAATGTCCATACGTCGAACTCCACGCCGCGTTCGGTCTTATAATGCAGCCTGCGCTCGCCGATCTTCTCCACGAATTCAGCCTTTTCACCGTGCGTGACGGTAGCCGCGTATTCCTTCATCTGCTCGTCCGTCGCGTACGTCGGTCCGCATCCGACCATGAGAACGGATGCCAGAAAGACAACCAGCAACAACAGCCCTCTGCCGCTTTGAAAAACCCTTATACTCCTCATCGTTTCCCCTTTCCCGAAATCAAATTATAACGCCCGGACTGATGTCTTCCGCACCTCGTTGTGCCTAAACCAGCTCTTCCGCATATGCTTTTGGTCACATCGGCGCTTCCGCGGTCAGTCCGTCGGCGCTCATTCGATAAATGGTATCGCACACCTCCGCGAGATACTTCCGGTCGTGCGAAACGCTGATGATCGCCCCGGGGAAATCCCTGAGCATCCGCCGGATGACAGGTCCCGACAGCGGCGAAAAATTCCGCGTCGGCTCGTCGAGAATGAGCACGTTCGCCCCGGACATGCTGAGCTTCAAAAGCAATACTTTCGCCTTCTGCCCACCCGAGAGTTCGCGGATCGGATGGTCCATCTCGTCCGCCGTGTACTTCAGCGACCCTAAGTATGTGCGGATCCTCGTCCGCTCCTCCTTGTCGCCGGTCGTGTCCAGATAATCCACCGGTGTCATGTCAAGGTCCAACAGTTCCTCGTAGTTCTGCGGCATGTACTGCGCCCGCAGATCCGGCCTTGCCAGCAGTTCCTCCGCGATCTTTGTGATCAGCGTCGTCTTTCCGCAGCCGTTGTAGCCGATGATCCCGATCTTCTCGGAACCGCGCACCTTCAGGATGACATTTTCCGACAGAACACGACTGCCGTCCAGCGTTGTAAGCGCCGGGATGTCACACTGGATGACCCACTTGCCGGACGGGATCGCGCTGTTTTCATCGCCGAGTTTGAAGAAGATCGCCTCCTCCTGCTCCGGCATCTCGGTCATGTTCTCGTCCTCGCGCTCGAAGCGATGCTCGAGCGACTTGACGCTCTTCATTTTCTTCTTGAGAAGCCGCCCGATCGCGTCGTGGAACGAATAGTGCGCGTTGCTCAGCTGCGAGTTCACGGACTGCTCCATCTTCCGGATCTTCTCGTCGCGGATGCGCTTCTCGCGCCGTTCGCACTGCGCGATCTGTTCCTGCTTCTCAAACGAATTCTGACGCTCCTCAACGTACTGACGGTACGGCACGTTGGCCACGGTGTGCCGGCACATTGTCTTGCGTCTCAGCTGCTCAAAATGCACCACGCGGTTCGCCGTTCGCTCGATCAGCGTCTCATCGTGTGAGATGAACAGAACCGCGTGCGGCCAGCTGTTGATCAGTTCCTCCATCCACTCAAGCGTCTCGATATCGATGTCGTTCGACGGCTCATCCAACAGCAGGATTGTCGGATTTTCCACGAGGATGCGCATCATCTGCGCCTTCACGCGCTCGCCGCCGGAGAGTGTGCACATCTCCTGCTCGCGGTAGAAAAACTCCGGTTCCACGTGGCAGTCCGACGCCATTTTGGACAGTTCCTTCGGCATCTTGTCGAGAAAGTCCGCGCTCTCGCAGAAGTACTCGCAGACCGTCTTGTGCTTTGCCTCCTCCGGAAGCTCCTGCGGCAAATATCCGAGTTTCTCACCGCTCATGATCTTCTCGCCGCTGTAATCGATGTAATCGTCGACAAGCTCCGGATCATAGATCCACTTCATCAGAGTGGACTTTCCGTTTCCCTCCTCGCCGATCATCACGACACGATCGCCGTCGTTCAGCACAAGGGAGAAATTCTCCAGGATCGTATGAAGATCCTTATTATGAGTTATTGTAACATTTTTTATCTGAAACATGAAGGGTATCACTTCCTTTCTACCGAAAAAAGTTGCCCCTGAAACGCTTCACAAACCTCATTTCATTCGGTTTGCTCATGTACGTGCGCTCGCTTGCACGCAAAAATGCCCCGGCACCTTCCGGTGTCGGGGCTGAATATCGGCATAATAATCCTATGCAAAGCAAAGTACAGGCATAGAACTACCGCATTATTCCGCGTTTCTCCGGGAGGCAACTGCAATATACAAATGTGTCTTGGTAAAACGTTTTGTTACTATCATTTGTATACCTCCCTTTCTCGCTCATGCGTATTTGTATTTGTCGTCTGATGACGCTCACAGTTTCGGATTATACAGGTGCATTCAGAAAATGTCAACACGTTTTTTCGAGTGCCGTAATTTACGGTGCAACACCCCTGTATCTCTACAGCGTAATAAACTCCGGAATATCGAAGATCACACCGTTATTCAGAAGCCGGTCGATGAACAACCGGTAGTACCCCGGCACCATCTCGTCGGTCTCATCGTGTGCGTGCAGCAAAAGGATGTGGCTGCCCGAGTCGACCAGCAGCGGTGCGCCGTTCACGGGTGTCCGGTCTTCGACACGCTTCCACACATCGTCGAGGGTGAAGCCCGAACCCGGCCGGATCTGATACTCTGCGAAATCAAACGTCCACAGTGTGTCGATGTTGCGGTCAAGCCCGCTCTCTCTCCACCAGCGGTACGGGATCTGTGTGTCCTTCAGCTTGTGAAAGCCATTCTCCCGAAAATACGCCTGCAGCGCCGCCTCGTTCTCACCGCCTCGGTTTCCGTACGGGAACCGGAACGGGCGGAACTTCCGCTCGACGCCCGCGTCTTTGTACAGGCGGTCGAGAAGCGCCTCATTTTTCGCGATCTCCGCCTTCGCCTCCGCGAACGATATCTCGGAAAATGCGGGATGCGTGAAGCTGTGGTTGCCCACGATCATCCCGTGCCGCAGCGCGTACACCGCGTTATCGTAATAGCGCTCGACGTTCTCCCCGACGGCGAACATCAGCGCCGTGATCCCTTTCTCGTTCAGGTAGTCGACGATCGCCGGCGTGTTAGCCGAAGCGATATCGTCGATCGTAAGGATCGCATGGATCATAATTCCCTCCGTAAACCGATTATGACAACACCACATTGGATATGTAAAGCATCACGACCAGCGCCAGTCCGAGCAGGATCATCATGCCCATCATAAACGCGTGACGCTTGCGCTCCTCGTAGATCGTCGCGATGAACTCTCGCACGAACGCGTTGACCCAGAAATACCGCTTCGTGCGGCTTCCGATGCCTTCGATGTCAAGCCCCTGCGAGGTTCCGAGCATGCCGGCACGGAACACATGATAGTTGGTCGTGGCGAACGCAATCTTCACCTGCTCCCCATTCTCCTGAGCCCGGATCAGCTCCGCGGACAGTTTGAGATTTTCCGCGGTATCAACCGACTTGTCTTCCACAAGGATCTGCTCCTCCGGGATTCCCTGCTCAAGCAGATAGTTCCGGATCGCCTCGCCCTCGGAGATCACCTCGTCGCTGCCCTTGCCGCCGGACGGAACGAACGTGACATCCTTGCCGGTCGCCGCCTTCTGCATCGAAGCGAACTCGATCGCGCGGTCCGCGCGGGACTGCAGAAGCTTCGTGAGCGTGCCGTCCTTGCGGATCTGTGAACCGTGAATAATGATATAGTCCTTGTCAAACGCGGGTATCCGTCGCGCCGCCTTGACGCTCACGATGATCGTTCCGAGCAGGATACACTCGAGGTACGCCGCCATCGTTCCGCATGTATAATCCAGGAACTCGGCGACAAACCGCCCCACTCCCGAATAGTTGTGCACATCGATCCACGTTGAGCGCTGCAAAAACTCATTGAGAAACTCCGGCATCAGCGCAAGGATCCCAAGGAAAATGCCCAGAATGCAGCCGAGCATGTTGCGCCATGTGCGTCCCTCTTTGCGGATCAGCTGAATGTTGCTCACGGTGACCATGATCGCCGTGACGGCGATCAGCGGGAAGGAAACGACAGCCATCGTTCTCGCAACATTTTTCGCCGACTCCAGCATTCCGATCGCGCCGTTCCGATATTTCAGATACATCAGTTGGAAAAGCAACACGGCCGACAGAAAGATCACCAGACCGAAATACAGGATATTCCGGTACCGGTACAGGTTACTCTTAAGGCTTCTTCGCAGCTTTGCGATCAACATTCCGAGAAGAACGGCGAGATAGACACAGAAACCGATATTCACTGCCAGCATGCCGGTGCAGTCTCCGAAGAAGTCCCCGCTCGTGATCACACCGTTGCGATGAACATACAGCACAGCGACATGCGTAATGTCCTCCTGCACCTCCGTCTCCGACGCGAACAGAACATAAACCTTGCCG
>Ga0265298_10009563_pt1 | contig 11527 bp, 8 predicted proteins | sample AusTroGonzalo_MG_3_FD_193486 | JGI IMG/M metagenome (GOLD analysis project Ga0265298, IMG submission 193486) | Bovine rumen microbial communities from tropical cattle in Woodstock, Queensland, Australia - Gonzalo_01 | ecosystem: Host-associated > Mammals > Digestive system > Stomach > Rumen ...
TGAGCTTAGAGTGAGCTTTTCAGCCTGCTCGTACATAGCCTTGAGGATTGCCGGGTGGCAGTGTCCCTGGTTGACAGCTGAGTAAGCCGACAAAAAGTCGTAATATTCCTTGCCTTCAACGTCCCATACTTTGGCACCTTTACCTTTTGCCAAAACTACCGGAAGCGGGTGATAGTTGTGTGCACCGTACTTGGCTTCCATTTCCATGAAATCCTGAGAAGTCTTTTTTTCTGACATAAAACTGTAATTTTTAATGTTATTTTTATTTGAATTTGTAATTTTTCTTAGAAGTCCACAAAGTTAATGATTATTTTTGTTTAAAAAACATTATTTTTGCAAAAAAATTTTTGAAGATGATCCGTTCAATGACAGGCTACGGCAAGGCCGAGCAGATTTTTAAGACTAACAACATTTCTGTCGAGATTAAGACTTTGAACAGCAAGCAGCTGGACCTCATCGTCAAGCTGCCTCAGGAATTGAAAGTCAATGAGTTTGACTACCGCAACGAGATTGCGCAATGTCTGCAGCGCGGCAAGGTGGATGTGACGATTACAGTCACCAACACCGATGTGGCACAAAACACCAATATAGAAAAGGAAGTGGTTGGTGCTTACCTTCGACAAATCAAGGATATCTCAACGGAATATGGCATTCCCGAGTCGAAAGACCTGGCTGCCATAGTGTTCCGCATGCCTGGCATATTCGCATCACCTCAACAGGAATATGACGACGACTTTATGGCCGCCATCATGGCTACATTGCAGAAAGCCCTTGAAATCACTGATGATTTCAGAGCCAAGGAAGGTGCTATACTTAAGAAAGACCTTCTGAAACGCGTCGAACTGATTCTCGGATATCTGGGCGAGGTGGAGCCTTTCGAGAAAAACCGCCACGAGGTGATTAAAGGCCGCCTTATCAAGAACCTGCAGGAGCTCACAAGCGGCGAGTATGACGAAAACCGCTTCGAGCAGGAACTGATTTTCTATCTCGAAAAACTTGATATCACTGAAGAAAAGGTTCGCTTGCGCAAGCATTGCGACTACTTCAAGGAGAGCATAGACGAGGAAGGCGCCGGCAAGAAACTCGGCTTCATCGCTCAGGAGATGGGTCGTGAAATCAACACCCTCGGCTCCAAGGCCAACGACGCCGACATTCAACGACTTGTAGTCAAAATGAAGGATGAACTCGAAAAGATTAAGGAACAACTTTTTAATATCCTGTAGTCTTTAGTCGTTAGTCTTTAGACTTTAGTAAAAACTGCTAAAAACTAAAGACTAAAAACTAAAGACTAAAAACTAAAGACTATGAGAGAAAAGATCGGCTTGTTTTTCGGCAGTTTTAACCCGATTCACAACGGACACCTGATGCTTGCCAACTATTTGGCGGAGTACGGTGACATGGATGAGATTTGGTTTGTAGTGTCGCCGCAGAACCCGTTCAAAGACAAGAAGTCGCTGCTTGCCGACCGTCACCGCATGTACATGGTGGAGATGGCGGTTAAGGGCGACGAGCGTTTTCATGTGTGCGACATAGAGTTTTACATGCCGCAGCCTTCATACACCATCGACACCTTGACAAGACTGGCGGAGCATCATCCGAATACCGATTTTTACCTGATATGCGGCATGGACAGCCTCGAGAGCTTCCCGAAATGGAAGAACTACGATATGATATTGAAATATCACCATCTGCTCGTCTATCCGCGCAAAGGCTACAGCAGCAACGAGTTGGCAAATCATCCGTCGGTAAAGATCATTGAGGCTCCCGAGATTGAAGTGTCGTCCACTTTCATACGCGACGCCATAGCCGAAGGCCGTGACGTGCGCTATTTCATGCCGAAAGAGGTGTACAAGTACATCATCGACATGCATTTTTACGAAAAAAAGGAGAAATAAAACTATTTCTCCAAGTAAGATTTACGTTCGTTTTCCGAAAACTTTTCTATCGCGTACCTCAGCATGGTGCGAGGCATTGTCTTGTAACGTGTTGAAAGCCAGAGCTTGAGACGTTGCTCATCACGTTTTCCGGCCTCACGCAGCAGCCAGCCCACGGCTTTTTGAAGCAGGTCGTGCAGAGGTTGCGGCTTTGCTAAAAATATCTCGGCGATATTGAAGGTGTCGTCAAGCTGGTTGTGACGCAAAAACTGCATGGTACTCACCATTCCGATACGCTGCTCCCAGATGGTTTTTCCGTCGCGAGCGAGGTCATAAAGCAGAGTGCGGTCCTTGTCGAGGAGCCAGTTGCCGAGCAGTTCATAGCACGACAAATCAACCAGGTCCCAGTTATTAATATATTGAGTATTAGCGAGATAGAAATCAATGCAGCGTTGTTGCAGATTCACGTCTTTCTTCGCGTGTTTGAAAATCTGCACCAAGGTCAGCAGTCCAGCCATGCGTATCTCGTGGTATTCCGAGCTGACGCATTCCTGCAAGTCGTCGAAAGACGTCACGTTCCAGCATTCCTTCACCGCTTCTCTTATAGTCGGCACCTTTATCCCAAGGAACTTGTCGCCGTAACCGTAGCCGCCTTTCCCCGTTTTGAAAAAACGAGACAACCCCGGCACAAGGTCGGGGTTGCGGTGCGATATTATCTCATTGTATAGCTTATTCATTGGTGTCTAACCAATTCTTCACGTTCTTTTCGATTCTGGCTTTGATATCTTCGGTCTCAGCGGCTTTCTGGAAGGCTTTTCCTGTCACCTTCTCGTAAAGCTCGATGTAACGGTCTGAAATGCCGGCCACGATCTCAGGTGTCATCTCCGGAACCTTCTGTCCTTCCTTGCCCTGGAAGCCGTTTGCCATCAGCCATTCGCGGACGAACTCCTTGGAGAGCTGCTTCACAGGCATGCCCTTTGCGAAGCATTCCTCGTACTGGTCGGCTATGAAATAACGCGATGAGTCTGGAGTGTGAATCTCGTCCATGAGGTAGATCTGATCGCCAATCTTACCGAATTCGTACTTGGTGTCGACCAAAATCAAACCGTGCTTGGCGGCGACTTCAGTACCGCGCTGGAACAGTTTGCGGGTGATGACCTCAATTTTCTCGTAGTCTTCCTTGCTGATAAGTCCTTGACGGATAATCTCTTCCTTCGAGATGTCCTCGTCGTGACCTTCTTCAGCTTTTGTTGTCGGGGTTATGATAGGCTCTGCGAACTTCTGGTGTTCCTTCATGCCGTCAGGAATCTGCACTCCGCAAATGGTGTGCTGACCGCTCTTGTAAGTACGCCATGATGAACCTGTCAAGTAGCCACGGATAATCATCTCGACAGGGAACGGTTTGCAGAGCTTGCCCACTGTCACCATCGGATCGGGAGTGGCGATCTTCCAGTTCGGCACTATGTCGGTGGTCATGTCCAAAAATTCAGCTGCTATCTGGTTGAGAATCTGACCTTTGTACGGAATGCCCTCAGGCAGAATGACGTCGAATGCCGAGATGCGGTCGGTGGCGACCATCACCAGATATTTGTTGTCGATGAAATAAACATCACGAACCTTGCCGTGATAAACCTTTGTTTGACCTTTGAAATTGTAGTCAGTTCTTGTTAAAGCTTTCATTGTATGATTGTTGTTATTATTATTTTTCAGACGTCTGTTCAGACTGCGTTTCTTCTTCATCATTATCATGATAAAACTTCTTGTACGCATTGACAATCTCGGTCACTAGCTTGTGGCGGACCACGTCTTTGTCGTCAAGGAATATGAACTCTATGCCCTTAACATGTCCGAGAACATCAACGGCCTGCGGCAGTCCCGACGGAGTGTTTTTCGGAAGGTCGATCTGCGTCACGTCGCCCGTTATCACAAACTTGGCGTCGCGGCCCATTCTGGTCAAGAACATCTTCAGCTGCGCCCTGGTGGCATTCTGGGCCTCATCCAAAATCACGAAAGCGTGGTCGAGAGTGCGGCCTCTCATGAACGCCAGAGGCGCAATCTCTATGGTGCCGTCTTCCATGTAGCCGTTCAACTTAGCCTGCGGAAGCATGTCGCGCAAGGCGTCGTACAAAGGCTGCAGATACGGATCGAGCTTGTCTTTCAAGTCGCCCGGCAAAAAACCGAGGTTCTCGCCTGCCTCCACCGCCGGCCGCGTCAGTATGATGCGGCGCACCTCACGGTTTTTCAAGGCGCGCACGGCAAGGGCCACTGCGGTGTAGGTCTTACCGGTTCCGGCAGGACCAATGGCGAAAATCATGTCTTTCTTTGCTATGGACTCAACCATCTTCTTCTGGTTGACAGTTATAGCCTTCACCTGCATTCCATTACGCCCGTAAACCAGCACCTCGTCGTCACCCATGCTCTTCACATATGGCGTCTCACCTCCCGAAATCATCACATCCTCAATGACCTGAGGATTGATGCTTCCATAACGCTCGAGATGGTTCACCAACATGGTCAGACGGTCGAGGAAATAATTAACCTCATCCTCCCCTCCAATCACCTTCACAAAATCGCCGCGAGCAATGATTTTCAGCTTTGGAAACAAGTTCTTAATTATCGTAAGATGTTGATCCTTAGCACCATACAAATCACTCGGATTGACATTTTCTATCTGGACTATCTGTTCCGCCATTTAATTTTCTACGTTAAATTCAATATGCAAATATAAAAAATAAAAATTGTTCATAACTTTTTTATTTCGATAAAAAAATATCATTATAAAAACGTATTTTTGCATCTGTCAAACGACATATTGAAAAGAAGGGCGGATAATTATGGCAATCATAACATTAACAAGCGATTGGGGACAGTCAGACTATTACGTTGCTGCTGTCAAAGGTGCCATTCTGTCAGCCGTACCCGGCGTCAACGTCGTTGATATCACCCACAACATTGAGCCTTGGGACATAGCCTCGGCGGCCTTCATTATCCGCAACTGTTACCGCAACTTTCCCGAAGGAACCATACACATCATAGCCGTTGAGACCGAAGAGTCGGCAGAGAAGCCTCACATAGCGTTGAAAGCCAACGGACATTATTTCATTGGCACCGACAACGACATCTTCTCGCTCATATTGGGCGACACTCCATACGAGGCCGTCACCATAGAGGTGATTCAGGACTCCGACTACTTCACCTTCACCACCCGCGACCGCTTCGTTAAGGTAGCCGCCATGATAGCCAATGGACAGCCGTTCAGCGAGATAGGCCATCCTTACCCTGAAATCCGAAAGTGCGTCACTTTCCAGCCTACCATAGACGGCAACTCCATCCACGGCATAGTCACTTTCGTGGATTCTTACGAGAATCTGGTGACCAACATCACCAAGGAATTGTTCGAGAAGGTGCGCAACGGCCGTAAGTTCGAAATCCGTATCGGAAAATATGTCATCGACAAAGTCTGCCGCAGCTACACCGAAGTTGCCATTCCGGATGTAGTGGCCCTGTTCGGCACACACGGCTTCCTTGAAATAGCGATAAATCACGGAAGAGCCGCATCGCTGCTGGGCTTCTCCCGTGATTCATCAGTTGATATCTTCTTTATGTAAGATTATTTGTCGCCGTAAGACGAGCCGTCGAAGCAGTGTGTGCAAATCTGGCATTTAGGCATTCCTATAGCTTTGCAAATATTATCCAAAGTGTTGAATTTCAGTGTGTCAACACCTATATGTTTGCGCAGCATCTCCACCAGGTTGGCATATTGCTTGGTCGATGGGTCGCAGTAAAGCTCGATATTCTTTGTGCTATCGCCTTCAAGCTCCTGAACGCAACGACGTGTGATGAGCTCCAGTTCGTTCTTCGAAGCGCTGAAGTTCAGGAAGTTGCAGCCGTAGAGCAATGGCGGGCAGCTGATGCGGATGTGCACCTCTTTTGCGCCGTAGTCGTAGAGCATCTTCACGTTGTCGCGAAGCTGAGTGCCACGCACTATTGAGTCGTCGCAGAACACAACACTCTTACCTTTGAGCAGGGCGTGGTTAGGGATGAGTTTCATCTTGGCCACGTGCTCTCTCTGTGACTGGCTGACCGGCATGAAGCTGCGCGACCAGGTTGGAGTGTATTTGACCACGCTGCGCACATACGGAATCTTCCTTGCATGCGAATAACCTATGGCCATTCCTATACCTGAATCCGGGATAGGAGCCACATAGTCGGCCTCCACGTCATCGTGCTCACCCATGGCGAAACCGTTGCGGTAACGCATCTCCTCAACATTGATATTCTCGTAGTCTGATGCCGGGAATCCGTAGTAAATCCAAAGGAATGAGCAAATCTGGTTCTTGTCGGCAGGAGCCTGCAGCTGTGTAATGCCGTCTTGGGTAATCTTTACGATTTCGCCCGGTCCGACAAATCTTTCTGTTTCGTAGTCGAGGTTGATGTAGCTGTGACTCTCCGAAGCGACTACATAGCCTGTTTCGTTCTTACCGATGACGATAGGAGTACGTCCGTAGAAGTCGCGGGCCGCAATCACTCCGTCCGGGGTAAGAATGAGCATTGAGACTGAGCCTCTTACCTTTTTATAGACATTATTGATACCGTCCACAAAGTCGGAGCCCTGAGTAATCAACAAGGCCACGAGCTCTGTAGGGTTGGTGTCGCCATGACTCAACTCAGCGAAGTGTTGCTTGTTGTCGAGGCATTCCTTTTCCAAATCCTTCAGATTGGTGATTTTAGCCACAGTTACGATGGCAAACTTGCCGAGGTGTGAGTTGACCACTATAGGCTGCGCGTCGGTGTCGCTGATGATGCCGATGCCGCTGTTGCCATAAAACTTCGGGAGTTCGTCTTCAAACTTGGTTCTGAAATATGAGCCCTTGAGGCTGTGGATGGAACGGTTGAAAGTTTCGCCGTCGAATGTGCAGATACCGCCAGACGAGGTACCTAGATGTGAGTGATAATCAATGCCATAGAAGAGGTCTGTGATACAAGGCCTTTGTGATACGATTCCGAAAAATCCGCTCATTTTTTTATTAGGATTAAAAATTAAGCGGCAAAAATAAAAAAAAAGTTAAAACGTTGCACAAACATTTTAACTTTTTTTTTCATCTCTCAATTTTCAACTGCTGACTGCCTGTCACTACCTCCTAACGGAAGCGTCCCTTTTCTTTTTTAGAGCGTATCCCACTCCTAAAGCAGTCATTATCAGCAGTCCGCTTCCAACCGGTGCATTCGCCGGCTGGTCGTTATTGAATTGTCCGACATTGCCTGTAACAAGTACTATTGATAGACCTATTCTCCAGTCGTCGGCCTGATTTTCCATATCGCTTATGAACCAGTCGTTCTGTGCATTGGCACCGAAACTAATCATTGTTGCAAATACTATTGATAAAACTAATTTTTTCATTTCTTTTTCCTCCTATATTATTTATTTGACAACAATTTTCTGAGTTCTTAGATTCTCTCCCACCAACCGCAATATGTAAACGCCTCTGGCAGGAACATTCACTGTCTCAAGACCGCTGACGTACTCGCTCTTCACGAAACGTCCCATAAGGTCGAACACCTGCAGCTCACCTTCACCCTTGACAACTATGTCGCTGCCACTCTGATAGGCGAAGATGTCCAAACCTTCGGAGCCTTTCTGCTTTTTCAGACGCACTATGAAACGGTTGTCGCCATCGGCCGGCGAACCTATGAAATCATACTCTCTCTCGGCCAGCATATCTATATCCTCTCCGGCCAGCCTGTCGATGAGGTGGATGTAGTCGAACTCTCCTGTCGGCTTCATGCTGACGGTGTACTTGCCTGTAGTCATGGCCTTGAAGTTGAGGTCGAACTCCTGGGTGTTCATGTCCATACCCACCGAAGCAAAGTCCTCGCCGTTGTAGTTTATATATAGCATAGGGACATTTTCATTGATATGCTCTATCTTATTCAATCCGCCTACTGTATTGAACTCCACGCAAGCCTTGTCTTGGTAGGTGTTGTTGGCAACTGTAAACCAGATGTTTCTCTTGTCTTCCCTGCTACCCTTGCTTGAATAGGAAGCCTCGTCATAAATCGTCAAAGTACTTGCACTCTTGGCTTGTACAACGATTCCGGTCATTGGCGGAATTTCAGTTCCATCCTCTGTCAATACCCAGGCGCATCCCTCCGGATCAAGCACGTAACAATTGTTTTCAAGATAGGTGTTTGGAATTGCCACACCTTTACCGGCAGCATATTTTATTATGTTATGCATATACGGATTGCCGATAATATTAAAACCTTTGAAAATATTCTCTTCTTCTCCGGTTTGTCCAGTGAATGACAATTTATATTCCAGATCGCCCACATTAAGATCTCCGTCTAAAATTATTGTATAATCCTGGCAATTACGATAGAGGTAACCACGGCCGTTTTCAAGTTTAGTGAAATCGGCATGACCGGCTCTGTAGTTCTCCCATTGCAGCACCTCACCCTGGGCATTCGGTTGCACAGCCTCGTTGAAGCGGTACAAATCATATCCCGGAGTCGGCTCGACCATAACCGGATTCAATGTGATAAGGTTAGTGGCTGTCAGAATATTAGGATTACTGACGGGTGACGATAACAGATACCAGTTGTTGTATGAAACAGGCATGAATTCTTCAATATCCTTTTTCACTCTTGCCTTAATGTTACCGACTGGATTTTCAAAGATAATCTGTCCGCCGTCTTCTATGATCAACTTGAGCGGATCGTCGTTTATTATTGAAGGCAAATTCAACATGCCTGTCTCAGTTATAATGAAACAGCCATCGCCTTCAAATTTCACGGCCTTACCTAATACAACATTCTTGTCAATGGTATATGGAATGCTGATTACATACACATCTTCATCAATTGTGATGCCTTCCGGAAGGTCATCGTCATCTATCATGCCAGGCATCTCGGCCGGATTGTCGATTTTGGCCTCTGCCTTCTTGTTTACAGTAACCTGCAATATCTGATAATCTTCATTGTCGCTGGCAAAATTGGCTATAGAGCCTCTTCCGTCCAGGCCATTGGTGAAGCAACCGGTAACTCCGTTTTTCCCGACTCCGACAAAAGCTCCCTCTATGCTGCCATTAATATTGATCTTGTCATTGGCACCCATCAAATACACATTGGTGATACTGGTAGTCAGGGTGTTGTCATCATACTTCCAGTTTTCGGTAATATTCACAGCGCCCGATAATCTCAAGGTCTTGCCGGTGCTGACAAATATTCCGCCTCCGTTTTGAATGTAACTTGAATTGCCGATAACCGATCCGCCAACCATATTGAATGTGCCGCCCATTATACAAACTCCTCCGCCATAACCTTCAAATTTGGCTGATTCATCGTATGAACGGTTGTAGGAAATCATACAGTTGTTGGCATTAACAGTGCCGTTGGTCGTATAGATACCGCCTCCGTATTTACTTGAACTGTTACGGGAAATATTACAATTGGTCAAATTCAGGGTGCCGCCGTCCATATGTATGCCGCCACCGTTTGACGCGCTCTGATTGCTATGATATTCCACTGTATTTGAGACAATCTCACTGTCTGTGATATTTGCCGAGCCATTGGTCGCATCCACTCTCAAACCGCCGCCCTTGTCTTGCGACATGTTACTTCTAACGGACGAGTTGTTATCCATGGTGAAATGTGCCCTTTCGACAAACAGGCCACCGCCTCCGCCTTGTGCTGAATTCTCCCTGATTACACAGCCGTGCACTATAAGCGTACTGCCTATTCCGCTGTAAATGCCACCGCCTCTTGCGGTACGGTAAATGCCCACGGAATACTTTATACATTTGCTGTTTGTGATAAAGATGGTGTCACCGCTGTCACCTATACGACCGTTCAAGGTAAGGTGACCCATATTGTAAATGCCTCCGCCATCGGTGTTGTCGCCATGTTCGGTGTTGTTTCCAGCCTGGTTGCGTCCGCCGGTGATTGTACCGCGGCCATTGATAACCACATGGGCGCCGGCACCGATTTTTATGACATGTCCGCCTACCTTGAAATTCTCGTCTGTCAAATTACGGTCTATTGTATGTCCATTCAGATTGATGGTGACATCCCTGTCGATTGTCAAAGTAGCATCCTCCAGGCCGGCTACATAATCTTTGTCCAAGGTAATTGTAGCGTCCGAACCTGACAACAGAGCCTGCAACTCTGTCCACTCGGTGGATGAACCGTTGACAACGCGGAACTCTTTTGTTTTTGTTCCAGAGTAATTATGATCACCGTCGAAATTCAAACCAGTTATTGTCAAAACATAAGTACCGACATCTTGAACCGTGCTAGGCGATATTTCATAAGAAGCATAACCGTTCGAAAGTGCGTCGACATCGTCAAAAGTTACCGTAGGATTGATTGTAATTACTTCGCCGTTATAAATATAGGTGGTGTTGACACCGCCAATCGCCACAGTCACCGGCACATAAATGTCTTGACCATACAGTACGGTTATCTTTCTTCCTATTGTCTCGGCAGGAAGTACATGAACATAAACCAAAGTGCCTTGTGTTGAGGCCTCCTGGTTGTTTCCAAGAGTGTAATAGCAGCTTTCGTAATATCCTGACGAGGTGCTGCCGCTCTTGTTATAAATGAAGTTTTCCGCCCAATAAATACCGTCCTCCTTCGGATTGAACAGACAGTTTTTAAACGAGGTGCTGTTATCTCCATTTCCGCAGAAACCGCCATGGTAGTTACTGGCAGCTATAGTTCCCTGATATGCGCATGAATTGAATGTAACGCATCTGCCGTCGTATGCGAAACCGCCGCCTTCAGCATCCCAAAGGGCTTCATTGCAGTAGAAATTCATGTTTACAATAACGCGTTGAACCGTCGTTGCTTTATCGCTTTTGAAGTTGATTCCAATAAGACCCGACTCTTTTCCTACATTGGTATAAATGGCGCCGGACACTTTCAGATACTCTATTGTGGCTTCTGAAGTATAACGGAATGGAGCGACTATTTCTTCTTCGGTAGGAGTGTCTGCTGTTCCGTAGTTGAATGTAAGAGTGTGGATATTATAGGTGTCGCCTTCCTGTCCGGAAAAATGTCCCATGAAAGGATGTTCGGGAGTGCCCACCATGGTTGATACTGTAATGTCAGCGGTAAGTTTGAGATATTCATCTTTATATGAAGTACCGTTATCAACCTTGTTAGCAAAACTGAACCAATCTCCCACATTGGCTATGATATATGGGTCTAATTCCGTACCATGGCCTGATAGTTCACCGACTACATAGAAAACCTTGCTGCATGAGCCGAAATAGCCTTGCTCCTTTACACCGATAATGGACAGGGTGTATTCTCCTATTTCCTGTACCGTAGCAGGGCTGATACTGCATGTGTAATAAGTGCCTGGGGTTACCAGAGCACCGTCAAACGTCACTGTGGGATTGATATTGATTACATCACCTGTGTACGAATATATCTCATTAACATTTGATATTGCAACCTCAATTGTTTTATAAATATCAAAACCCAGAATCTTTGTTTCATATTTTCCAATATTTCCCTCTGGAATGTCATTCACATATACCTCTGTGCCTTGAGCAGTCATACCTATACGGTCTGTATAGTAGCAGTCTGTGATAGCCCCGACCGGTCCGAATACAAAACCGCCATTAGTGCTGCTGCCTTCAGCCGGATCA
>Ga0265298_10009564_pt1 | contig 11526 bp, 8 predicted proteins | sample AusTroGonzalo_MG_3_FD_193486 | JGI IMG/M metagenome (GOLD analysis project Ga0265298, IMG submission 193486) | Bovine rumen microbial communities from tropical cattle in Woodstock, Queensland, Australia - Gonzalo_01 | ecosystem: Host-associated > Mammals > Digestive system > Stomach > Rumen ...
TAGCGCATATAGCGGGCCGACTGCTTGACGTGCCACATCATGGCACGCGAGTCACTCGTACGTACAAAGATGCTCTTGCCCTGTGTGAAATACCAGTCAGCAGCATTCTTCTCCGTCAGTTGGAAGATGTCGTCGACAGCCTTCTGGGTGCTCTTGTCTGTAACAGCGTCAGTGAAGCGTATGTCTCTTGCCTTGAAGTCGAACAGCTCCATGAGTAGCGAACCCTCCAGACGTGCCATCCGCCCCATCTCCAGTCGTTGTATCCATGTCTTCAGCACATCATATTCAATGGTGTCCTTGGTGGTGCGCAGATAGATGCCCAGCATAATCAACTGGCGGAGGCTGATGCCTTGTGTCATGATGTTACGGGCAATATGGATGAGGCGTAGCAGCAGGTTGAAGGTCGGATCATTTGTGCCCGCTTCCTCAGCCAGCTTCTGCAGTTTACTGTTCAGCATGGGGTTGGTCAGTTCTTCAGGACCTTGCTCCTCTCTCGTTGACGTGTTGTCATCTTCGAAATGCTGGCGCAGCGAGGTCGTCATCTGCATGAAGAAATCATCCTCACAGCGTCGGAGGCCATTCTTAATCCAAGGTGTGACACCATGAATCTGAGATACCTCGTAAAGCCTGTTCCATTTCCAATGGGACATGGGCTCTATGGGTTCTATCTTGCCAAAAGCTCCACAGCGGAGCAGACGAAGGAAGTTGCGCTGAATGATGTCCATCGTGATGTCTTTATGAATAGCGTTTCGGATACCTTAATAATATAGAGAGCAGGGCGGCAATGCCAATGGCCAGCGGATAGTAGAGGTAGGGCAGGATGCTGATAGGATTCAGCTCTGCCAGTCCTGCCGCCATCAGCATCTGTGCACCATAGGGGATGATACCTTGTACCATACAGGAGAATGTGTCGAGTATAGAGGCACATTTGCGGTTGTCCACACCAAAGCGGTCGGCAATCTGTTTGGCGATGCCTCCCACGGTGATGATGGCTACGGTATTGTTGGCTGTACAAAGGTCTACGAACGACACCAGTCCTGCTACCGTCATCTCTGCGCCACGCTTGGTAGACACGTGACGTGTCAGACGCTGGATGATGAAGTCGATGCCGCCATTGTGCTTAATCATCTCTAAAAGTCCACCCGCCATCATGGTGATGATGATGAGCTCACCCATGCCAATGATGCCGTCGCCCATAGCGCTGAACCATCCGTAGATGTCAAACGAGCCATCCATAATGCCGATAATACCTGTTAGCAAGACGCCCAGTGATAGGACGGCCATGACATTCATACCCATCACGGCAGTAATCAGTACGACGAGATAAGGTACTACCTTCAGATAGGCTACGTCAGGGATGTCTTGTGGTGAGTGGATATTGGCTCCCATGAAAAGGTATACCACCAGGATGATGATGGCCGCAGGAACCACTATGAACGAATTGACACGGAACTTGTCGCTGAGCTTACAGCCTTGTGTGGAGGTGGCGGCAATGGTGGTGTCGGAGATAAACGACAGGTTGTCGCCAAAGAATGAACCACCGACCACGACGGCCGTCATCAAAGGGACGCTGGTACCTGTCTGTTCCGCTACACCTGCAGCGATAGGTGTCAGTGCAACGATGGTACCCACACTGGTCCCTACGCTGAGGGATATGAAGCAGGCTGCGAGAAACAGACCGGCCAACAGCATGTTGCCAGGCAAGAGCGTCAGTGCCAGATTAACGGTGGCATCGATGGCTCCCATCACCTTGGCGGTATGTGCAAAGGCACCTGCCAGAATGAATATCCAAATCATCAGCATCATCTGTCCCTTGGCAGCACCACGACTGTAGATGTCGATGCGCTCGTGTAGCGGAATACCGCCAGAGATGAGCACGGCAAACATCGATGCAACCATGAATGCTACGGTGATAGGTACTTTGTAGAAGTCACGGGCAATGATGCTCGTGACCAGGTATAGTACGATGAACACCACAAGTGGTGATAATGCTATCAGACCTTTTTTCAAAGTGTTACTCCGTTTTTGAATATTGATATTTCACGATAACCGTTCTCCTCGTTGCGGGCCTGTTCACCACTGGCTACTGCCAGCACCTTGTCAATGAACTCTGGTACCAGCTCCTGCATGGTACGACCCTCAATCAGCTGTCCTGCTGAGAAGTCTACCCAGTGGGGCTTGTTCTTGGCGAGGGTAGGGTTGGTGGCTATCTTCATGGTGGGTACGAAGGTGCCGAAGGGTGTGCCACGACCTGTTGTGAACAGTACGATGTGACAGCCGGTAGAGGCCAGCGCTGTCGCTGCTACGAGGTCGTTGCCAGGAGCTGACAGCAGATTCAGGCCAGTATGCTCCAAGCGGTCGCCATATTCCATGACACCACTGACTGGTGCCTTGCCACACTTCTGTGTGCAACCCAGCGCCTTGTCTTCCAGCGTGGAGATGCCGCCAGCCTTGTTGCCAGGACTTGGGTTCTCGCCAACGGGTTCACCGTGGGAGAGAAAATAGTTCTTGAAGTTGTTAATCATCGACACCGTCTTGTCGAAGAGTTCCGTAGTCTCGCAACGGTTCATGAGGATGGTCTCTGCACCGAACATCTCAGGCACCTCGGTCAGGATGCTGGTGCCGCCCTGTGCTACCAGCCAGTCGGAGAACTCGCCGACCAGCGGGTTGGCGGTGATGCCGCTGAAACCGTCAGAGCCGCCACATTTCAGACCGACACGTAGCTTGCTGACGCTGACAGCTTCACGCTTGTCTTTCTTGGCCTGGGCATACAGCTCGCGCAGTATCTGCATGCCGGCCTCTATCTCGTCGCCCTCTACGCGCTGGGTGACCAGCAGTTTGATACGGTCTTTGTCATAATCGCCAAGCATCGCCATGAAGTCTTCCGGCTGGTTATTCTCACAGCCTAAGCTCAGCACCAGTACACCACCGGCATTGGGGTGCAGACAGATGTCACGCAATATCTTGCGGGTGTTCTCGTGGTCTTCAGAAAGCTGTGAACAACCGTAGTTGTGATGCCAGGCATGGATGGCGTCGATACCCTCGCAACCAGTCTCCTTGGAGAGCTGATGGACGAGGCGTTCAGCGACACCGTTGACGCAGCCTACGGTAGGTACTATCCATATCTCGTTGCGCACACCGACATCACCGTTCTTGCGTACATAGCCATTAAAGTAACGCTTTTCGTCTTTTATGTTAAGTCTCTCGTTTACAGGATTGTATGTGTATTCCAGCGTACCACTGAGATTGGTCTTGAGGTTGTCCTCGTTGACCCAGTCACCCTCTTTCAGGTCTTGTAGCGCATGGCCGATAGGATAGCCGTACTTGATGATGTCCTCACCCTGTTTGGTGTCCTTGATAAGTATTTTATGGCCAGCTGGCGTGTCTTGGTTGATGATGATTTGCCGACCGTCAATATAGATGATGTCACCCTTTTTCTTGGGCGCCAGACAAACAACTACCGAGTCGGCAGGATTTATTTTTAAGAACGTAGCTTGTTCCATAAAGATTTCCCTTGTTTATAGTATACCGTTATCCGATATTCTTTCGACGGTAGAAATTGATGTTCTCCTTGCTCAACAGTTCGATAGGCATGTAGTTGACGGAGTCTACCTTCTTCTTTAATATGATAGCATTGAACAGCGTATCGATACAGGCATAGCCTTGCATATAGGCATGCTGGGCGATGAGGCATGAGATGCTGCCCTGGCGTACACACTCCGCATTCTTCGGCACCATGTCGTAACCCATAATCTGGATGTTGCGACGATTGCTGCGTAGCAGGTATTCACCTACCAGGTGGGCCTTGGAGTTGAACGTGATGCAGTGGTGTACGAGCGGGTGTTGCTCAAAGAATTTCTCTAAGATGGCGTCATAGTTCTCGCGCTTCTCGTCGAGCGACAGGTTGACCTCATGGATTTTGACATTAGGGAAGTGGTCGTGCATGTAGTGGCGGAATCCCGTCTCACGGTTCTCCTGCTGCTTGGATGCCACGTTGCCGTTGTGCATCTGTTTCATCAGCATGATTTCCTTCTCGTTAGGTGTAAAGAGCATCATCATGCGTGCTGCATAATAGCCACTGGCGAAAGAGTCTTGTCCGAAGAATGCCAATGGACGCAGGTCTGGCATGTAGGAGTCGAGTAGAACGAAGGGAATCCCCTGGGCGTGCATGATTTCGGTGTATTTGCGGGTGATGTCCAGCTGCGAGGGCACGACAACGACACCGTCGGGCTGTTGTCTCAACACCTCTATCATGGTCTTGGCAAAGGTGTCGGTGTCGAAACGGTTATAGTACACCACCTTCTTGGATACACGGAAGTCGCGGAAGCGTTCAATGGCTTCTGTGGCCCCCGTCTCAATCTCCTGCCAGTATGCCTCCGACTCGTGCTTGGGCAATACCATAAAGAAGGTGTATGACTTGTTATAGGCCAGTGCTGAGGCATAGCGGTTAGGCTTATAGTCCATCTCCTCCAGAGCCTTCTTGACTTTGGCCAATGCTTTCGGTGACACGTTCGGGCGCTCATGGAGCACACGGTCAACAGTACCAACGCTGACGCCTGCGCGTTCTGCGATGTCCTTGATTCTAATCTTCTCAGTATCCATAATCACTGCAAAGGTAATGAAAAAAAATGATACGCCGAAGAATTATTGTAGTTTTTTCTGAACGGTGTACGTTTACGGTTGTTTTTAGAATATTTTTCATAGAATTCTTTGTCATTAGAAAAAAATAGCTTATCTTTGCAAACACTTTAAATACAACATTTTCTAAATGTAATACTAAAACAGATGGCAAAAATTGTAACATTAGGTGAGATTATGCTTCGCCTGTCGCCCATGGGCAACGACCGTTTTATTCAGAGTGAGTCATTCCGTATCATCCCTGGCGGTGGTGAGGCTAATGTAGCTGTCAGCCTGGCTAACTATGGCCATGAGGCATATTATGTGTCAAAACTTCCCAAGCATGAGATTGGTCAGATTGCAGTGAATGCACTCCGCCGTTATGGTGTAAACACTCAGTTTGTCGCCCGTGGTGGTGACCGTGTGGGTCTGTACTATGCTGAGACGGGTGCTTCTATGCGTCCTTCAAAGGTTATCTACGACCGTGCTCATAGTGCTATCGCTGAGGCTGATCCCAAGGATTTCGATTTTGATGCTATCATGGAGGGTGCAGCCTGGTTCCACTGGTCTGGTATCACTCCTGCTATCTCTGACAAGGCTGCCGAGTTGACCAAGTTGGCTTGTGAGGCTGCTAAGCGTCATGGTGTGACAGTCTCTGTCGACCTGAACTTCCGCAAGAAGCTGTGGACTTCTGAGAAGGCCATCTCTATCATGCGTCCGCTGATGAAGTATGTGGATGTATGTATCGGTAACGAGGAAGATGCTGAGCTCTGCCTTGGCTTCAAGCCCGATGCTGACGTTGAGGGTGGTCAGACTGATGCCGCTGGTTACGAGGGCATCTTCAAGCAGATGATGGCTGAGTTCGGTTTCAAGTATGTTGTCTCTACGCTGCGTGAGAGTTACAGCGCAACCTTCAACGGCTGGAAGGCCCTGATTTACGATGGTAAGGAGTTCTATCAGTCAAAGCGCTATGAGATTAATCCTATCATCGACCGTGTAGGTGGTGGTGACTCCTTCTCTGGTGGTCTGATTCATGGCCTGTTGACCAAGAAGACCCAGGGCGAGGCCTTGGAGTTCGCTGTTGCTGCTTCTGCCTTGAAGCATACCATCAATGGTGACTTCAACCAGGTGTCTATTGAGGAAGTAGAAGCATTGGCTGGTGGTAGTGCCAACGGTCGCGTACAGCGCTAAAATTAATTGATAATTGATAATTGACAATTGGCAATTATGGCAAAATTTGACAAGATAGCTGTCTTGAAGAAGATTGGCGACACTGGCATGGTGCCCGTCTTCTATCACAAGGATTTGGAAGTGTGTAAGAACGTCGTGAAGGCCTGCTACGAGGGTGGTGTTCGTGCTTTCGAATTTACCAATCGTGGTGACTTTGCTCATGAAATCTTCGGCGAGTTGGTGAAGTGGGCTGACAAGGAGTGTCCTGAGTTGGCACTGGGTATTGGTAGCGTTGTCGACGCTCCTACCGCTGCCCTCTACCTCCAGCTGGGTGCTAACTTCGTGGTTGGTCCGCTGTTCAATCCCGAGATTGCTCCCGTCTGCAACCGTCGCCTCGTTCCTTACTGCCCTGGCTGCATGACAGTCAGCGAGATTGGTAAGGCTCAGGAGTTGGGTTGCGACCTGACGAAAGTATTCCCTGGCGATGTCGTTGGTCCTAATATGATTAAGGGCTTGAAGGCTCCCATGCCTTGGTCTAAGATTATGGTGACTGGCGGTGTGGCTCCTGAGGAGGAGAACCTGAAGTCATGGTTCAAGGCCGGCGTGTTCTGCGTAGGTATGGGCTCTAAGCTGTTCCCCAGCGATAAGGTAAAGGCTGGTGACTGGCAGTATGTGACCGACAAGTGCAAGGAGGCACTCGGTTATGTGGCTAAGGCTCGCGCTTAATACGCTACTCGCACTTATCGTTTTCTCAGCTTGTTCATCGCCAGACAGGCAGGTGGTGGACAAGCTGAATTCTCTCTCTTATGCCTGTCACTATCGAGATATTGACTCTACGGAGATTTATGCGCAGCAGGCTTACGATGCTGCTGACGGCTATGCTGCTGGGCGTGCTGAGGCACTCAACAACATGGCTTTCGTCTCTATGGTGCGCATGCACTACGACCAGGCTGAGCAGCAGCTTGATGAGGCCCTGTCGATAACCGACAACCAGATAGAGCTGTATATCGCCGAGATTCAGTACATGCGTCTCTGCCAGCGTCGCTCTAACAACCGTGCTTTCTACGAGCATCGTGAGCGTGCGCAGAACCATCTGCAACGCATCCGTGAAGAGCGTGAGGAGTTGCCTGCCCGTTTACAGTTACGCATGGTCTATGCAGAGTCGGAGATGGCCATTGTCAACTCCACCTATTATTACTACGTCGGTCTTGAACGGCAGTCCGTCGAGGCCATCCGTTCGTTGGACGTTGATGCCATACGCAGCGATACCACACAGTATCTAAACTACCTCTATAATGTGGGGGCAGGAGGTATCTTGACGGGTGATAATCCTGAACAGATACGTGCCGACGAGATGGAGATACTGAACCGCTGTCTAAGCATAGCACGTCGTAAGGGCTATCCGTATTTCGAGGCCCAGGCGTTGGAAGGTCTGGCAGACCATACGGACGATATCGCTTTGGCAGACTCTTCCTTGCAACTGTTTACGGCCTATGGCGACATCTATCAGATAGCGGGTGCCAACCGTACGCTGGCGTCGTGCTATCATGCCAAGGGTGACGACAATACGGCCCTCGACTATCTGCACCAAGCGCTCTCTGATACGCTCATCAATCAGGCACCTGACCTGGTGGCCAGTATCCGTGAGCAGTTGTCGGTGGCTTACTCTGCCATTGATGACAAACCCAAGAGTGACTATAACCGCAACATCTATATCGACTTACAGGAACAGACACGCCAAGACCGTGAGTTGGAAGCCCGTGCAGGCATTCTTGACCATGAGGTCAGCCAGCTCAACTGGATGATTCTAGCGGTCTTCATCGCCATCTTGCTGATGGTCTTCCTGTTGTGGCTCTTTAACCGCATGAATCGCCAGCAGAAAGAGGACAACCAGTTCGACGACCTGCTGGAACAAAAGAAGGAGGAGGTGGCCGAGGCCCGTCTGCGTGTGGAGCGTAATGAGCGCCGCCATTTGGAGCAGCGTGCCAAGATTTCTATGGCTATGGGCATCCTGCCACTCATCGACCGCATCCGTCATGAGGTGGACAAGATAGCAGAGCAGCCAGCTACTGCAGACAATGCTGAGCGCTTGGACTATATCCGTGAGCTCACGGATAACATCAATCAGCAGAACGACGAGCTGACACAGTGGATTCAGCTCCGTCAGGGTGAGCTGAGTCTCCATGTGGAGAGCTTCCCCTTGCAACCGCTATTCGACATCGTGGCACGTAGCAAGACCAGTTTCAGCATGAAGGGCGTACAACTCAGCGTGCATCCTACGGAGGCTACCGTCAAGGCCGACCGTGTCCTTACCTTATTTATGCTCAACACGCTGGCCGACAATGCCCGCAAGTTTACGGAGGATGGCGGACAGGTAGATGTCTCTGCCACCGAGGGCGACGGCTATGTAGAGCTGTCTGTGGCCGATACTGGCAAGGGCATGTCTGCTGAGCAGTTGGCACACGTCTTCGACCATAAGGTACAGCAGGGTCATGGCTTTGGACTGATGAACTGTAAGGGTATCATCGAGAAATACCGCAAGACCAGCAAACTCTTCTCCGTCTGCTCGTTGCAGGCTGAGAGCGAGGAGGGTAGAGGCTCACGCTTCTTCTTCCGTCTGCCTGTTGGCAGGCTGTTGGCGATGATTGTCTGTCTGTTCTCTTTGGGAGCTATGCAGGCAGCTAACAGTCAAAAGCTCACAGCCATCGAGCGTGCCCATATCTATGCAGACTCCGCCTATTTCTCGAATATCAATGGCACCTATGCCCGAACGTTACAGTTTGCCGACTCGTGCATTTCGGCACTCAACGCCCACTACCGTGCGCAGTATCCAGAAGGACAGTTGCTATTGCAACGGCTCAGCGACCAGAGCCCTGCCCCAGAGATACAGTGGCTGCACGACGGCATCGATACCAACTACCAGATTATCCTCGACATACGCAACGAGAGTGCGGTGGCTGCCTTGGCGCTGCATGAGTGGTCGTTGTATTCCTATAATAATAAGGTCTATACACAGCTGTTCAAGGAGATGAGTGCCGACGCCACGCTGGCCGACTACTGTCGCACTATGGAGCAGTCGCAGCAGAACAAGCGCATCGCCGTCTATCTGCTGTTGGTACTCTTTGTGCTCATCGTGCCAGCGTATTACATGCTGTATTATCGCCACCGTCTCTATCGCCGTTTCCATCAGGAGAGTCAGCAGCAGACCACCCTTGAAATGGCTGATGACGACTTGCACCGTGCCGAGTTGGAGAATGCCAACCTGCACGTCGCCAACAGCGTGCTCGACAACTGCCTGTCTACGCTGAAACACGAGACGATGTACTACCCCTCACGCATCCGCCAGCTGGTAGACTCTGGCGACCTGAAACCACTGGCCGAGGTCACTGGCTTCTATCGTGACCTTTACAGCATACTCATCCAGCAGGCCTTAGGACAGGTGGAGCGCATCAAGATGCACGTACACCCCGTAGAGTTCTATGGCCAGCAGATACTGGGCGACACCAACATGCTGCACTATCTCATGGAACTGCTGAAAGGTGACGTCGTCGCCGAGGTGAAAGATGAGAAATACGTGGTCTATCACATCACGCTTGCCGCTCCACTCTCACCGCTCAACTTCCTGCTCTGTCGCCAGATAGTCCGTGAACACGGTGAGGCTACGGCCCGTCGTGGTTGTGGCATCATTATAGAAAACAACTTAGTCAACATCACATTACCCCGACACAATGGAAAACTTTAAATTAATTATCGTCGAGGACGTACCCCTCGAACTGAAAGGCACAGAAGGCATCGTACGCAACGAGATTCCTGAGGCTGAGGTCATTGGCACAGCAGACAATGAGGCCTCCTACTGGCGCCTCGTCAAGCAGCAGCAACCCGACCTCGTCTTGCTCGACCTGGGCCTGGGCGGCTCTACAACGGTAGGCGTCGAGATATGCCGTCAAACCAAGGAACTATACCCGAAGGTGAAGATACTCATCTTCACTGGTGAGATATTGAACGAGAAGCTGTGGGTCGACGTGCTCGACGCTGGTGCCGATGGCATCATCCTGAAAAGTGGCGAGCTGTTGACGCGTCGTGACGTGATGGCTGTCATGGAGGGTAAGCAACTCGTATTCAACGAGCCCATCTTGCAGAAGATTGTCGACCGCTTCAAGCACTCCGTATCCTCACAGCTGGCACGCCAGGAGGCGCTGATTAACTATGAGATTGACGAGTACGACGAGCGTTTCCTGCGCCATTTGGCGCTGGGCTTTACGAAGGAGCAGATTACGGGTCTGCGTGGCATGCCCTTTGGCGTGAAGAGTTTGGAGAAACGCCAGATGGAGCTGGTGCGCAAGCTGTTCCCCAACGGCGAGAGTGTCAACGCTACCCGCCTGGTGGTGCGTGCCCTCGAACTGCGCATCCTTGATATTGATAACCTCGAACCCGATATGGAGTGAAGAAGTTTCTGCCACATATTGCCTTTACGCTGTTTGTAGCACAGTTGCTGCTCATGCTGGTGTCGTGGTTGCTGAGTGCAGCCTTCCCAGACAGTGGCATCCGCTCGCTGCTTTCTGGTGAGGGAATGCGCTGGTTCTTTGGCCATTTCAGCCACCAGCTGGCGACACCTGTTTTGGTATGCCTTGTACTGGTCCTCATGGCCTACGGTGTGTTCCGCCATTGTGGGCTGCTCCACTACCGCTCTACCTACCGTGAGCGCCGTGCCCTCACCATGACGCTGGTGCTCACCGTCGTCGCTGTCGTCTTGATACTGTTGATGGCCGCCATTCCCCATGCCGTCATGCTGTCAGTAACGGGTAGCCTGTGGCCCTCGCCATTCTCACGTGCCCTGTTGCCACTATTGGCATTCATCGTCATAGCCCTCAGCGCTTTCTATGGCATCATGGCAGGCCATTTCGCCAACCTCTCCAACGTCTACGACGCCCTGCTCGACGGCATCCGTCAGGGGGCTGCGCTCTTCCTGTTCTATCTGCTGATACTCCAACTTTTTCTGTCGGTATCCTATATAATAAGCCTTTGATAATCAAGATAATAACTGAAACTTATGAAGCGAATATTTAGAACTGTATTGGCAATTTTACTGCTCTGTACGGGTAGTGTAACGGCCACTGCACAGACGACGGCAATGGTGCGTCTGGATGCCCAGACTACTCACCAGCGCATCACCGGATTTGGCGGCTTTGTCTGCTCGCCATCATTCCAATATGGACACATGTCGGATGATGAAATTAAGAAGGTATGGGGCGAGACCAGCAGCGTCGGTTGCAACATCATGCGTCTGTATATTCCTATTGGTAAGAATGCCTGGAGTCAGTCGCTGGCTACCGCCAAGAAAGCCAAGCAGATGGGTCTCATCGTCTTTGCCTCACCGTGGGGACAGCCTGCTGAGTGGAAGACCAACGGCACCAGCAATGCCAAGAACGAGGACGGAACGACGGGTAAGCTGAAACGTGAGAACTGGCCCGACTATGCCGAGTATTTGGAAGAGTATGTACAGTACATGCGTAATAACGATGTCGAGCTCGATGCTATCTCCATTCAGAACGAGCCCGACTGGCCCGCAACCTATGCCGGTTGCCTGTGGGATGCCTCCGAGATTGCTGAGTTCGTAAAGACCTATGGCCCTACTATCAGCACCAAGGTGATTGCTCCTGAGACGCTGGCTGTCAGCGACTCCTATGCCAATGCACTGAATACGACCGATGTGCTGGCAGGTTTCGACATCTATGGCGG
>Ga0265298_10009567_pt1 | contig 11526 bp, 13 predicted proteins | sample AusTroGonzalo_MG_3_FD_193486 | JGI IMG/M metagenome (GOLD analysis project Ga0265298, IMG submission 193486) | Bovine rumen microbial communities from tropical cattle in Woodstock, Queensland, Australia - Gonzalo_01 | ecosystem: Host-associated > Mammals > Digestive system > Stomach > Rumen ...
CTGAAGAATGAGTTGATTGATGCTATAAGAAATAGTTGAGACTGGATAATCAAAGACCCTCCCCCGCCCTCTGAGAAAGATCACGGCGGAGGGCATTTTTAAAAAGTATGCCAGATAAATGCCGTACATGCGAAGAAGGACGCTGCTGCATCAATGGGCGTTACTGCGAGAGATATAAGTCATATGTAGAATATTTAAATAATACAATTTGCAATGAAGATTAAGATTCAACATTCCCCTGATGGCGTTTGTATCCATGAAATATGGACTCGAACAGACGTTATTAACAAGGAAACAATGCATGCTCACAAGAAAGATAGCGGAAGAGTAATCATGTTAGCAGGAATATTTATGAGGATGTTCCCACGCTTTAAGGAAGTAACAGTCAGTACTAAGTTGACAGAAGACTAATTATCCGTCTATCAAAAATAGTGAACTACGTTGTTACTGCCATCAACAAGCTTTCAGGCAAGCGTGAGATTATTTCTTTCCCACGCTCGCTTGAACAGTCCACGGCTATGCTGCAGAAACACTTGAAGAAATGCAAGTATAAGCGGCATCAGCCGTGGAAAAGCTTCCGTATTGAAGAGAGTAAGGAATAAAATAATAGAGATAGATGAAACAAGAAAACAACTTATCAGCGACGGTGGATAATTTCTGGGATGCGCTTATGAAGGCCAACGACGAGCTGAACAGCTTTATATCCTCAGGAATGCCATCGACCACGGAGAAGAGACACAAGGATTTCGTCCGTTGCTGGAACGTTATGAAGGATAGAGCCACCTCACTATGCGACCTATTGGAGCAGCAGTTTGTGACTAAAGTAGACCCTGTAGAGATTACGCTTCCATGGAACACAGACACATTTGTGATTGCCTGGCACAGATGGAAGGAGTATCTGGAAGAGCAGCACCATAAATATATGAAGAGCAGGATGGAATATGCTGCCCTCGCCTATCTGAAGAAGTTAAGCGACGATAATGAGGCGACGGCGATTGAATACCTGCAGTTTGCAATGGCCAACGGCTATCCGCGTTTCTTCAAGGTGACGACAAAGAATTACGAACAGCCAACCGTAGCAGGAGGACGAAGCGATGGAGACTACTGATCAGGAACGTATAGAACGGGCTATCCAGCAACAGCGGAGCATGTATATGGAGGCATCGAGCGACTTGATGGTATGGCACGACCCACGTTTGACCAAGGAAAACTTCTGGAGTCTCCTAAACGCTACAGCTCAGGCTATTATGGCCAAGCGTGGCGTCTATCATCCGTTTGTGGTAGACGACAACAATCGTGAAATAATACTGCAGATGTGGCTCTATGCAACGGGTTCCAAAGAATGTAAGTGGAACATTCACAAGGGTATCTACATCGGAGGCAAGGTTGGCTGCGGCAAGACGCTCCTGATGCAGGCCTTCATGGAGATTCTGCACTTCATATCAGGGAGGACGGTGGAGATGATACCGGCCACGCTTCTATTTCAGCGTATCATCGACGACGGTATCAACAGTCTTGCCAATCGCCCCTTATTCATTGACGAGCTGGGACGTGAGCAACTGGAGATGAACGCTTTCGGAAATAAGATGCGGCCAATTGAAGACCTAATGGCGCTGCGCTACAACAACGGTGCCAGGACCTTTTTTACCTCCAACTTCAAGATTGCCACTCTCTCAAAAGGGCATAATGAAAAAGGTGACAAAATAGGTTATGGCCAGTATATCGGCGACCGTATCCAGGAGATGACGAATATCGTTGAACTCCCAGGTGAAAGCCGACGTGAGAAATGGGAAGAGAAATGAATAAGAAAGAACGCCAACAACTAGCAGCCACCGTATCAAGCGACCATCCTCACAACCGACTTGATACCATCAAGGAGTGGCTGAATCAAAACTATGTGGTTCGAGTCAACCTGCTCGATCGTAGCAAGGTGTCACTAAGCCCTACGTCTGAATGCTCCTTCCACTATGATCATCCGGTAACAGAGGATGACATCTGGCTTCATGCTTTTGCAGAGGAACTTCCAGTATCCCAAAAGGTCTTAAGACTTCTATTAGCCAGCCCAAACCAGATGGAGTCCTTCAATCCAATTACCGACTACCTAAAGTCTCTGCGGGGGAAATACAAAGGTCCCTCGCAGATTGACCTTTTATGTACGTCCCTCATTCTGGTACACGAGGACAAGGAGAGTAAGGAGCGAGCGAGTCATCTCCTGCGTAAATGGCTAATAGCTACGACTGCCTGTGCCTTGGGTGTCAAACGCAACGATGTAGCTCTTGGATTGGTCGGCGAAAAAGCCGGTATTGGTAAGACTACCTTCTTTGAGCTCTTAGTACCAACATGCCTAAGGGAGTACTACCAGATAGCACAGAAAGATGAGCGACTCTTCTCGATGCCTAACAGTTTTACACAGAAGTTCCTTCTGAATTTCGACGAGTTAGCGGCCATCAAAAAGAGTAATGAGGAGGATTTCAAACAATATATGTCAGCCAGTGAGATTGATATCAAGCGACCTGGATCAAGATACACAGAGAGGGTACCTCGTGTAGCCTCGTGCTGCTTCACGTCAAATAAGAACCAACGTATGGGTGGCTTTATCAGCAAACCCGACTCAGGACTGATGCGACGCCTGGCTGTTATCGAGGTAGAAGCTATAGCCGACTACCGCAAGCGTCTTAACGTGGACCAGCTCTGGGCTGAGACGGTCATGCTGCTCGATGGCGGATATAATCCGGAATGGACACAAGAGGAATATAATCAGTTCATCGTAGAAAACCGCCAGTATGTTGAGGAAAGCAACGCTCATCGTTTACTCCGCCTATACTATCGTAAGCCTGAGGGCAACGAAAAGGGTACGTTCATGACTGCAAAGCAGATTGTTGAGCAGCTGAAAGATAAGCGCAAGCTATCTTCTCCCACCCAGCATGTCAACGAGGTGACTGTTGGCCAGGCACTGGTTCTCCTGGGTTATCGCCAAGAATCTCAGCGCACCAACGAGGGAAAGCCTCGATACGGATATTTCATCATCCCCTCGTTCGACCCGCCACCAAAACAAGGAAAGTAGTTTTCTTATAATTATATCTCTAGCGTTTCGGACTGTTGAATTTGAAAGTTCAACGGCCCGATTCTTTTTTTAAAAGATCTTATTTATTTTTCCGCACACACGTTGTATTTATATATAAGAAATCCCGCTTTCATGAAATCTTCAAAATGAAGATTGTATAGATAAAAACAAGGCGTAAGAAATTTGATTTTGGCGAAACGAATAGGTACTACAGGTACTACAAACCATTATCGAACCATAGGATTCCCTTTATTTTTCGGCATTTTAGAGCACTCATTTGTAGTACCTTAGTTGGCGAAACACCACAGAATTACCCACTTTTTAAAAGGTACTACAAGGTACTACAGCATCAAAGGTACTACAGCATTTTTCCGTCACATCGCCCTGTTTATCGGCATTTCAGCCCTTTGTAGTATGTAGTACCCTTATATCCATCATTTTTTTAAAAATTCATCGTGATACTTTCAGCATTCAAACCCATCAGCTTTTTCGTGTTTCTTTTGGAATCCAAACCCTTCATGACATCACCTTCAGCATTCTATCACCATCGTCCAACATTTCGGCTTTATCATTTGGCTATGTGATTTCAGATGGCAGATGTGATTATCCTCGAATCTAAGAAGGTATCGTCGACTTCATCCCTGCAGCTGGCTTACCATGTTCTCCGCATCATCTATCCGGCTCACCTCTCTGACGTCCTGCATAACGAATTTACGTGTTTAACGTGATGCCCACTTGCTGGTGTTCCTGACTTTTTCGATGCAAAGTTAAGGCGGGCGTATTCTTCAAGTATCAGTCACAGGCTCCTTATGGCGGCAGAATTTTTCCGGCAACCTTCCAATCATTTCCCTGATACCAAGAAAATGATGGTATTCCATAAAATTTCCTGGCCATTCCTTGCATTTCCATACTTCTCCCCGCTCACTTCTGTAGGCATCGTAAAAAGCCCTCACACAGAGGGCATCACTAGAAGTTAAACATTTAAATTCATACAGTTATGCAGAACAATAAGTCATTAGAGTTTCAGAGCCTCGCTAAAGAGGAGAAAAATTATCTCGGTAAGCTTGCCCTTCAAAAGATGTCAGTTGAGGATTATATGAATGATTGCGAGGATGAGCATCCCGCCGTTTACGTTGGTACATACGCCAAGTACAATGATGGAAGCCTCTTTGGCATGTGGGTTGATTTAGTAAAGTGCGGTGATTATGATACATTCATGGAGGTTTGCCACAATCTTCACGCCGATGAGGAGGATCCTGAGCTGATGTATCAGGATTACGAATGTTTCCCCAGTGCCTGGTATTCTGAAAGCGGTATCGATGAGGATACATTTGATAAAATCATGGAATTTGCCGATATGGATGATGATGACAGGGATGCCTTCGAAGAGTTCTCAGATGCTTTCAGCAATGATAGCGTAGAAAGCTTCAAGGAGCGCTACATGGGCAAGTGGGATTCTGAAAAGGATTTCGCTGAGCACATCGTGGATGAGTGCTACAATCTCGATGACATGATGGGCCATCTGGCTTCATACTTCGATTACGAGGCTTACGCTCGTGATCTTTTCATTGATGATTTCTATTTCTCAAATGGCTATGTGTTCAGAAGATAATCTGGACACAAGCCTTTTTTCTCGTTTATTATTCGTACCTTTGCAGCGAATTAAGCAAGATTATGACACAAGAACAATTTAAAGAACTATTACGTAGTCAGCAGGGCGAGCTCAACGCCGTGCTGATGTACCAAAGACTGGCTAAAGTAGTAAAGACCGACAAGGAACGTGAGGCGTTCCTACAGTTGGCAAAGGAGGAAGGCAGACACGCCAGCGTGTTTCATGCCTACACCAAGAAAGTATTGAAACCCAAGAAAACCATGGCTCGTATCATGCCCATCCTTTATTATCTGCTAGGCAAGAATCGCCTCTACAAGATGATTGCCAAGGGAGAATACGATGCTGCCGTTGGCTATGAGCATCTGATTGCAGAATTCCCTGAGGTGGAGAGTGTAAAGAACGACGAGAAGCGTCATGGTGATATAGTATCAGGACTTCTATGAGTAATTTCAGAGAAATCTGACAGGCAAGGAGGCAATAGAACTGGTAAGACAAAGATGACACTCCGTGAACTCATAAATTCCGTCGATTCTGAGCAGTATAGCGACAATGCGCTATACCAGAAGCTCCGTGAGACTAAACCAGAATATGGCAACAGCAAGCATATTCAGGTTAAGGTGGTAAATGGCGAGATTGCCATTACCAACCTGCATGTTGGCTCGCTGGGCGACATCCTCACTTACCCCATCGACGTTGACCCTGACTTGAATATCTCGAAGATACAGCTGATGGACGCTATCCTAAAGGAACTATCAGCAGACGGCTTCACAGAATCGGAAGCCTCCGACTTCTGGAGTGACTTCGACAATCTGCAAAAAGCGAAAATTGTCAGATAACATTTGTAAGGTCATCCAAATCCACTTCAGTGAAACGATTGAATCGCTTACCATCACGTTCAATCTTCTCAAAGAACATCTTTTCAGGACGAACCCAACACTTTTCATCACCATAAAGGGCCTGATAGATAACCATTCTCTCCTGAGTTTCGCTATCAAATGCAGTCTGTAAAAAGCGGTATTCACCACCTTTGAAATGTTGAAAATATCGTGTTCTACCTACCTCTTTGGCATAATCCAATAGAAACTCCTTGATAACCGGCACATAGAATTCTCGAACCTCTTCAGCTGTGGGAGTGTGCCCGCCAGGGAAGTGAACACTCCAATCATAATATTTTCTATATAGTGACTCAAAGTGTGCCAATGAATCCTGTTCACCAAAGATACCAATGATGCGATTTCTATAGAATTCACTGCAACAGTCAAACTGATGGGCTTCCAGTTCTGCAAACTCGGCAATCAATTGCTCGTCAATAATGAAGTCCTGCTTACCATCTTTGCGTGGTGACTTATATTGCTGTGCGCCTATTCTTGGCTTCAGAAATTCAGTCATCTTGAAATGGGGATTGCCCAGCAAAGCAGGCAGTCCGACAATGGGGGCTATCATCTGCGCATAAAACGAACCGCAACTGTTGCCCACCAACATGTTGGGTTTCTCTTTATCAATCAAATCACGGATAAAGCTGATAGCCTCTTTTGGATGAAGTGGAAGGTCTGGGGTCAGAACATCCACAACATCTACAAATCCAGGGTCATCACTAGGGATTGGATTTGAAAAAGCCTCTTTTAATGCCACAGCTGGTACACATTGGCCACTGGCATAAAACCCATGCAAAAATAGTATTTTTAACTTCATGACTGCAAAGGTACTATTAAGTGAGCGAAAAACCAAATTTACTTGAGCTTTTCCGAACGGGAGTGCCTTCGAGGCTAAAACCTCAAAGGTACAAATAATCAGGGACAACCAAATCAACATACTAAAATGTTTCATGTCTTAGCAAATCAGCACTCATTTTACTACTTTTGCCTATGGATTCAGGATGATACCTGGCCCCATATCAAGAACAGTTTGATAAAAACAAAAGAAATTTGTAATAATTTGATTGTAATTCGCTGATATTTATTAACTTTGTAGCAAAATAGTAAAGTAAAACATCATGAGTGAGTATTGCGTATATTTGAAGATGCCATCTTACCTCCGCCAGTGGTTTATTCACCAGCATGGCGGAAGCGAACCCGTGAAGTTAAACCGTTGTTCACCCGAGAGCGACCTGCTCCGAATGTCAACAATCCGAATGCCTGACAACATCCTACCCCCTCGCCAGCAGGAAGGTGAAGTTGCCATCTGCATCCCTTACTACAAGAGTCACGACCCACGAACCTATAACTATCTTTCCAAGCAAGGCAAGGAAGCGCTGCTTGAAATGATTCGTGGCAATTTCCGTGTTGACCTCTGGAACTACCTCCACACCTTTGACAAGTACGGTCAGGAGCTGAAACAACTGACCTTGCTCTACATGGAGCTGAGGGGTATCAAGGAGGATGATAGCTGCTACGATTCCATCAGCAAGATATATCAACGCCAGCGCGACAGCTATAAAAAGACCCTAAAACGAAAAAAACAATAAAATTAATCCGACTTCAGCGCCTTTTTGTCTGAAATGCAAAAATGGCTGGAATGTCCGATTCATCCGAAGAACTTAACCAATGAAATGTATCTCTCTTCCTGGAATTCTGAAAGTATGGTATATCGGCCGTGACGATCTCCCCGATGATGTGGTATATCGGGCCGTCGCAGGAATCCCAATATCATTAGAAGTCGAACCCACCGAAATCAAGCTTAGCGGTCAAGCAGCCTGTGAAGTGGAACAGTCATACGATAATAATAGTTATATAGAGAAATCAAAGCTCACATTCCTCACACTTGACGACGTTCCTTTAGACCAGCATCCGGCGTTCGTCATAGAGACTGTAGATGAAGAGTATTATGTCATCGGTGCCAAAGAGCGACCATACCCGACCGTCAAAATCACTCACTCCACAGGTCAGCCCGACGGCGACCCTTCCGTAGCCAAGTACGAGGTTTCCTTCACGGCGAAGAAAGCTCTTGCACTTTGCGAAGTCTGATTTTCCACGCTCTGGTGCACCTCATAAGTGGCAAAGAAACGTAATCCAACGTCTTTTCGCCACTTTTTTATATAATGTACCTTTGCGCCATAATTCAACACATTATGGCGACAACCAACACAAAAACTAACTACAACCTTCACCTGAAGGGCTTCGTCGGAGGCTATGACTTCGACGCTGACTACGTTGACTACATTCTCGGTAAGAACACCGATAAAGAAGTCAACGTACTGATTGACTCTCTGGGAGGACAGTCAAGTACCGCCCTGAGCATCTTCTCGGCCTTCAAGCGTCACGGAAATGTAAATGTGCATTTCGTGGGCATGAACGCCTCTGCTGCTACTATCGCTTCTCTCGGCGCCAAACACATCACTATGGACTCGTCGGCTATGTACCTGGTCCACAAGTGCAGTGTGGGCTTCTTCGAATGGGGACAGCTGAACAGCGACGGCCTACAGGCGCTCATTGATAATATCGAGCACCAGAAGGCTGACTTGGATAAACTGGACGCTAACATCGCCCAGATGTATGCCACTCGCTGCAAGAAGGAGCCTGCAGAGCTGCTCACCCTGATGAAAGCCGGTGGCTGGCTCACAGCACAGGAGGCGCTTTCTTGGGGCTTCGTGGACGAGCTGACTGACTACGAGGGCGAGGACGCTCCCGTACTCACCGATACGATGGCCAGCGCCATGTCGGCAGCAGGTATCCCAGTTCCCAACATGCCTACAATGAAACTCACGCCACAGGAACAGTCGGCCTTTGCCAAGTTCCTGAGCGCCTTGACGCAGTTCCTACCGAATTCAAAATCTACTGAATTAATTAACTCTCAAACCAAAACACCCATGAAGAAAATTCTCACTTCCGTCTGTGCCATCCTCTCATGCGAGCACTTGATGAGCCACGATGGCAAGATTACGCTTGACGACACTCAGATGGACAGCATTGAGTCTGCCATCAGCGCAGACAAGCAGACAATCAATGACCTGAACGCTCAGATCGCCACGCTCAAGAGCGAAAAGCAGACTCTGACCGATTCTAACGCTCAGCTGCAGGACGAGGTCAACACCTTGAAACAGAAGCCTGCCGACACTACTGCCCACGTGGTTAACGATAAGCACGAGGAACAGCCCGCCGAGAAGTCGGATGCCGAGCAGTACTTCGAATCTCGTGCTAACGCTCAGTCGCTGTTTGACGCTCTGCCCTAACATCCAACACAAAAACTAAACATCAACCATTAAACCTTAACATTTTTATGGCAGGAAAAATTTCATTTACTCTCGAGGAGTACCAGGACGCGGCACGTAAGTACCGCAAGGACCTCCTCATGCTGCCCATCATCGGCATTCAGGACACCCTGAAGTTCATGACTGGCCGACCGGGCATCCGCTACAAGGAGAGTGTGGCTGCAATGAGTGGCAACGCTCAGTTTGCTCCCTACAAGCCCGCTCGTCGTTCAAACTTCAATCTGGACCTAGATTTCCGCACCTTGGAGACGTTCTTTGGTTCGGTAGTCGCTCAGTTCGAGCCAAACAGCGCCATCTCTACGCTCCTGGGTGCCATCGGTGACACTAAGGGCGACGGACAGATGCAGACCCCCACAGCCAAGCACGTACTGGCTCTAATTGCAAAGTCGCTGTCTGAGCACCTGAACAACGCCATCTGGGCTGGTAAGCGCAACGCATCGGGTGACACCACCCTCGACCTCTTCGATGGCTTCGACACCATCACCAGCACGGAAATCAAGGACGGCAAGATTGCCAAGGAGGAAGGCAACTATATGAAGCTGACCGACGCAATCACCACAGCCAACGCCGTGGACATCGCTAAAGAAGTGCTGTTCTCTCTCGACCCGCATCTGCGCGCCCAGACATGTTATATGTACTGTTCGCAGGATTTCGCAGACAAGTACAACGAGGGCTATCTGCTCACCCACTCTGGTATCAACTACAACACGCAGTACAATCAGACTGTTGTAGAGGGTTCTAACGGCAAGCTGATTCTCTGCCCATTGGCTAACAAGGCTGACTCTAACTTCATCCACATCGCTCCTAAGATCAACATGCTCGTGGGCTACGACCAGATGGGTGACACAGAGAACGTCATGGTCAAGGAATACGAGCCGTTCATCCTCTCGTACATTGCCACCATGTTCTTCGGTGTTCAGTTCGAGTCTATAGACAAGCGCCGTCTGAAGGTCGTGGAACTGGCTGCACCTGTAACAGCAGAACCATAGAATCTGTTTCTTGAAATAACTGTTCTTTTTCATTTTTTCTGAGTTGTTCGGGAGCCGGTACCTGTGAAGGCTCTGGCTCCCATTTTTCACAGAATCCATTAACCATTAAAACATAATTATCATGCCTGATTGTTCATCAGTTCAAAAATCGCTCGCGTGGTGCCAAGGCAAACCCGAGCTCCCTGGCGTAAAGCGCCGTATCTATTACATTTCCAAGTATGACGTTCTTCAGTGGCCCGTGCTCAAACACGATGCTAATGGACGCCTTACATCTGCTTCGTATGTAGGCGACTTCGTGCTTCGTGCCGACGCTACATGGAAGTTCATCGACATTATCTCAGATAAGTCTCAGCTCACTTCTGAGGCTCAGGGCGAGTACCCATCGCAGACCCAGCTGAACAAGCTCGTAGCCGTTCATCCTGGTGTTGACGAGGACGCTTCTGCTGCAGCTGCTTACCTGAATAACAATGACAACGTGTTCCTCGTAGAGGATATGCGTGGTGCAGTTCGCGTCGTAGGTTCAGACAAGTGGCCAACTAAGACCACCGTCGCACAGGACCTTGGTCAGGGCGCTGCAGGTACAACTAGCACCACCATCAACGTGGAAGCCACCGACGAGTGCCCAGCTCCTTTCTACGCAGGTAAAATCCTCACCGACGACGGTACAATCAACCCTGACGGAAACCCTAATCAGGCCACTGGAGGCGGCAGCTCTAGTGGCGACGACAATCTGCCAAGTGGAAACCAAGGCGGCAGCACAAGTACCCCTGCCACCTATAACAACACCGTTACCATCAACGGCACATCGAAGAATGTATCTGGCGGTTCTGTAGTCATTACAGGCCCTCTGACCTCAATGCGCTTCACAGGTAGCAACATGGATGCTATCTTCGTCCGCAAAGGCAACGATGAGTCGGAGGCAAACATTGCTTCCAACAAGACGTCTGCATCATGGTCAGGAAACATCTCATCTGGAACAGTAAAGGTGTACCGCTGGAACGGCGATTCTGAGAACCCTGAGGAAATCTACTGGTTCACCATCACCGTTAATGCAGCTAGCTCAGGCAGCGGTTCCGGTAGCACCTCTGGAAGTGGCAACACCTCTGGATCCGCTACATATGATAGCAAAGTAATTATCAACGGTTCCACCTATAGTGCCACTAACAATGACGGCCGAATATATATCAATGCCCCCATGACTTCACTCAAAATCAACGGTAGCAACATTGACTATATCGGATTGAAATGGGGAAGTCATGAGGAGGTGGAAGCCACTATCAATTCAGCCAAGACAACTGCCGAATGGTCTGGTGAGATTCCTGTGAACTCCACTGTGAAGGTATACCGCGGCAACGGAAATGCTGCAAATCCCGAACATGCTGAGTGGTTGACAATCTACATCAATGATCCTTTTGGTGGTGACATGAATTAAATGTATAGCAGACCAAGATGAGTAAAGAGCACGCACCCATCGAGTTGGGAGACATTCTCAACGAGATACAGCCTCCCGACTTGGGCGGCGTGCTCGACTTGTCTGAGGTGCACACCAAAGATAATGAGCCAATTAATCTGTTCGCAGAGAAGAAACGAAAAGGATGGGATAAGACGGTGGAAGCGCGTTGCGACTTCACACCGCGCCCAAGGCTCATACGTC